>Ga0187893_10005524_pt1 | contig 22591 bp, 22 predicted proteins | sample MA1701074metaG_FD_139574 | JGI IMG/M metagenome (GOLD analysis project Ga0187893, IMG submission 139574) | White microbial mat communities from a basaltic lava cave in the Kipuka Kanohina Cave System on the Island of Hawaii, USA - MA170107-4 metaG ...
ACACCACAAGTTTAGGACACTACCTGGTGTCTAAACTTGTGGTGGCCAATGACATACAGCAGCGTGTCGTCGTAATAATCTCGCCTGCATTCAGGGCAACGTTTCATTGCTTGCTTCTTTTTGCGTTCTTTGGTCTTTGCGTTATCAGGTGTTTCGTCGCTTTATCGAAATCGCTTTCGGTCAGATTCGTCGAGACCTTATTATACTTTTCGTATTCGCTTTCCGCTTTTTCGATAGCTAATGCGTGCGAGATCATTCCGGCGTGGTCGAGTATGTTTCGGTCGTTTAGCTGGAGAAAGCCGTGGAGCTTTTCGATCCAGTCCTTCATGTACATCGGAATGCGGCGCATCGCCTGGCCCTCGGCAAAGACCAGATACTGCTCGGTCAGATTATTGAGCGCCGATAGTTCGCTTTCGTCCAGGTAGTTTTTTGCGATACCGACATCATTCTTTCGCGGGTTTGTTCCTCGCCAGTTGGTCAAGCCCATATTGGGTTTGCTGCTGTCCGCACGCGTCGCGACGATCTCAGCCGCCGTTTTCCCCGTTATCGCCCAGTGCATTTTGTTCTGAACGGTTTTGAAAAAGACGATGCTGCTCTCCTCTGTCGGGTCGTAGTCAACGCTGGTCGCATAAATGTCGGTTATTTTTTGATAGAACCGCCGCTCGGACGTCCTGATGTCCTGGATCCGCCTGAGCAGTTCCTCAAAGTAATCAAACGGCAGATCGGGATTCTTGAGCCGCTCGTCATCGAGCACAAAGCCCTTGACGATATACTCCCTGATATGCCGCGTCGCCCACTGGCGAAACCGCGTCGCCACGCTCGATTTAATGCGGTAACCGACTGAAATAATGGCGTCGAGATTGTAAAATTTGGTTCGATAGTTTTTACCATCGGCGGCAGTTATTAAGAAATCCTTAATAACTGAATCTGAGTCCAATTCGCCTTCCTCAAAAACATTCTTGAGGTGCATATTTATGTTTGGAACCGTCGTCTGAAACAGCTCCGCCATCAGCTTTTGCGTCAGCCAAACGGTCTCATTTTCCAGACGCACCTCCAGCTTCGTCTCGCCCGATTCGGTCTGATAAATTATCAGTTGCGAATTAGTCTCCATCTACTTCAAATCCCAAACATCACTCCGGCAGATTCATCCGTTTTAGCAGATCCCGGAATCGCGGGTCGCCGGAGAGGTTGACTAAAATGTCTTTGTGTCGCGTAGCGACAATGTGATTTTAGCCGTGGTTCAACCCACGGACGATGTAAAAATTCCTTCCGTCGCGTAGTGACGGTTAAAAGGCCAACCACGATTTCTCAATCAATTATTCAGTTGTCACTACGCGACAAAAACCTTCTGTCTCGCGTTCCGTGGGTTAAAACCCACGGCTAAATTCATTTATCGCTATGCGATATAAGACGAATATCAAATTCATCTACTTCAAAACTCACTCCGACAGATTCATCCGTTTCAGCAGATGCCTGTTTGGCCGGCGTGAAATACCGATATCCAAAGAACCCGCCGAGGACGATCACGGCGAGTGCCAGCGGTGCAAGCAGCAGGCGTTTATCAAAGCTCTTCTGCGGCTCCGCCGCTCGATGTGCGGAATGGCTCCGCCTTTCCGATTCGTCATCCAAATTTGACCGAGGCTCCGCCTCCGCCTGGTGTGGACAAATGGCCGCGTCGGGTTCTCGCCGGCAAACTTGCCGCCCGCTAACGCAGGCGGTTCTGACAAAATCGCCGTCTGCGGCTCGTTGTCGTTCGCCGGCCCAAAGAGCAGCTCCGAGCCGTCATCGAGACAAAAACTCATCGAGTCGTCGTTATAATCTCGTCCACACTGCGGGCATTTTTTCATAAAATTCTATTCCGGCAGATTCATCTTTTTCAGAAGTGCCTTGAATCTCGGGTCGAATCGTTCGAAGCAGTGGTAAAAACGCGCTTCCTAGCTTATACGAGGTTTCCGGATTATTTTGCAAGCCGGAAACCTCTTTTTTTGGCGACAAGTTGTGGCGAGAGTTTTGTCACGCAGAAACTGCGGGCGAGAATCGAACTCGCTTTCACCATACTCCCGACCTGCATTCGCCATGACTTGAGCGGGGCAAGCAAGGATGTCTGCCCTCCAGTCGCTAGACCTCAACCTTCTCGATCTCACCGACCCAATGATCGGCACCGAGCTTTCCTGCGGCGAACTTCGAGATCAGATCGAAAACCTGATCCGAGAATCCGCCGACGTTCAGAACATCGGCGCGCTCGTGGGCCTGCGTGTGACCGTAAGGTTGAATGTCGATGCAAACGAGTTTTGCGTCCTTGTTACAAGACTTGAACTCATTCCACTGTTTCATCGTTTCGGTGCCGCTGTTCCACGAGCGGTTCGCGTCGATCCACGACTCGTTGTCCGAGACGTAGATGACCAGATCGCCCTTGGCCTTGCGGCGGTTTAGCTCGTACAGCGGTGCCGAGCAGTTCGTTCCGCCTCCGCCGATGCTTGCCAGTTTTTGTGCGTTTGTCATCACCGAATCGCGAGGATTCAGCGTGACGTCAACGACACCGTTCTCGAATGGCATAACTTCGGCCAGCGGATTTTTGCGAAGCAGGGCCGACGCAACCAGACCGGCAACGTCGATGCAGCGAACCGCCGAGGTCGAACCTCGTCGGTAACCCGTTACCGCAGAACCCATCGAACCCGAAACGTCCGGCAGGACAAAGACCTTACCGTCGATCTCGGGAACATTTTCCGTTGCGACCTCCATCGCGTCCTGAAGCGCCTCGGTGATCGCACGCGGAATCTCGCGATTCTGCGCAGCAGCCGTGTACGCCGTCATCAGACTGATATGGGAAGACGCTGGCCTTTTTGATCGCGGCGGCGTTGCGAAGACGCGTCGCAACGATCTCGACCAGCTTTTCGTCAGCGAAGACACCATGACGCTGAAACGTATTCAGGTTCATTCGCGTCATCTGCCACGGCGCGTTGCGAGCGATCTCGCTCCACTCGGCTGTGCCGAGCGGAAGTGCCGTCAGCATCTGAAACGGAACGTCCGGGACGATCTTAGACTCGCCGGACTTGAACTCCTCGAATTCACGAACGATCGCCGGAAGATTCTCGAACCGAACCGCGCGACCGATAAAGTAACCAAAAAGAGCTTCCTTTACCGGGTCCTAAAGGATGAAGGACAAGAATCTGAAATTCATCCTTTATCCTTGATCCTTTTTCCTTCGATTTGGTCGATCGGGTGAGATTCGAACTCACGCTACCTCGCTTAAAAGGCGAGTGCCTTAACCTGACTTGGCCACCGATCGCAAGTGCCAACCGGCCGTCTCTATGACGAGACGGCCGGTTGAGCGTGGAAGAAATTAGTGAACGGCTGACGCAGCTTTTGCATGTTGCTGTGTCGAATGACGTTCGTTGATGATCGCGATCTCCTTCTCGATCGCATCGCGAAACGCAACAACGGCCTCGGCGAGTTTGCTCGCTTTGTAAAGGCTGTTTTCGCGATCCTGCTCGGTTGCGAGCGAGAAGTGAAGTTCGATCTCGTCGTGACACGACGCCAACTCGAAGAACACTTCGCTTGACTCGCGGTGATCGTCACAACAAGTGACGACTTTGCTCGTGTCTTCCACGCTGGCGATCACGTATGCTCGCCAGGTCGGGTAGATGTTCAGAAACTCGCGTTTCTGCAAGTGATATTTCTTGCTCATATACTTTTCCTCTATTCATAAAATTTGCTAAGTAAACTGGTGTGATTAAACGCACGACACGTCTTCTCAGCGAACTAGAAAAAGCTGAAGATTCACGTCGCACGCCGTTTAAAGTCCGACGGACTCTTTAGTGCAAACATAGTTTTGTTCTCCTTGAAAAATTTAAATTGGGGGACGCTCCTGGTATCGCGCCAGGCTCTTCGGTTCTTCGGACCGACGCTAATCTGTCTCAGCTAAACGTCCAAAAAAATGGCGAGGCCGAACGGACTCGAACCGTCATCGTCTTCCTAGACAGGGAAGTGCATACGCCTTTCTGCCACGGCCCCGTGCCGATTGCGGATTGCGGATTGCGGATTGCTGATTGAAATCCGCAATCCGCAATCCGCAATCCGCAATCCGTAATCCGTAATCCGCAATCCGCAATCAAATGGGTGGAACGGCGGGACTCGAACCCGCAACGGCTTCATTCACAGTGAAGTGCTCTGCCAAATTGAGCTACGCACCACATGAAAATCGGTCATCAGGAAAGCTGCACCGCCAAAAGCGACTTTCCTTTGGTTGCTGGGCGACAAAAATTGAAGCGACGTTTTACTGAGCTACGTTCTTGCGAACGGCCGGAATCGAACCGGCGACCTCCTGTCTCTCGACAGGCGCTCTCACCATGTAGTCGCATCGGCATTCGCCCAAAAAAGAAGGGAATTGGAGCGGGCATCCGGATTCGAACCGGAGATTGGCGGATTTGCAATCCGCCGCCTTTGACCGCTTGGCTATGCCCGCGGAATTAGTCGCGAGTCGTGAGTCGTTAGTCGCGAGTCGTCAAACGGAGTCGGAAGTCCGACTCATGACCCAAGACTCGCGACTCGCGACTCGAAAAAAGTGGCTTCAGGGCGAGGATTCGAACCTCGATCTGCTGATTCAAAGTCAACCGTCCTGCCGATTAGACGACCCCGAAATAGATTGCGAATGTCGATTTGCGAATTTCGATTTCCGAGTGAAAGAGTCGGCACCGGGATTCGGTGACTGTGGATTCGCAAATCGCAAATCGAAATTTGCAAATCGATGTGGAGGAGACGGCAGGACTCGAACCTGCGACCTTCTCGTTCGTAGCGAGATGCTCTGAATTCCATTGAGCTACGCCTCCGTGAAAGTGGTCAGTGATCTGTTGTCAGTGGTCAGCGGAAACTAATACTTTCTGATCACTGACCACCGGCCACTGACCACTGCTTTTACGGCTATTCAGTTGTCAAACATCAAAAGTAAAAGGAGCGGCTACTCATGAGTTTCTCAATAACTCAAGCGTAACCGCTCCTAAAATCGTGACGCTTTTCTCGCGTCTTACTTTCGATGTTTCGGGAGCGGGAACGCCGCTCCCGCTGAATCAAGTAATTGTTAACGAACGATCTATCCCGTTCGGTTTCTGTTGATCGCTTATAGATTCGAGACACAGATACGCAACTGCATCAGGTCGCATATTTCTAAATGCGTCCCGCGCCGTCGGTGTATGATTTGCGTGTAACCAGCTTCGAATCATTAACGTATCTCCAAAAAAATTCTTTTCCCGCGCAAAAACGGAAGTCGCAATAATGGCACAGGTGAAAAAAGTTTGTCAAGAGCTTTTTAAAATTTTTTTGACGGTGGAAAAATTTTTAGAAATGGCGATAACCTTTTGGCTCGAGGAGCGACGAATTATTATCGCGAATGAGTTCGACTACTCCGACATCTGCGGTCACGTCTCCGATATGGTGAAATCCGAGATCGAGCGCAGTGGAAATTTTCTCGTGGTCACACGTAAAAAGAAGTTCAAAATCCTCGCCGCCATGGAGGGCGAGTTCAAAGGCTTTGTCCGAAATCTCGCCGACGATTGCCGGATCGACAGGAATCTTATCAGCGTAAAGTTTGGCTCCAACGCCGCTTGCCGCGATTATATGATGAAGGTCGGACGACAAGGCGTCACTGACATCTATCATTGCGTTAGGCAATCGCAATTCCTGCAGTAGTTTAGCCGTCTGGAGCTGAGGCAAAGGCTGAAGCTGTCTGAGCACTAAATGACGTATCGTTTCAGGCGAATTCTCAGTCCATTTTTGACCGTTTTCCAGCAACCGTAAGCCGGCCGCTGCCCCGCCGAGATAGCCTGTCACAAAGATGGCATCGCCCGCACGAGCACCGGAGCGAAGAAACGCTCGCTGATGAGCGACCTCGCCGCAAACTATCGAGTCGATGACTAATTTTTCGTCGGAACGCGAAACGTCGCCACCGACCAATTCGACGTTGTGCTCGTCGGCGAGTTTGTGCCAACCTTCGTAAAACCGGTCTAGAAAATCGGTTTTCCACAGCTTTTCCGAAACTCCGATCGAGAGCATTGCAAATTTTGGCTCGCCGCCCATTGCCGCAATATCCGAAAGTGAAACGGCGAGCGCTTTGTGGCCGAGAAACTCTGGCGTTGTCCATTCGAGGCGAAAATCTATATCCTCGACGAGCAAATCCGATGTTATGAGCTGATCGGTTTTATCGTCTTTGGGCAAGACGGCACAATCATCGCCAATAAAATCAAGCGCGTATTTTTTCTTAATGTTTTGGATGAACTCGAATTCGGATCGCATCGGGTGTTATTGACACAAGTTTAGTAAATACATACAATAACGGCTGATAATTTACAGAAAACTTTAACACGTTAAATGACACAAGACGAAGTTGTAATTCCCGAAAAATTATTCTTTAAGATAGGCGAGGTTTGCGAGCTCGTCGGCGTCCAAGCGCATGTGTTGCGTTATTGGGAAACTGAGTTTTCGATGCTCTCGCCGCAAAAGAATAAATCCGGCCAGCGCAGTTATCGTCGCCGCGATGTCGAGATTGCTCTTAAGATCAAACAGCTTCTTTACAAAGACATGTTTACAATTGCCGGAGCACGTAAAAAACTGCAATCGGAAGTGCGTGAAGGTGCTAGACCGCAATCACCCGGCGACGGCAAAGACAAAGACGTGATGGCACCAACTCTTTTTGACACCAGTATCGAACCTGCTGAAAGTTCGAAGACAGTAGGTGAAACTGAATTCTCAAGGGATCAGCGCGAGGCTCTGAAAAAGATCGCTGCACAATTGCTCGACCTCCACGAAATGCTAAAAACAAAACCGTCGCAGTCTGTGTGAGCGTGCGGTTTGACATTCATAGGCACTAAAAATTACTCTGAAAATCGATATTTCGGGACGTAGCGCAGTCTGGTAGCGCGTTCGCTTGGGGTGCGAGAGGTCGCAAGTTCAAATCTTGTCGTCCCGACCAATGAACACGGGGCTTTCAGCGATTGTTGGAAGCTCCATTTTTTTGACTTGGTTGCAGGTTGGTTGTAGTATTTTCGCTACAAGCGTAGCGGCAAGACGAAGGACACAAAGAAAGAAAAATAAGATAAACCCAGATTACGCATTAGGAAAAAAATAGCCACGAATGCACGAATTTTCCAAATACAAATTACGTAAAAAGCGAAAAATAAACTTTTTACGTCAGAATTATTCGTGCATTCGTGGCTCAATATTCTAACGCTTAATCCGGGATAAAAGCTCCTATCGCGTAATCCGGGGTAAATTTGGTTTTTCACGACCTGTCCTCTATAGGCAAACATGCAATACAACAGTACACACCTCTTAAAGCCCCTCTCACCAACCCAGATAGACCATTCGCTGAAATTTGCTTTTCAAATAGATTCCCCAAGTCTATCCTGCTGAGTTATAAATAATTGTATCGTGTCTCAAAATCATGCTCAGCCTTAATGGTAATTTGCCTGTATCGCTAAAAGCCGATTACAAGGAGACAATTCGGCATAATTGTTTTGGGGCGTAGAGAATAAGACCGAACCGTAAATCAATTGAGGCTAGGGAACAGAATTGAGATGAAAGAGATAATTAAAGAGCGGAATTCCGCCCGAACTTGTTTGTCGCGGCTCCTATGTTTGCTTGTTGTGTTGTTGGCAGTGTCTTCTGCAAACGCTCAGAGCCCTGTAACAAGTTTCGAAGTTTCGTACCCTGTGTCTTTGGCTAACGGACCGATCACCGGTCGTGTCTTCGTCATAGTCTCTAAAAACGATCGTGCAGAACCGAGCCTTCAGGCTGGTCAATATTCTTCAAATTCATCGGCACCATTTTTTGGTCTGGACGTTGACGGCTTAAAGCCCGAAACTAGTGCGATAGTTGATTCGACTGTTCTCGCTTGAAAATTGGTCTGAATGCAAAATAAACTAGTCTTCTTTTTAAACTTATGCGCAAATTCATTTTAGTATCAATTCTTTTTTTGTTTGTAGGCCTTACCTTCGGCCAATCGAAATCAAAGCCGAGCGATAAGTTTCGTCAGCTTAGCGATGACGAGCTGCCGACGCCAAACGAGCAGCGGGCGGCGAGCGGTGCGCCCGGGGCAAAGTATTGGCAGAACCGGGCGGACTATGTCATTGATGTCGAGATCGATGATGTCAACCAGCGTCTGATCGGCAAAGAGACGGTAACTTATAAGAATGTTTCGCCGGACACGCTGACATATCTGTGGTTACAAATAGATCAGAACATTCACGCCAAGGACTCGGATGCGGCAGTAACACAGCCCGCTCCGGCGTTTGACGCAGTGACCGGGCTGCCGATCGGCAGGCTCGATCAGATCGTGAACCGAACATACGACGGCCGAGTCAATATCACCAGTGTTCGAGACGCGAAGGGAAATCCGCTTAAAAATACTCTCAATAAGACAATGCTGCGGATCGATCTACCGACGCCGCTTGCCTCGGGCGGGACGTTTGTTTTTTCGATCGACTGGAATTACGCGATCAACAATAATCGAATTTTTGGTGGACGTGCCGGCTACGAGTTTTTCCCTCGTGACGGCAATTATATCTATGAGATGGCCCAGTGGTTTCCGCGAATGGCCGCTTACTATGACGTCTATGGCTGGCAGCACAAGCAGTTTCTCGGTTCGGGCGAATTTACGTTGGAATTTGGCGATTACACGGTGAATATCACCGCTCCGAATGACCACGTTGTTTCCTCTACGGGCGTTCTTCAAAATCCGACACAGGTTCTGAAACCTGAATGGATAACTCGGCTCAAACAATCAGAGACCGCCAAAGAACCTATCAAGATAATCACTAACGAAGAAGCCAAGGCAAACGAGGCGAGCAAGCCCACGGGGAAGAAAACTTGGACTTTCAAAGCCGAAAACGTGCGTGATTTTGCTTTCGCCAACTCGAGAAAATTTATCTGGGATTCGCAGGGTCACAACGTCGCCGGCAAGCGCGTTATGGCAATGTCGTTCTATCCGAACGAAGGAAATCCACTTTGGGAAAAGTATTCGACGCACGCGATCATTCATACTCTGAATGTTTACTCGCGATATTCTTTCGATTATCCGTATCCTGTCGCGCAGAGCATTAACGGCCCTGTCGGCGGCATGGAATATCCGATGATCTGCTTTAATGGTCCACGTCCGCTGCCGGATGGCACGTATTCCGCCGGTACAAAATACGGCCTCATCTCTGTCATCATTCACGAAGTAGGCCACAACTATTTCCCGATGATCGTCAATTCCGACGAGCGGCAATGGACGTGGATGGACGAGGGGCTGAACACCTTCCTTCAATATCTTGCCGAGCAGGAGTGGGAAAAAGGCTATCCGTCGCGTCGAGGTGAAGCGCAGTACATAGCCGAGTATATGGCAAGCGAGAATCAGGTTCCGATAATGACGCAGTCCGATTCGGTTTTGCAGTTTGGAAATAACGGTTACGGAAAGCCGGCGACGGCCCTTAATATCTTGCGTGAGACAGTGATGGGACGCGAATTATTCGATCATGCGTTTAAGACCTACTCGGAACGTTGGAAATTCAAACGTCCCGCACCCGCGGATTTCTTCCGGACAATGGAAGACGCGTCGGCGGTCGATCTCGACTGGTTCTTTCGCGGATGGTTCTACACGACCGACGAAACGGATATGTCGATCGAGAACGTTCGGCTCTATCAGCCGAGCACTCAGAACCCTGAGATCGAAAAACCGCTCTTGCGGAAGCAGGCGAACGAACGGCCGCGTACCCTATCAGATCAGCGAAACGAAAACCTTCCCAAACGCATCGACCAATACCCGAGCCTTCGCGATCTCTACAACGATCAGGATCAGTTCGCCGTCACTGAGCGTGATCGCACTGCGTATTCAGCATTCGCAAATTCGCTTTCGGAAAGCGAGAAAGCCCTCCTCGGTGCGGGATACTATTTTTATGTCGTCGATGTCAAAAATATTGGCGGACTTGTGATGCCGGTGATTTTCAAGGTTGAATATATGGATGGGACAAGCGAGGAGATCCGTATTCCGGCTGAAATATGGCGATACAACAATTTCGACGTGTCGAAACTTATCGTCACCAAAAAGGAAGCCAAGGCGATCGTTCTCGACCCTGATCTGGAAACGGCCGACACCGATCTGACCAACAATTTCTTTCCCAGACGTGCGGTGCCGACACGGTTTCAGGTTTTCAAACAAGGGCAGCAAGTTCCCGGGCGACGACCTAATTGATGTCGCGTGGCGAAAAAGGGGATCAATAGTATGAATAAACGAGCAAAACTTTTCGGTGCGGTTTTCCTTGCGGTAGCGTCGTTGCTGGCGGTGACGCCCGTGCACGGCCATAAGTTTCACACAAGCCTCACGCGGCTCGAACATGATTCCAAGAAAGGTCTGATCGAGATAACGATGCGCGTATTTTTGCACGATCTTGTTCCGGTTCTGGAAAGGTTAAACGGCCGGCGGCTGGATATGGACAAACCCGCAGTCGTAGATCCGCTGATCGTGAGTTATGTTAGTCGGAATTTCGAAATATCGGACAAAAAAGGGACGGTGCAAAAGCTCGTTTGGGTTGGCAAAGACGTCGATGTGGACAATGCTTTCCTGTTCTTCGAAATAGCATCACAGGAAGGTCCGGTTGGCTTTTCGGTCAAAAATTCACTCTTTTTCGAGAGCTTTCCCGAGCAAACCAATCTACTGGTTTCCCGATTTGAAAAAAAGAAATGCGACCTCGTATTTGTCGTTGGGGACAAGATGAAGGAATTGTCATTCAAGTAGATGAAGCTAATTACAGGTCTTCAATCTTTCGTTACTTCAGCCATTCTTTGTCTGTTGCTCTCCCCGCTGCCGGTTTTTGCTCACGATTATTGGTTCGAGCCTGATAATTTCTTCCCAATGGCTAATAATTCGGTGACCTTGCGAATGCAACTCGGGACGAATCTTGTGATCGAGGAAGAGCGCCCTTATCAGTTGAACCGAACTGTCTCTTTCAAATTGTTTTCGGCAAAGAGCATTTTTGATCTGCGTGATGGATCCGCCGATGGAGCGGTTCCGGTTGCTAAATTTTCGGTCGGTAGCCCCGGAACCTATCTTGTCGGCATGGAACGCAATCCGGTGACCAACATTCTGGAAGCTGAAAAGTTTCGCGAATACCTCGCCGAAGAAGGTTTGACAAAAATAATCGAAGAGCGCAAGCGGCGAGGCGAGAGCAGCAAATTCGGGTACGAACGATACAGCCGCTATATCAAATCATTACTACAGGTAGGCGGCAGGAATGATTCGACTTATAAGAGATCGCTGGGATTCAAACTCGAGATAATTCCGCTTGAAAATCCGTACACTAAAACGTCCGGGAAGTCATTAAAAGTAAAAATCTTGTTCGACGGAAAAGCTCTCGCTGATACTTCGGTCGCGGCTTACAACCGTAGTGACGGAAAGGTCACGATCCAAAAGATGCAGACGGACCGAAACGGCATCGTAAAGGTAAGACTTGAAAACAGCGGATTTTGGCTCGTTCGACTGGTCAAGATGGAGCGTTGCCGCCGAGACTGCGAAGAGATCGACTGGGAAAGCTACTGGGCATCACTTTCGTTTGCAATTCGTTGAGTTATGGTCAGAGCCTTCAAGGTTGTCTTCGTTATTGCCTGCGTTTACGCGGCCGTTGCAATGGGTCAATTCGGCGACTCGGGACGCGGAACTCTGAAGAAGCCGATCATTGATAGCCGGATGACAAAATCTGAGGTGTTCAATGGATTGGACGCTCGGTGTCCCGAGGATATCAGGAAGGCTCAGCGAATCGTTGAGGTCAAATACTATTCTTTTGACGGTAAAGTTCACAAAGGACAGATCGTCGTCCACAGAGAACTTGTCTCGGATGTAAAGACCATCTTCAAGCTCATATTAAAAGAACGGTTCCCTATAAATTCGGTCATCCCTATTTCGCACCCCGCTTTTCGCAAAGACGGGCGTTGGGATGACGATCTTTCGATGCTTGCCAATAACTCCTCTGGTTTCAATTACCGTGAGAAGACAGGCGGCGGCTCATTGTCGAATCACGCTTACGGTCGCGCGATCGACATTAATACCGTGCAAAATCCTTATATCAAGGGAAATCTCACCTTACCTCCGAACGGCAGCTACAACCCACAAACTCCCGGAACACTTACACCGGAGCATCCGATCGTTAAGAAGTTTATCGAACTTGGCTGGGCGTGGGGTGGAAATTGGGATTCGCCGAAGGACTATCAACATTTCGAGAAAGCCTTAAGAGTTAAATAGACTAAGCTCTCGCTCTCACCGAATGCCCGAATTGTACCATTCGTTGTAGTCAAAAAAAATCAATTGCGAGATTTGGCCCTATTAACCGACATCCGCAACGCGTTTTCTTTTCTGATCTGACCATTCATCTGGCATTTTGGACTGCTCATTAAAAACTTGTCGATCTCAGGCTGTTTTTGATAACTTTTTGGCCGTTGGTGGTGTATAACTGACTACTCATTCAAAATCTTTAGAAACGACCGATCTAATTACTCGTGAACCTACTTGTCGGATTTACAGCTTTATTTCTCGGTGCTATGCACGCACTAGAACCCGGACATGGAAAGTCTGCGATAGCCGCGTATGCTGTGGGATATAATAGTAATAAGCGGCATATTCTGGTCTTGGGGATATCGACCGCTATTGCTCATACCGCATCTATTTTCATCCTGGCCTTTATTTTGGGGACAATGGTCACCTCGGTGGCAGGCGAAACTGTTCACAAGTGGATCGAGACAATCAGTGGAACTTTGTTGCTAATGACTGGTGCTTTCCTACTCGTGCGTGCGATCAGGAAAAATCGGGAAGCAGATTGTTGCGAGTCGAAACATTCCTCATGCTCCTGCGGGCCCGAAAGCGTGAGTGCCAACGACAAACCTATTTCTTTTGCCTTAGTTAGTGTCCTTGGAATCAGCGGTGGCTTGATCCCGTGTCCTACCGCTCTTGCCGTACTACTTTCCGCGATGACGACCGGTCAACTGTCCCATGGAATGTGGACGGTTTGCCTTTTTAGCGTTGGAATCTCGATTACGCTTTGTTCTGTAGCTCTTGTTGCCAGCTTTGCCAGCAAGTCCCAGCGACGACTTCCATTCGGTCTTTCGCGTTGGAGTAAATTTGCGCCAATTATCAGCTCTGTAGTGATTTTGGCTGTTGGCTTACTGATGCTGGTTCAATCTCTGCTACATCCTTAGAGAACGTCGTTGCGAGTTTCATTATTCTGTCCTTTTCCCTTCCTTCTAACGTCCAGTTGACCATCGACCTGTCCGATGCTGCTTTTCATTGTCCTTTTGTGTTTATCCATAGAATTGTGATTTGTTTGGGGAAATCGGCGCGGTAAACTGAATGTCCGATGTATTTTTCAGATACAACACCACTGATCAATCTGCCGGTGTTTGCTCTAGGAGCAGTGCTTTACGCCATGCTTCTATATATGGTACTCAGATATCCGGTTCGAGTTCAGGATAATAGCGATCCCGCGTCTGACGATATTCGCTTCGATTTTCTCCTGATTGCAACTGGCGTTCTTGGCTTGATTTGGAATCTCGGCGGACTTATCGAATGGCTTAATATCGATTTCTTCGAAACAGAGCGGAATCCATTTTTTACGGCCCTACAATATGCAGCGCTCGGCTTCCTGCCGGCGGCGGTCGTTCATTCGGTATTTCATAAACCGACGGGAGACGTCGATGAAGGCAAAGCGAAAGGGCCGGCAGCCGTGAAGCTAATCGCATATTGTCTTAGCGTGGCGGCAGCCGTTTTGCATTTTTACAGTGCTATCGCGGTCAACGTCGCCCCTTCCAGTCTCGCCCTCAGATTGCTGACCTTTGGGTACCTGATAATACTGGCGGTACTATTTTTATCTACGCTTCGTCAGTCGATTCAGCGAAAGGCGGTCTGGGCAACGGCTCTCGCTGTATTTGCGGTGTCGGCCCTGCATCTTAGCCAGCCGCACGATATAGAAAGCTTCTGGCCGACCGAACTTCTTGGCCACCACGCTTCTTTACCGTTAGCTTTGGCAATTCTTTATCAGGATTTTCGTTTCGCGTTTGCAGATCTGCTTTTGAGGCGACTTCTATCGGTAGTTATGATCGTGGCGATCGCTGCGGCTTCGTACTGGACATTAGTTTCGATACTGTACCAAAATCAATCTGTCTCGGTATCTCTCGACTCGAAATTTATTGCCGCGATTTTGACGTTATGGGTTGCGACGGCACTCGTTTATCCATTCGTATCGAAACTCTCAGGCTGGCTTGTTGACAGGGTAATTTTGAGACGTGTCAATTACCAGGAATTGAAAGTCGCGATCTTGAAAAGCATGTCAAGCTCGGAAACGGTTGACTCACTACTCAAAACTGTGTGTGCCGAGTTGCAGATCGCTTTAACCGCGAACAGGGCATATTCGAAACTGTCTCTATTTCCGCGGCCCGCGCTCCAAGAACCATCGGTTTTTTCAACAAAAAGTGGGGCTGAGATTCTGATTCCGACGACAGATCAGCCAAATTTCAAGATAGTACTCGAGAACTTCATGGGTGGTCGGCGACTGCTTTCCGATGAGCTCGAAATGCTCAAGGATGTGGCTATTCAAGCCGCACGACGGATCGACGCACTGCGCGTTACGCACGAGCGTTGCGAACAGGAACTGCGTGAACAAGAGTTTTCAAAACTCACAACAGAAGCTGAGCTTCGGGCTCTTCGCGCTCAGGTCAATCCACATTTTTTATTTAATGCGCTAACGACCATAAGCTATCTGATAAATATAGCACCCGATAAAGCCAATGCCACGCTGATGCGGCTAACTAAGCTACTCCGAGGCGTACTTAGATCGACCGACGAGTTTCTGAGTCTCGGCGACGAAATATCGCTGATCGAATCGTATCTGGAGATAGAGAGAGCGAGATTTGAGGAGCGATTGATCGTGACGCTTGAGGTTCCTGAGGAGCTAATGTTACTTCAGATCCCCACGCTTCTGTTGCAGCCGTTGGTCGAGAATTCCATTAAACATGGCATAACTCCAAAAAAAGAAGGTGGCGAGATCAAACTTGTAGCCGCTGAGATCGCAGGGGAGCTTGTGATCGAGGTCAGCGATACCGGAGCAGGAGTCGATATGGAGGAATTGAGTAAAAGACGACTAAAGAGGATCGGGATGAATAATGTTGAAGAAAGGTTAAAACTCTATTTTGATGACCAAGCGAGTCTGTCGGTTAGCAGCAGGATCGAGGGTGGAACCAAAGTTAAGATCAAGATAAAAATGGATCGTCTGGTAGCTCTTCCGCAAAGGAAAGCAGCTGCTTAGTTTTGATCGGCGATGAAGATCTGGTCCAAGTAATAATATGGAAACGAAAATGAGAGTATTGATCGCGGACGATGAGCGGCCCGCACGTTTATTTCTTAGAGCACTCCTTGCAGATTTCGAAAACGTGGAGATCGTCGGCGAAGCGGAGAACGGAACGGAGGCGATCGAAATGATCGAACGGCTTCGGCCTGATCTAGCGCTGCTCGATTTGCAAATGCCGGAAGCTACCGGATTGGAAGTCGTCAAGCTCCTTCGAAGACGATTTATGCCTCTGGTAGCTTTTGTTACTGCTTACGACGAATTCGCGATTCAGGCCTTCGAACTAAATGCTGTCGATTACCTGCTTAAACCCGTCGAACGGGTGCGGCTCCAGCAAACATTACGAAGGGCTCACGATCGCTTGGAAAATGATGATTTCCATGAGGCTGAGATCGCTAATCTTCGAGCCGCTCTCGCCGCTTACGAAGAAAGTACGCGGCAGCCGTTTCTCGAACGGATCCCACTTAAGCAACGAGACGAAATTTTGTTGCTTCCGGTGTCTGAGGTGGCATCAATTGTCGCCAACGGAGAGTTGCTAAATATCACAACGTCAGACAATCGGATTTTTTACATAAATCATAGGTTAAAAGATCTTGAGACTCGCCTGGATCAGACAAAATTTGTGCGTTTATCTAGAGGTATTGTTATCAACCTTGCAATGATCAAAAAGGTGAACCCGATGCCCGGTGGGCTCTATCAGGTAACTCTCATTAATAACCAACAGCTATCGTCAAGTCGCCTACAGTCGAGGCTGTTCAGGGAACAATTCCTGAAGTTGTAAACGCTTTCGCCGAGGAGTTTTTAATTTGATGAGCCATTCGTTGGTCAGATAGTGCATGATACCGACCGCTAACAGTATTATTTACTTAACTGCCATTCCAACTAGTCATTTTCATGATTCTGCTTGAAATCAACAATTTGAGGAAGCACTTCATCACGCCGGCCGGCGATCGACAAACGGTTGTCGATCTTGAACATTTAACTTTAACGAAAGGTGAGCAGGTCGCGGTCGAGGGCGGAAGTGGATCTGGAAAGACTACGCTTTTAAATCTCATTGCAGGGATTTTGAAGGCGGATTCCGGGATCATTTCGATTGACGGGACTGATATGTCTAAACTTAACGAATCGGGTCGAGATTCTCTGAGAGCCGGCAAGATCGGATATATCTTTCAGACGTTCAATCTGCTGCAGGGTTTCTCGGCGCTCGAAAACGTTCTACTTGGAATGGCATTTGGGGTTGGTGTCGATGAACGGCGAGCTTTAGAGCTGCTTAACCGCGTTGGATTGCTGGAACGTCGCGATTATAAGCCACGGCAGTTATCTGTCGGCCAGCAGCAGCGCGTTGCGGTTGCCCGTGCTTTGGCTAACCGGCCTGCACTCGTGTTGGCTGATGAACCAACGGGAAATCTCGATCACCGAAGCGCCGCAGGATCACTCGACTTGATCCGAGAGGTCTGTACCGAGAATGGCACCGCTTTACTGCTTGTCAGTCACGATCGCGAAGTGTTGTCAAAATTCGAGAATGTCATGAATTTTGAAGAGCTTAACAATATGGCGAGCATCAAGAAACATTCTCCGATTACGACTAGCAGCGAAGCGGTCCATTGAGCGATATGCTAATTAAGATCGTCCGTAAAAGTCTGCGTCAACACGCCGTTTCAACCATCGTCACGGCGCTTGCGATCGCTCTTGCGTCCGGTCTTGTGATGAGTGTATTTGCTATTCAGAAGCAGACATATGCGGCGTTCACGGGCGGCGACATCGGGTTTGATGCCGTCCTTGGCGCTCGCGGAAGCCAGCTCCAACTTGTTCTTAACACCGTATTTCATCTTGAAACCTCGCCGGGCAACATCCCATATTCGTTGTATCAAGAGATCGCTAAGAACCCTCAGGTCGAACTCGCGATTCCATACGCGGTCGGAGACAACTATGAAGGTTTTCGCATTGTTGGTACAACTGACGACATCTTTACCAGATTTGAATACCGTCGCGGACAGAAATTCGGAACTCAACCGGGAGGACGTTTTTTCGATCCGCAGGCGAAAGAAGCCGTGATCGGAAGCTTTGCCGCACGCGAAACAGGCTTGAAAGTAGGCGATGTCTTTCAGCCATATCACGGCCTGATCTTTGATGAGAAGAATAAGCATAACGACGACTATACGGTGGTTGGCATACTCGAGCCGACCAATTCACCGTCGGATAGGGTTATCTGGATTCCGATTGACGGCATTTACAGAATGAGCGGCCACGTGCTGCGCGGGACTGGCGAGGTGTATAAACCATCAACAGCCGAATCCATACCGGACGAGGCGAAAGAAGTGTCGGCCGTAATGCTCAAGCTCAAATCACCGCAGGCCGGAATGAATCTCGACCAATTGATAAATCGTCAGGGCACGGCTGCCACGCTCGCTTTTCCGATCGGACGGACGATGTCGGAGCTCTTCGACAAACTCGGCTGGGTGAATCGAGTGCTCGAACTCGTTGCCTATTTAGTGGTGATCGTCGCAGCATTTTCGATTCTGGCGAGCATCTATAATTCGATAAATGAGCGGCGGCGTGAGTTTGCGATTTTGAGGGCTTTGGGGGCCCGACGCCCAACTGTTTTTGCCGTGATTCTGCTTGAAGCGATCGTCATAGCAGCGATCGGCGCGTTGATCGGCTATTTGGTTTTTGCCCCGATCATGTTAGTGACAGCTTCCGTCGTCCGCGATCAAACAGGCGTAGTTCTCGACGTTTTTCGTTTCGAATGGGCGCTCGTATTTACACCGCTGATGATGATTGCCGTAGGTGCGATCGCGGGAATTCTTCCGGCAATAAAGGCGTATCGAACTGAAGTTGCTGAATATTTGTCACCAGTTTCATAAAATTATGAAGACGAAATTACTCATACCTTTCGCTATTGCATTCGCGTTCGGATGCGGTTCGCCGAACACTAGCTCCGGCGATCCGAAAAATAGCTCGGAGCCAACCGCTACGCCGACCGAGCAAAACATTGCCGCTAATGTTGATCAGAAGGCCACCGACGGTCATAAACACGAGCCGCCACACGGCGGCACTCTGATCGAGTTTGGTGAGGAATTTGCGCATCTCGAGATTGTACTTGATTCAGCAACCGGAAAGCTGACGGGTTACACTCTCGATGGTGAGGCCGAGAAATCGGTTCGGATCGCCCAGGAGACTATCATTATCGAGATTGAAAAACCGTCCAAGTTTATTCTAACTCTTCAGGCGGTCGATAACTCGCTGACGGGCGAGAAACGGGGAGCGACAAGCGAGTTTGTCGGACAGAGCGATCAGCTTAAAAATCTAGCTGAATTTAGCGGGCATATTTCGACGATCAATATCCGCGGGCGACAATTTAAGACCGTCGATTTCGATTTTCCGAAAGGGAACGAGCACGCACACTAAGATCACATGAAGATAGGCAGATACGAGATCTATATGCAGAAAACGGGAAAAACATCGACCTTTATCGCGATGTTGAAAACGATAGGATTCTTAGCAGTTATTCTCGCTATAGTCGTCGGCGTCACTCTTTTGGGAACAGGAGAATCGTCGAATAAAGCGAAGGTGGAAGTGGAGAGCGGATACAAGTATGTAGCAATCGACGATCTCGATGATTTTGATTACTACTCGCCGATGCCGGGATCAAAACCGGACCTTGAAAAAATGGCCAGGAATCAAATCCCTGAGAGTATCAAAAGTCTCAACGGTACAAAGATATCAACAGCGGGTTTTATGATGCCAGTTCGTGTTGACGATGAGGGGATGGTCGAGGAGTTTGTGCTCAACGGAAATTATGATCGATGCTTTTACGGTGCCCCGTCGGAGATTAACCAGTGGATTCATGTAAAAATGAACGGAGGAAAAGGAATCAGGCCATCTCACAGCCCGATAGTTGTTTCCGGCACGCTTGAAGTAGGTGAATTGATCGAGGACGGCGAGGTGATTAGTATTTACCGACTTACTGCCGATAAAATGGCAGTTCAACGGCGACGATCGTTTTAGGTAAGGCTGTAAACCGAGTGTTACATTTTTCGAAAATCAGAATGGGTTAGATAACTTGATCCTTGGGAAAAAAGTTATCTTCTATTATTAGGCTATCAGTAGGCAAAATGAAACGACGTGATTTTCTATCAATCTTGACGACAACGGCGGCAGCGACCGCGCTTATTGGACCATCTGGCAATGTCCGTTCGCAGCAAACGCTGCCAAATCCGGCAAGCTGGCTGAGATCCGGGCCGATGCTCGGACTCAGTGAAATAACCGCGACGGAGATCTGGCTGCAGACGAACAGGCCGTGCATGGCCGCTATACGGTTTTGGAAAACCGGGAAACCGGAAACTTCGCGAATAAGCGAAATCGTTAGGACGAATGATAAGAGTGATCTCATCGCTCGGTTCAAGATCGATCGGCTCGAATTTGGAACCCGTTACGATTACGAGGTCTATCTTGACGGGCTTCGCGTCCCGTTATCTTACGGCGCATCGTTCCAGTCTCAGAAGATGTGGCGCTATCGATTAAAGCCCGCGGATGAAGTGCCGACATTTCGGATCGCGATTGGTTCATGTGCATATATCAATGATGCGGACTATGACCGACCTGGTAATTCGTACGGCGGAGGTTACGAAATATTTCGCTCAATTGCGGCTCAAAAACCCGACGCCATGATCTGGCTCGGCGACAACGTCTACTACCGTGAAGCTGATTGGCTAAACGAAACAGCGATGCGTTATCGATATGCTCATTCACGTTCGTTGCCTGAGATGCAGGAACTTCTCGCATCGACCCACCAATACGCGATATGGGACGACCATGATTTCGGGCCGAATGACTCAGACCGTGCATATCGCTCCCGCGGAAGATCACTCGAGATATTCAAGGACTATTGGGCAAATTCGACTTACGGCACTTCGGAAACACCCGGTATTTTTGGACGTTTTGAGTGGAACGATGTCGAGTTTTTTCTGCTCGACAATCGCTACTATAGGTCGCCTAACCGCACTCCCTTAAACCCGAAGAAGCAAATGTTTGGCGAGGCACAGTTGCAGTGGCTGATGGATTCACTTGTGTCGAGCAGCGCTCCTTTCAAGATCGTCGCCGGTGGGAACCAGATGATGAATCCACTGACGCCGTTTGAGGCTTTTGGAAGTTTTCCTGACGAGCAAAAACGCCTGATCGATTTTATTCGTGATGCCAAAGTTCCCGGGGTCATGTTTATTTCCGGCGATCGGCACATGACCGAATTGATCAAACGCACCGAACCGGGCATCTATCCGCTCTACGATTTTACATCGAGCCCTCTTACCTCCGGCACTGCAAGCCCGGCGAAGATCGAAGAAAATAACCCCGCACGAGTTCCCGGAACACTGGTCGCCGGCAAACGTAACTTTGGTCTCATAGAGGCAAGCGGGCCGGCAAACGATCGTAAGCTGCTGCTCAGGACTCTGGACGCAGCCGGCACCGAACTCTGGAAACACCAAATCTCCGCCCGGGAACTTACATTTTCAAAATCGTAACGAATAGTTTAGATTTCCCAGTTTCAGCACAACATATCCTCTAAACCGATCATTCATCAAATCGTGCCATCGGTTAAAAACTTGTTTCGCTCAAGTTCGTCGCCCGCTAATCTCTAGAGATTGATCCTGACTTTTTTGGGAGCGACGAATGTATGGCAAAACGATGTCAGTTGACTGACAAAAAACCGATGAGTGGGAACAATGTCTCTCACGCGAATAATAAGACGAAGAGAAAGTTTTATCCGAATCTGCACACACAGCGATTTTATGTTCCGAGCGAGGGCCGTTGGGTTCGGCTCACGTTGTCTGCGCGGGCGATAAAGACGATCAGCAAAAAGGGTATCGAGGCAGTGCTTCGCGATCTGCGGGCGAAAGGAGAAAAAGTCTGATGGCTAAGGGAAAGAGAGAGAATATTAAGCTAAAAAGCACAGAGTCGCATTACGCCTATTACACGACAAAGAACAAGGCGAATACGCCGCAGCGACTCGAATTCAAGAAGTTCGACCCCGTTGTCCGCCGACATGTCATATTTCGCGAATCGAAATGACAGCACCTGATGGGGTTCCTTTTTTCTCGCGGCGGATCAAGCGGTTGGGCGAACTGATGATGCACCACCAGTGCTGGTTCTTCGGTCGGGACATTTTCCATCCGGATGGAAATCTGCTGATCCGATATGGTTTTGAAAGGTTAAAAGCGCCGAATCGGAAGGTGGGAACCAATCGATACCGAATCGCAAACGAAGGTGCGTACGAGATGAACCTTTGGGGGTTTGGGATGTTCTACGGAGCGCGGAATACGGGCGGAGTGTTTATACGGCGATATGATTTCACGCCCAGGCTTTCTGATCGTGGATCGCTAGACTCGCGGGTATTTAGGTCGGAACAATTGCCTGCGAATCGATTGCCTAGCACCAACGCTGAGATCGGCCAAGCATTGAGACTAACCAGGGAAGCGATCGACTGGATCATCGATTATGAAAATTGGGTCGAGAGCGAATGTGGCAAGACCTGGCGTGGAAGATGTCTGCGCGAGTGGACAAATTCCGAGATCGCGGCCCGTCACGTAAAAACAAACTGGCTGAAGCTAGCTAAGCAGATAGATCGATTAAACAATTAAAATTATGAAAGAAGGAATTCACCCCGAGTACCGCGAAGTAGTCTTCCGAGACACGTCCGTCGGTCATTCATTTCTAACACGTTCGACCGTTAAGACGGAAAAGACCATCGTTTGGGAAGACGGCAACGAGTACCCGCTCGTCGATATCGAGATTTCAAGCGTTTCTCATCCGTTTTACACCGGTCAGCAAAGACTCGTCGACACAGCCGGCCGCGTTGAGAAATTTAATCAGCGCTACAAACGAGGAAAAGTATAGGCCCCATTGTACTTGTGCGGGTTTTTCAGTATAAGAAGTCAATTTGTCAGTCGGTTGCATTTATCGTAGTCAGAGACTGACACCATGTATTTGCGGGCGCGATCTGTTTTTTGAATAAGGAAGCGATCGACCAATCTTGAAATTGACGAGTGCAATAAAAGACTTAACAAAAATAAAAAACATCTTTTCATCTGCAACAGCGGAAGCTGTACGCAAAATGGAGCGGCGGAAACTACGCATACCATCCGCGAAGAAATAAACCCGGATTACGCAATAGGAGTTTTCATCCTCTTTTTCTTCCTTTGCGTCCTTTGCGGCTTTGCGTGAAAAAAAAATTCTTTTAT
>Ga0187893_10005525_pt1 | contig 22588 bp, 21 predicted proteins | sample MA1701074metaG_FD_139574 | JGI IMG/M metagenome (GOLD analysis project Ga0187893, IMG submission 139574) | White microbial mat communities from a basaltic lava cave in the Kipuka Kanohina Cave System on the Island of Hawaii, USA - MA170107-4 metaG ...
CACAAACATTGGAGTTTCCAATCCATCAGAGGAAGGAGCTATTGGTTCAACAACCCATTGCTCATCCTGAATTGAATTTCTCAAGTTCCTCGCAAAATCCAAAAGAGTAGTGTGTTTATTAACTTCCTTTTCTGTAAAACCGCGATTAACAACCATTTCGCGATTTCCTTTGTCATCACTTTCAAAACCAACATGAAGATAGGTTCCATCACCAGCTTCCGAATCCAGGTAAAAATGGTTCGCTGCACGCCAATCTTCAAGTAAATTTTCGAAAGTGCTTTTTGATTGGTTTCCTGGTTGATCTTTATATAAAGTCATTATTCCTGAAATACCACCCTCAACAGGAGTTTTTATCCCCTTTAACTCTGCAACAAAGTCGATTTCTTCCTGCAGTGAATCAGGAATTTTCGGATCAAAACCCTTCTCGTATAATCGCGTGACGACATCACTCGCATCAAGAAGCGTACTATCAGGCTCGCTTAAACTAGCCCGGCTGTAAACATGACCTGCTTTTTGAGCTCGAGGTGGATGATTGTCGCCGCTATCAAAATCAATCCCACCACTAAGGGCGGGTACAACCCCACCTACAAACAAAGTCACAAGAGTTGTCCCAATAATCGCTTTCTGATCTTTGTCAAGTTTAAGTTTTGAGAAATCTTTTTCGAAGTACGAGGCAACCATGCCCAAAAAATCGGCCTGATTACTCTGAAGCTGCTCAAAATTAACAGGTCCACCCTCTGGGCGCATATATCTCTCCTGGGAATGCCTGCCTACACCCAAAAAAGAGCGACGAAATGTCATACTCTCCCCCTTTCTTCTTGAAGTTTTAGGGAGTTAGAGAGTATAGTCATAAAAACCTTTATTTTTAGCTTTGGCCGCGTGGGACATTTACGCGGCAATTATACCATTTTTCCGCAAGTTTTTATACCCAAACTTTAGTTTGTCTTGTAAAAATAACATTTTGGGGGATCAAAATCACTAACTAAGCGTTGCAAACCTTAGTTAGTAGAGATTAAATGCACCCGCTCATCACCTCTCGAAAGCTTTTCTAAGAGCTTTGTCAAAAGTGAAAATATTAAAATTGTTTAGCCTTGCCTGGGCAAGTAAAAACGAATCAACAAAACTAATCTTATTGGTTCCATATACTCCCAAAGCGCTCAAAAAAACTTTTTTTTGTCAACATCAAAATAGTCGGCACTAAGAAGCGACTCCAGTCTGAAAATAACATCGGATTTTTTGAAGCGGTAATATTTTGTAAGAGCAAATTCGACCTCAAATATAATTATTTGCGGAACTATTAGAGTTATATCTCCTTTTTTGGCTTTCAGAAACAATCTTTCAGCTTCCATCTTCTGAGAGTGAACATCCCCTAGTATGAATCTTAAAAAAACATTCGCGTCGGCAACAACAGTTGTCATTTGCTTTTAACAAAAAGTTTCCCCGAGCGATCTCTTAAGAACATTTCGCGAATTTTATTCCCGCTTATTGGTTTTTTGTTTGTTACAAGGCTTCCGCCAAGAGTCAAAAAATCCACCTTTGGCTTTAGCATAAGCCCCTCAGTCGTCAAAGTTGCCGTTGCCTTTGAACTTTTATTTAGTCCGAGCTTTCTTCTGATTGGGGCAGGGATTGTAATCTGACCTTGAGATGTAATGGAAACTGTATACATAGGTTAACTATATCTTTTTACATTACTTACGTCAAGTACTCATTATCCCCTTCGCATAAGAACGATCAGGGAGCTTCATCTTAAATGAAATCTCAAAACATTCTTGTCAAGTACTCAACAGGTGCAAAATCATCCGTCAAAACAAGTCCGGGATCGACCTCGTATATAATCCGTCTTGATGAATATTGCCCGTAAACTCCCCCCGGGTCCTCCGCAATCGGAGTCCCTTCCGATTTGAAAGAAACCAATATAACATTTTGAATTTCACCCGGAGGGTTGTCCGAAACCGCAAAAACCAAAACATGGGGAAAAACGGACTTGTATGTACTGTAAACAGCCTCCAAAATCGTCGACCCTTCTCCTGAAAGGGACGAAATTACGTTTGTGACAACAACACCGTCTTCCGAAAGACTTTTCTTTATGTGGCCAGCATACTCGCGAGTTGAAAGGCTGAAGGGAATTGTAAAATCAGATCCGTAGGCATCTACAAAAACCGCATCATATAAGTTTTTATTAGCATTCATAAAAAGCCTTGCATCCTGATGGTAGATTCTCAATCTTTCATCATCTTCTAGCTTAAAGTGACTTTTTGCTATTTGCGTAATTACCGGGTCAATTTCAACAACATCCAAAAACGCTTCTTTGTTATCTCTTAAAAATTCTTTGGGGTAGGAATATGCCCCTCCCCCAATCATCAGAGCTTTCTTAATGTCTGGCTTAAAAAAATTAGACAGCCTAAAATATTTTGAATACTCGGCAGAAAGGTCATTATCAATGTCCAAAAACATTGAAGACTGGGCTCCGCGGGAGTTTTTCAAAACCAAGACTGGCCGGCCGGTTTCTTTATGAAAGCGCCTAATAACCGCAAGCCGCGAATAAAGTGAATCGGTTTCGTAAACAACATCCTCCAGTAAGAATTTTATCTTTGAATTTTGAGCAAAAACCCCGGACAAAATAAAGATTAGTAGCATAAAGTAAACTTTCTTTTTTGAAATAAGTGTCAACAAAACCGCAATTCCGATTGAAAAAACCCCAATAAGATTAAAAACAAGCCCTGTTCCGAAACTGGGAATAAGAAAAAATCCGGCAAAAAAGGTTCCAAAAATGCTTCCAAATGTGGAAAGAGCGTACAGCCTTCCGGATATTACCCCAGCATTTTTTATGCTTTTTAAACTCACCCTTATCACAAAAGGAACAAGCATCCCAAAGACAAACCCGGGAAATGCAAAAATAAAAAGGCTCGCAATAAAAGAAGAAACTCTGAGGTCAGAAAAGCCGTTTGCGATAAGAGAAAAAATATAGTTTAAGAAAACCCCAAAGACCAAAATATAAACTCCCGCAACTGTCATAAGAAAAGAAATCCCACCTAAATTTTGATTTTTGTCCCCAAGTTTCCCCCCAATAATATAACCCAGGCTCAAAGCCCCCAAAAAAACTCCGATTATGTTTGTCCAAACAACAAATGAGGTGCCGAAATAAGGGGCCATCAGCCGCACACCTGTTAGCTCAAGAATCATTCCCAAAGCCCCAACACAAAAAACAACTATATAAATCATTTAATATAAATATATATCAGACTAAAAGCCCCAAGAAAAGAAACCAAAGCCAGGTCATACCCGGTATTGTATAGGTTATATCAAAAAGAAAATTTATTGTTAAAGCCAAAAATAAGGCTCTGGGCAAAAGTGCTTCCTTACTTTTGTTTTGAAAAATGGCCAAAGAGAAAACTTTGTAAAACCAAATGAAAAAAAGTAAGGAAAATACCCCCACCCCGCTTAAAATTTCAAGAAAGATGTTGTGGGTGTTTGTCGAAAATTCCCGGTAACCCGTTTCTTTAGTCAAATAAGCCTTGGATATAAACTCAAAATTGCCAAGCCCCACCCCCAGGGGATAATCAAAAAAACCTTTCAAACTTTGTAAAAAATAAGGCCTTGATAGGAGCAAGGATTTGTCAAGAGAAATATAAAAAAGCACAAACACAACCGCAATTATAAAAAAATATTTAAAAAATCTATTTGCATATAATGATGTTGATAGTCCTTTAAACAAAAAATAACTTCCTGCTATTACCATTATGGTGGATGTTCGAGAAAGTGATATCAACATAATATAAAAACCTACGAATATACCAACTAAAAAAACTACGCGAAAAGCTTTTTTTTTATTTAGTAACAAATAATAAAGAGAGACAAGAACAAATAAGGCTGCTAAATCTCCAATATGAAGATGTGTTTTACCAACTCCATGTTGAGGTAAAAACTGATAAACGTAGGGATAAAGATTTATTGAAGTGCTTTCTGAGGTGATAAATGCGAATATGTAAATAAAAAATGGTACTAAAATAAAAAGATGTACTTTTTTTTTCAAGTGATACTTAAAGTTATTTGCTAGAAGGTAAATAAATACCCCCTCCAAAAACAATAAATTAAAAAGTATGGAATTTTTCAGATTAACGCTCCAGATTAAACTGATATTTATAATTAATAAAAAAAGACTAAAAAGTATAAATCTTTTATCAAAAAAAATAATACCTCGCTTAAATATCAAATAATATAAGCCCAAAAATAGCATGATTAAAATTGTAACTAAGTGGGATACGGGGATAAATTCAAATGTTGTAGCAGAAATAAGAAAGCAGAAGATAAATAGAAATATTAATGTCTTCATTAGTTAGATTTTCTAAATAGAGGTGTTAAAATCTACTAAAAAATTGTCGATAAATATAACTGTTTCGGATTCTTTTAGACCACCGGATGTCAAAAAGAGTGTAAACTTTCCTTGACCTTTATATATATTTTTTGACCATCCGATAAGTTTATTATTAACATAAAAAAGTACTTTATTGTTCAATCTTCTCAATCTCAAATTGATTGTATTTTCGCCCTCCAAAAGTATCTCGCCAACTACTTTTTCAGTTCCATTGACCACCGTTGCGGCAGTTACCTTATTATGAATACCCTGCTTTGTTACTCTAAACTCCAGCTTGTTTAACCAATCTTTAGAAAAATCCCTGAAAAGAAAACTAAACCATCCCTTTGGATTATCATTGTTTGGAAAGTTAATAATTACTTCCGCATCAAAATTTCCTAAAAAAGAACTTATATGGTCCGCGAAAACTACCGTCTGATATTCATGTCCCCGACCGGCATCAATTCGAAGTTTTTCTGAGTTAATATCATAGCTAATAACCTGTGTGTCAGCATTAAATTCCCATTTTGACAAATCCGTATGTTTTGAAAAATCACTACCTAATTTATATTTGAACTTTAATGATCCAAAAACAGGATAAATACTCTTTATAAAGTTTAAGTTTACGATAATAAAACCTATCAGAAAAAGCGTAGATAACAATATTAGAGTCAAAATTATGCTGTTTCTTAATCTAAGGTTTGGTTTGGGATAAACTAAACCAGTAAATTCATTTTTGGGGTAAGTGTTGTTTTTGAAAAACATGGCTTAGTACCTGTAAATTAAAATGTTAACATAAACAAATAAACTAACACGGGTTAAAACCCGTGGTACCTGCCTTTCCGGCAGGCAGGTTTTGTCGGCTCAAAGTTTGGCAGCACAAGAAAGATTATATAAATAAAAAAAGTTTTGGGCAGCTTTAAGCACCCTTCTATAAAATAAGTAATGTGTGGTGTTAGTGAAAGTAAAAAACTTCAAGCCCAAAAAAGCACGAGAAAAAAAACAAAAGTCTAAAACGTGTTTCGAATTTTTTTTAACACGTGTGTAATAATCATATATGATTAACTTGATCTTTTTGCTACATTTTTAACATGCTATTTAGGTTTAAAAACTTGATAGTAGTTGCATCTTTGATTATAGGAACATTTGTTATAAGCGAGCTTGTTTATATATATAACAAGAAGCCCCAGCTTTTTAGTCTTATATATTTATGGAGGTCGCAAAAAACCATTAGTAACGATTTTTCAAAGGGAGTGAAATATCTTGAAAAAGCAGCTGCAATAAACATTTATTTTCAAAACCAAAAATACCCCACCCTAATTCCCAAAAACTATAAACCCGACCTTAATATAGAAAATGACAGCAACCTTAAAACTAAGATTCAAAGCTATGCAACAGGCCTTGACATAACAAACATTGCATCATCACTCCAAATAGAGTTGTCTCAAATTTTTTATGAAATCGGGATTATAAGTTACAGCACGGGTTCGACCGACTCTCTGGAAACACTTTTAAAAACAGCCAGGTATCTAAGCCCCGAATTCTCGCATTACCATGTCGAGCTTGCCAACCTGTATCTTTATTCAGGTGATGTACAAAAGGCGATGGAGGCAATTGATTTTTGCTTAAATTTTAAAAGTCCGAAAAAACATTGTGAAGACTTTAACAAAAACAACTTAAACACTGGAACTTTTCAGGAACCGGGTTTTTTGAAGGATGTGGTCAATTCTTTTTACAAATCTATCTAGGTCATACCTTGTTGAGTTCTGCCGAGCGCTCTTACCCATTTTTTTAGTTAGTTTTAAATTAAAAGCAAGATTTGTAAGTGCTTCTGCATAAGACTCCTTATTTGGATCAACCAAAAACCCCGTAACACAATCCTTCTGGCTATCTTTCGGACCCCCTTGATTTAGAGCAATAACCGGCTTGCCAAAAGCATTGCCTTCAAGCAGAGTTATGCCGAAATCTTCATTAAAAGATGTTGACAAGACCGCCCATGCGTTTGCATAAAAACCTTTCATCTTTTTATCTGTCGGGGAAACCAAGAACTCAATATCCTTTCTGTTCTTTGACATAATTTTAATTTTTTGAAAATATGAATTGCTTTTTTTGTCAACCTGACCCGCAATGATCACCTTAAATCTTGCTAAATCCGGGTTATTCTTTTTAAATAGTTTAAAAGCTCTAAGTGCAAACTCAATATTTTTTGTCCACATTATCCGCCCGGGAAGAAAAAAGTACGGCTTGTAGTTCCAGGTTGGTTTTATAGCACTTGAGTTAACTCCGGGGTGTAATACTTCGCATTTTTCGTTTACGCTATTTAAAAGTCCCCCGTTCCTTGCCCGCCTTAGTGTTTCATGGCTATTAAAAAAAACATACGCGTATCTTCGCCATAAAATTTTATCAAAAACTTTAAAAAGCGATGATAACACTAGAAATACTATATGCACCTTGTAAGGAGAATCCTTTAAGGTGTGCTCACGATAAAACTCGTCAAAAACAGGACGAAGAGGCGTGTGACAATAGCAAAGAACCGGAACTGAGCTGTTTCGCAAAACAATTAAATCCCCCAGTCCATCAGAATGGACAAATAAAGTATCAAAACCATTTAGGTTAATTTTCTGAAGTAGAATAATGGCGGCTGCTCTAATAACCGACCACATATCTCGTTGTACTGGTACTTTTCTTAACTCAATTACTTTTAGCTTTTTAAATTCAGGGAATGTTCCTTTTTTATCATAATGATTCGTAAAAATCGTAAACTCATGAGTGCTTCTTTTTACAATTTCGAGAATTGTCCTCTCCACACCGCTTTTAAGGTAAATCCATGGATAATATAATGCAATCTTCATGTTCCTAGGTCGTAATCAAACTTTGATAAATAGCCATCAGCTTTTTGTAATACTTATCAGATAAATATTTATTCTTAATCAGGGCTTTTGCATTTTTACCCATTGTCTTGACCTTCCCGGAGTTTTTCCAAAACTTGAGAATTTTATCTGAAAATTCTTTTACGTTTCCAGGTTCAAACAATAGCCCACTCTCCCCCTCTCTAACTGTTTCGGGTATACCTCCGGTTCTACTTGCAACAACAGGTTTACCTAACGAAAAAGCTTCCATAATCGAATAGGGTTGATTTTCATACCATATTGAGGGAACAACACAAAACATTGACCTTAAAATTACCCTTTTAAGTTGGTTTTCTTTGAGCCTGCCTAAAAATTCAACATTTTTAAGTTTTAACTTTTTGGTGAGTTTTATTAAACCTTTTTCCACCGGTCCGTCACCTGCTATTTTGAAATTTATTTGAGGTAAAACCTTCGCAGCTTCCAGAATCAAGTTGACTCCTTTGAATTCCAAAAGCCGGCCAAAAAAAAGCACAAACCTGGGGTTAGTTGTAGATTTTAAGTTGTTGGTTGTAGGTTGTGTCTCGATAAAATTGGAAATATGAACAATACGACCAGGTTCAAATCCATACTCGACAAACTTATTTTTTAAAAAGAGACTTGGGGCTATAAATATATCTACATATTTATCATAAAAGTTAAATACCCTTTGTAAATACGAGGCTAAAACTGCCATTAGGGATGCTACGTATGAATCTTTTACACACTTATGTAAAAGTGCTTTGTAATAGTTATGGGGCTTTGTTATCTCACAAACTTTGCCATTGTGGAAAAGAGTAACTGACGGCGTAATTAGTTGGTAATCATGAAGTGTTTGCACAATGGGTATTTTTCTTTTTTTAATCTCTGAAAGGATAGCTGGGGAAATATAATAGTAAATGTTCTGCAGATGAACAATGTTGGGTTTAAAGTCATCAAGAAGTCTGGCGATGCTTTTTTTAGCAGACGTGGAGTAAAACATATTGGTTATTTTGCTATGAAAACTCCTAAAGTTATTTCTTGAAAAGTCAAGTTTTTTGACAAAATACCTGCTCCACTTAGAACTCACGTTTTCCGGATCTTGGGTACTAAAATGAGCCACCTGGTGGCCTTTAGACGTTAGAAGTTTGGTCAAATCAAAATAGTACTTTTCTGCCCCCCCAAGAAGTTTATGGTGATTGTTCACAAGAAGTATCTTCATTATCGAAGCTACTTTGTAGAGATAAATTTTGTAACAACAGGGAATATCGAATACGTTTTAGTATTTATAGGAATTATATTATCAACAAGAACCGGGATATCATCCAGGAAGAAAAACTTACCCCCCAGCTGAAACACTTCGATCTCGAGTGTAAGAAACACATCTTTTTTGATAGGATCCTTTCCTAGATGCGTCCTTCCATCGCTTGAAATAGTGGTTTTCTGAGCAGGGGAAACTCTTTTTTCGAGAATCTTTATTAGTTCATTGCCGTCACCATCTAAAACAACATCCCCCACCTTAATAGAATCAGCTACATAAGATTTAACCCCTGCTGTTTCACTAAAAATAGCGTTTTCTTCCCTGACCTGTGTTTCAACTACTAACTTTTTCTTATCTCGGGAGTTCATCATACTATTAACTTCGGTAATTAGGCCTTCCACCAAAACCCGATCAAGACTCAACTTAATCTTGGAACCTACTAAAACCGGGACGCCCTTGTAGGTATATGATCCCGACGCTTTGTTGTAAACAACCCGAAGCCGAACTGTAAGGTATACTGATTTTCTGGTAGGGGTTTTATCATAAGTAAGAACTTTTAGAACTTCCGCTTGAATCTTACCTAAACCATCTTTTTCTGTCTGGCCCTCCTTAAAAAAAGTAACAAACCAATTTTTAACCCCTGAAGTGTCATTGGAATATAAAGAATCGGTTAGCCACTGCGAATACGAAGTAGACTCCTCCCCCACACGAACAACAGCTGTAATGTATGTAGATTTTCTAAAAAAAATGACTGCAAAAACCGCAATCAAAATAACCGCCACTCCTATTACTATCCAGTCTATCAATTTAAGTGATTTAATTAAATTAATAATCTCAGTCATAACTACGTATTTCTAGTAATATTAGCATTACCAGCAAGTGTGACTAGTAAAATCAGTGTTTCCTCGGATAAATAAGGCTGAAAAATTCCAGAAACAAAAGCACATATGCTAAAGGCAAGAACTGCTAATAGAATATAATTTCTTTTTAAATTAAGGCTCCACAAATTCCTTAAAGAAAGTAAAACAAAGAAAGTAAAACAAAAGAGGGCAGGAAGTCCGTTATTTAATGCAAGTGTAATATACCAATTATGAACAGCTAAAGGAATTGACGCAGCAACAGTATAACCATCAAGTGTCAAACCCTCCAAAACTGACATCAAAGCTCCTACACCGAAAACCGGATTAATTCGAATAATTTCTAGTCCATCTGCTATTTGTATTTGTCTAAAATACCACGACCCACTCTCTGCCCCAAAAGAATAGGCAGAGTGTTCAATTCTGGGAACAACAACAAAAAGAGATAAAAAAATAAGCACAGGTACAATTAGTAACCTATACCCTCCTAAACCACTCACGACACCTTTAACAGACAGTCCGTTATACTTTTCAAAATTGACCAGTAAAAAAAACATACCTGACAAAAAGCCAAGCCACGCACTCCTACTAATAGTGAGTGTGAGAAGTACTAGCCCAGAAAAAAATGCTAATCTCAAAACTTGCGACTTATATTTGGCGATAAAAACAAACAAAAAACAGAGCCAGGAAGCTAGCCAAATCCCCAAAGAGTTAGCATGGTCGAAAGTTCCAATGGGTCGATAAGTAAAACCTGGTTCATCAACGTTATTTCCAAAGTACTCAATATTTACCTGAAATTCTAGATTTTTATAAAGGGGTGATTTATTAATATATTGAAAAGCCCCCAGAAACGTCTCAAAAAAGATTAACCCGGCGAATAAAAAAGCTAAACCTCGCCAGACATCTCCCGAGCCTTTTATCGCCACTAAACGAATAAAAAAATATAAAATAAGACCGTTGAGTGTTAAAAGTTCTGCCGCTAATGAAAGTTGCGGGTTTTTTGAACCTATAAGCGCAGAGCCTATCTTAAAGCCATAAAACAAGACGATTAAAACATCGAGGAGGTTAATACGAAGTTTGGAGCCACTTCTAAAAAGGTTAACTGTCATTAAATTTCTACCCAGATAAAGAAGAATAAGAAAAGAAATAACATGGGTTGGGGTAATAACTAAATTTACAAAATAACCTTGGGGAAATATTTCTTTAGGGAAAATACCTTCAGGTAGAAGCTGTATTGGATACCTTTTGCCTGTAAAAACAATTGAGCTCGCAAGAAGAGTAAACAGGATGCTCTTCTCAAAACTTTTCGATTTAATAAAAAGTGCAAGAAACAAGAAAAAATAAGATACGACAATTATCTTATTTGAGGGATTAACAATAAGTAAAAAAAGATAATAAAAAAATGTCGAAAAGAAAAGATAAGTTTCAAAAGGCAACTTGATAACGGGCGATAGTAAACTCAAAAACATGACTTCATTTCTGGAAAAACTAGTATATTATATAGTGAAATGAGAATAGGAATCGACGGCACTTCCTTATGCCTCCCTAATCATTGCGGTATAAAAAATTATTCAGAAAATTTACTACTAAACCTGGCAAGGCTAGACACTAAAAACGACTATTTTATTTTTGTACCTAGGCGCTATGAAAAAATAAAAGCCAGAAACTTCACATTCCTAGTATTTGGTAACCAAACCCCCTTTTTTAAAAGACAGCTATCTCTTAATTCACTAGTTAAAAGGTTAAATTTGGATGTTTTTCACTATTTAGAACCTTTTGGGGCAATAACTCTTAACCATCCAAAAATAGTTACTACTGTTCACGATATAAATTTAGCCGTTATTTATCCAACATTCAAAAGTTTCAGATACTTTTTCAAAAGGCTGTATGCCAGTTTAACTCGCTACTTTGTGGTCAATAAAACTAGAGAGTTTATCTTTGTATCAGAAACAATATATAACGAGTTTTTGTCTCATTTCAAAAAAGAACCATGGGACGTTAATGAAAACATAATTTATGAAGGGGTAGCAAAAAAATTTAAGCCGGGTAGCAAAAAAAATTCCCATGCTAGCCATATCTTAACCATGGGCGATTTCTCCCCCCGAAAGAATGTAGAGACTGTTCTTTATGCTTACAACCAACTTCCTATCAAAGTCAAAAGCAGTTACCCTTTAAAAATAATAGCTTCTACAAAAGAGTCTGCAAAAAACTTTGAAAAAATGGCAAAGCTCTTTAAGATCGCAAAGTTCGTAAAAATAGTGATCAATATACCAGACACCAGGCTTCGAGAGCTATACCAAAAGGCTTTAGTATTTATTTATCCATCTTTGTACGAAGGCTTCGGTTTGCCAATACTTGAGGCTATGGCTTCAGGGACTGTCGTTATAACCTCTGAGTTTGGTGCGATGCAGGAAGTCGCTGGAGAGGCTGCCATTCTTGTTAACCCCCGCGATCCAAATCAAATAACAAAGTCGATTATCAAAATTACGAGTCAAAAAGCTTTTGGGTTTAGACTCAAAACCCTAGCGGCAAAGAGAGTTACCAATTTTACTTGGGAAAAAACGGCCAAAAAAACTTTAGAGGTATATCAAAAAGTATAAAATCTACCTGTATGATTAAAAAACACGTTGTAATTATCCCGTTTAATCTTCCTTGGGAATGGTCAACCGACTACACAAACCAAACTGCTTTTGTCCTTTCCAAAAAAAACACTGTGGTGAGCTATATGTGGGCTGAGTCATATTCACTAAAGGAATATACTAAAAAAAGAAAACTGCCGACGCTTATAAAAAGATATGCCAAAAACTTATACCTTTTTTACCCGCTTTTTCTAATTCCAGGACGAAGATTTCCAGTAATTCACTTTCTGAATGAACGGATGAATGTTATCTTTTTGAAAATATTCGTAGGTTATCTTTCCTTAATAACTAAGCCCGTAGGAAAAATACTGTGGATCTTTGACCCCAACAATAGATTTTCTATCGATCTTTTGGGTAAGGGTTGGAAAGTTATCTACGACTGCGTTGATTATTTTCAAGGTACAGTAAGTAACCCTCAACAAAAAGCTGTCATCAAAAAAAATGAAGCACGGCTTACCAAAGAAGCTGATCTGGTAACTGCCAACTCAATGGTTTTACAAAAATACTTGAAGACACTAAGAAAAGATGTGTACTTAGTACCCCAGGGTTTTAGGGTTGAGGATTTCAAGAAAAAGGCCACACAAGTCCAATCTATAGCCATGCCCAAACCGATAATAGGTTTTGCGGGGGCCGTTAATCACAGGATAGACTATGATTTACTACTACCTTTAGCGCAACGAAACCCCTCGTGGAGTTTTGTCGTTTGGGGTCCCGTCCTAGAACGAGAAAAAGTCACTGAAAAAAAATGGGTAAAAATGCAAAAACTGCTTAAACTGCCGAACGTGACTACTGGATTTATTAAGGACAGAAGAAAGCTCCCTGGAATATTTAGTCAATTTGATATTACAATGATCCCATATGATATGTCGCAAGACTTTAACCTTTATTGTTATCCTATGAAACTTTTCGAATTCTTTTATTTAGGTAAACCAGTTGTTTCAACGGATATCCTGGAACTCAGAAGGTTCCCCGACTTAGTAAAAATTGGTAAATCATATAAAGAGTGGGAGAAAATAATTAATGGTATCTTAGTAAAAAGCTGGCCGCAAAAATATCGACAGACCGCCAAAAGACTTGCTATGGCAAATAGTTGGGTAAAAAAAATTGAAAGCATATCCAGCCACATCCCACAAGAGACCTCGCAATGAAAGTTCTTTATATAATTCCCGAGGAGTATAACGGTAAAAGATGGGGTGGAGTTACCAGCTATACTGTTACCACCGCCAAAAAACTTAGCCACTATGGTCACGCTGTAAGTATATTAACTCCAGGTAAAAGCGATGAAAAATTTGTTCAATCAGGCGTAACTTTTTACAAAATTAAGGTTATCCCCCCAAAAAGTGTCAGTTATAAAATAGTTAGTAAGGTTTTTGGAAGACTATTTCCCAACGTCATGGCACGAATTTGTTGGGCTATTAACATTAAAGACTTCATTAAAAAACACACCCCAGCTTGGGATATTATTGAGGCACCTGAATGGGGATCAAGTACAGCTTTATTATCTAGAAGCACCCAATCTAAGATTATTACCCGGCTTCATAGATCCTGGTATCAATATACTGCCGACAATCTTCTTCCCACAACTTTAGAGGTTTTGCTGATAGACCTCATCGAACATTGGTGTCTTATTAATTCGCACGGTATAACTTCACCGACTAAATTTATGCTTAACACTTACAAAAAACTTAATTGGGTGCTAAGGAAAAGAAAAATTCTAATAAGATTAATACCATATGGCATAGAACTTCCTAAAAAAGTCGTGGGCAAAAAGAAGACTATGCATAAAAACTTTATTTTAACCGTCGGGAGAGTAGAAATTGGGAAAGGTAGTCTAGTTCTGGTAAAAGCATTCTCAAAAATAGCCAAAAGTTATCCTCATATTAAACTTCTTTTCATAGGTGAGGATACAAAAATGTATTTAAATAAAAAATGGCAGAGTACAACCGGTTTCATAAAAAAGACGCTCATTAAAAAAGGTTTGGATGGAAAAGTTATTTTTCTAAAAAGAAAGGTTAGAGACAGACTTGCTGCGTACTACTCAGGATGCCTTTTTTATGTCGCCCCCTCTAGGGGACACGAAAACCCATCTATATGCATTATTGAAGCAATGGCTCATAGAAAAACAGTGGTTGGAGCAAATACAGGCGGCATACCCGAGGTGGTCATCCACAAAGAAAACGGTCTTTTGTTCGAACCAGATAACGTCATTGACTTAAGTAGAAAACTAGCCTTAATGATTGGTAAAAAAGACTTTAGGCAAGCGTGCGAGGCTAAAATTAATATCGAAAGCTCAGATATAAATAAAACCGCAAAGAAAACTGTTAACTTCTATGTGTTTTTAAGTAACAAAAACAACTCTTACTAAACTCTTCTCAGACCCTTTCTCTGTGAAAATAATATAAAGCTACTGCCAACCCCCTAGCTTTAAAAACGAATTCCCCGCAAAGATCTACCGCCAGCAATAAAAGACCCGAACCCAATTTCAAAAAAAGTAGTCTTTTTAAGATTTCTCTTAATTTGAAGTACAGATCTTTTAAATCTGCCACAACCACCCGTTTAGCCAAACCTACGCCTTCAAAAAAATAGTAGCCATAACAGGCAGATTGACCACAGAGATACAACCATCTTTGCTTAACTTTTTGCCTGTAATTTAACCATCTATTATGACTAACTACTATTTTCGGTTCATACATAAGACTATGTCCAGACGTAAGCAGCCTTAGGGCAAACCAGGCATCTTCAGCGGTACCCCCCCACGATCCGGGGCCTAGCCAACTCCTGAAAAATGTTTCCTTAAATACCTTTTTCCTAAAAGCCATATTATTTCCATAACCCAGCTTCTGCCAATGGCGGCAGGGCTTACTTACAACAAGAAGCTTTTTTCTCAAGATGGTAGAGGGACAAAACCGACCTTTATTAGCACGTGGTTCATACGGCTCGACTTTCCCAAAAACGCCTGACACACCCGGATACTTTTTGAAAGTTTTCTGAATATTTGTTAGCCAAGTGCTTCTTGCTTCACAATCATCATCCGTAAAGGCAATAATATTTCCACTCGCTCTGGCTACTCCGAAATTAAGGGCTAAACTTTTCGAAGCTTTGGGGAAAAAATAGTGTGAAACTCTGTCGGTTTTGATTTGATCCAAAAAGTGTTTTGAATTATTTCTTTTACTTTGATCAACCACAATCACTTCAAACATCGGACTTTTGGAGGTTGAGTTTTTCAAAATAGACCCCACACACCGAATAAGTTTTTCTTGCCTATCCTTAGTTGCGATAATCACACTAATCATAAGTGCTTTATTGTGAGACGACCTTGTAAAAACTGCTCGTTAATAAACTGGTCTTTTTAATATCATACCTAGTCCGCTCAAGAGCATTACTTTTTTGAAATCTTACTCTCAGAGCCTTATCCTGGCTAAGCATTTTCATTTTCATCAAAAGATCATTTATATCGTTCTCTTTAAATACTAGGCCATTTTTACCATGCCTAACTATTTCCGCTAACCCACCAGCACTGCTTACAATTACCGCCTTCTTATAAGAAATAGCATCTAAAAGTGACAAGGGGTGATTTTCATAACCCGAGGACGGAGCAACATAAAAAAAGCAATTTTGATAAAAACCACCAAGCTTATCTTGAGGAACCTGACCAAAAAACCTAATCTTACTCCTGTCTTTAAATTTCTCTATTTCTTTAAGGAGAATACTTTTGTAACTTATCCATTTAGTGTTACTGTATTTTTTAGTATCTCGTCCAACTAAATAGAGCCTGAGGTTCGGGTAAAGAGGGGCAAGTTTACAAAATGCCCTGACCAAAGTTAAAGTCCCCTTACCATCCTCCAACCTCCCCACGGTCAAAATATAGTCCTTTTTTGGATGGAAATTATATTTCCTTAAAAGTGGAATAGGAACCCCGTTGGGTATGATCTTCATGTAACTTCGACAAAAAGTTCTAATCTTTTTTGCGAACCAGTGGGTTGACACCATGTACTTAGTAGGCGAAGTCACTCCAGAGGCAAATATGACGGACAAGACCTCCAAAAGGTTAACGAGAATGATATCAATTCCGATCGGTAAAAGATTTTCACCATAATACTGAATTTGAGACTTATGAAGCCTTACAATAGTATTTTTATAACCTCTAAAAGCCAAAACAAGATTACCCGCTCCCCATTCAGGGGATTCGACAATGTCGTACTTACGGTATTTTGTCACAAACTTGTATACCGAAAGACCCCAACTTATTCTAGCCAAAAAAACCGGCAAAACTTTCTGCAAAAACCGCTTGCCTTTAATTTTTAAATCGATGGGAAGAACTTTATGAAAAATTAAACCTTTTACTTTTGTTTTACCATCGACCTTACCTGGACACAAAACTTCAACTTTATGCCCTATACTTTTAAGTGCCTGAGCTATATTAAAAGTGTAAGTGGCAACACCCCCCAACTCCCTATCTTTATACTCAACTGGTATAACAAAAAGTATGTGCATACAGTCATATTAAAACAAAACGTTTTAATTTGACATTTTGTTTGGCAAGCATAGAATTCCTATATATCAAACTCAAAATATAAAAATTATTAATAAGTCATTCGGTTTTGAGTTTAATATAACTAAACAAAAAATCTTTTCCAGGGTGTTTTACTAAACTTTCTTTTTAGTGAGTCGTAGTTGACAATTATTCTTCTTAGGCTTCTGGTATTCTGACGCGCTAATTTACATTTAAGTGGGCGTTTTTTGACGTCCAAAAAATCACAAATCCGATTTTCTGACAATCTTTTATGTTTAACCAAGTCCTCATAATAGATTTGTAAAATTTTGTGCTTTTTGAAAAAACTATCGTATTTTAATCTCTGGGCTTCAAGGCGCTTAAAGAATTTGAGACACTCTTTGTAGTCCAAAAAAAGTTTTAGAGTATTAGTTTCTCCTTTTTGATCCTTTTTGAGATAATAGACACCTGTTTTCTCTGCTAGTTTCCTGGAAACTATAATTCTTAACGCATTTTTTCTTTTAAGATGGAGCACTCTTAGGTCTTCTAAAGATCTTAAATAAGACCATATATCTTTAGGCTTACCCTTTGAGGCATGCTCATAAAATATTTTAAAACCAACAGCTTTTAAGCTGGCTCTATGCTTTTTAAAAACAAGGTGTCTAACAAAAAAAAGGGGAAAGGTTGATCTTAAGAGCCTAAACACCTTAAAAACTCCAAAGTAGTCAAATACGGTGGGGCCTGGATTGTCTAAATGAAACTCCGGTTGAAAAATCTCGCCATAACACAGGACGCTGGGGTGGTTATTTAAAAGATGTATAAGATAATTAGACCCACTTCTGGGCTCAGAAAGCACTATAAAAGGTTTATATCTTACCTGCATAGTTAACCAGGAATTGACGGAGTAGAAGTCTCAATTTTAAGAAATATGGGAATGTTGCCGGCTGGGCAACAATAATAACTCTCTCCGAGAGTTTAGTCCAAGAACCGAAATCATAATCACCATAAACTTTCACAACCTTAAAACCGTTCTCCCACAGAACCGATTCAAGTTCTGACTTGGAATAGTGCCTATCAATTCTTTCTGTAACTATTCTTTTGACTATACCATTTCTATATACCCGATCAAGAAAATGCACTATTTCAGAAGTCTTGTCTTTGGCGCTGCCTTTGTCAAAACACTGCCTAACTAAAGTAAACCCCAGATTTGGCATGTCTTTACAAAAAGCAATGTAACTTGTAGCCCAGTCCTCGCTTCTTTCTCTGAAATTATAAGTATCAACGACAAAATAGCCATCTTTTTCTAGATGCTTTTTAACACAAGTTAACATGCTTTTCTGTTCGGTTTTGTCTTTCGGACCAAACCACCATGGTGAAAAAATAGCTTTGAACTTACTTTTGTAGCTAAAAGATAAAGCGTCACCCTGGACAAAACTTACCCGACTTCTAACCTTAGAAGATTGGCTTTTAAGATTTTTTCTAGCTTCTTTTAACATCGGTTCCGATTTATCCATTCCAACGACCTTAACTCCAGTTTCAGCAATTGGAAAAGTTAACCTGCCTGTTCCACAACAAAGCTCCAAAATCTGCGAACCGAACATCTTAGACATCTTTTGCCAAAAGGCAATGTCTACTTTCCGATCGCCAAAGATGAGATCATAATATTTTGCTACTTCATCCCACTCTGTCATGTTTTAAGAAAAATCTTCAAAAAAAGTTAATAGCCGATCTATGTGATTAAAAGTTAAGTACGGACTGAACTCTAGCCCAAACTGTTGACGAGAATAGATTTCAGAGAACGGTAGTTTGATGTTTTTATAATTTGCTTTGGAATTATATATAAAAGGTGACAAACTGCCTGTTAACTTGTCTCGCTTGTTTTGAAAAAGCGAGTAAGAATAAAAAGGTTTTGGGTAAAAAGTCTTTAGCGGAATCCCTTTAAGTCGAGCACTTTTAATAAACTTTTTCCGGGAAACTTTTAACTTCGAAAAGTCGGCCATGAAAACTAAACGGCAATAAGAAGGCCTAGCCCCCGGTAGAACTCTATAAATCTTGAAGGGGGTTTTTAACACCCGGAAACGCTTTAGAAAATAGTTAAAATTAGTTTTTCGTTTGGCTGCGAGATTGTTAAGTTGTGACAAAATATTACAGGCAAGTGCCGACTGTATCTCAGTCATGTTATGAATATGGACAAAAGTGGAAATATCACTCGAAATGTTTGCATGTAATAATCTCATTTGACTCGCAGCACTTTTAAGTGCTTTGCCTATTTTTGTTTTTGAAGTTATCATCATTCCACCCTGACCAGTGAAAATGGACTTTTGAGCATTGAATGAAAAACAACCAACGTCTCCAATAGATCCCACTTTTTTTCCTTTATAAGAGGCACCGACTGCCTGACAACAATCTTCAATAACGGCAATTTTTTTCTTTCGTGTCAAGGCCGTTAAAAGGTCCATATCACATACGTTTCCAAACATGTGAACAGCTATAATAGCTTTAGTTCGAGGGGTAATTTTCTGACTAACCGACTCAGGAGATATTGTGAAGGTTGTATCGATATCAGCAAAGACCGGCACTCCACCCTTTGCCAAAACCGCTTGAACAGTGGCAACCGAAGTATGGGCAGGAAAGATAACTTCATCACCTGGCACCACCCCTAAAACCTGAAGAGCAAGTTCTAAGGCAGCGGTTCCAGTTGTAGTCGCAAGTGCATATTCCACATGATGATACTTAGCAAACTCTTTTTCCAAGAGTTCCGTCTCTTTTCCAAAGTTATGGTGCAGTTTTCCAGAAAGTACCAGATTGTAGACCCTGCGAGCATCCTTTTTGGTAAATTGGTATGTCATGGTAGGAAAAAGTTTTTTCTTTTGAGGCAAAAGATTAGACAAAAACCCCAGAGATTTATTAGCAAGTTTAGAAAAGATTCTTTGGTAAAAATATTCAGTCATAAAATCTCTTCTTAGTGAAAAACAGCTCTATATAAAATAATAGCCTCAGATCCATTGTGTCTTTTTCTAACTTCAGAGTAAGCATTTTCTCTCAACTTTTTCCTCAATTTGTTATTCCTTTTAAGAAGTATAACCTTTCTGACTATATCTGAAACTTCATTATTTGTTATCAGAGCATTGTCTAAACCACCCACCAGTCCCCTTACAGTTCTAAAGTTTGTGGCTATAATAGGTTTTTTAAGCACCATATAATCTAAAACTTTTAAGGGTGAGAAATAAAAAGGTGTATGTGGAGGCTTAGTGTATAAAGCTAAACCGACATCACAAGAAGAAACTAAATCGAGGCTGGCCTTTTTATCCAAAAAACCGAGAGAGATAATATTTTTAGTCCATGAAAAGCGCTCCAAACTCTCTAAACCTGCAACAATAAATGTTATTGTTGGGTCAACGCGGTAAATCTTTTTTGCAACTTTCTCTAAAATAGATAGCCCTTGCCAGGACAATTTTGCATTACCAGTCCAAACCACTTTAAACACTCTTTCCTTATTCGGAACATGTTCAGTCAATAAGTTTTCGGAAAGCGGAATGGAAGTTTTTTTAGGAAAAAGGATCGAGGGAAAAAAGTTATTAATAATAACGCTTTCTCTGGGAAGAAGTTTTTGACGACTAAACTTTTCTAATTCTTTTGTTACAAAAAGATATTTGGAAACAAATAAAGATAAGGCTTTTCTTCGAAAATTAATCTTCGCGCTTAAAAGTCTTCTAGAGCGGTCAACGTGGGCTTTGTGATTTTCCTCCGGGAAACCATGAACTTCCCAAATTATCCTCTTCTTCCAAAAAAAGAGTTTAATTAGACTAAACTTATCCAAAATACCGGAACCGTCTACTCTGACACAAACACTACCCGCCTTTTGTAGCATTTTGAAAAGCTCAAAATAACCCGAAAGTGAGTTACCTAAACTAAAATAGTCAAAAACTAAAACTCTTTAGCCGGCTTTTTTCATTGCCCAAATCCGAGTTCTGAAATTTGATTTTTGAGCAAAACCTTGTTTTTGAGGTAAATAAACAATATACAAAACAGTATTCTTACTCAACTGTTTTGCCTCTTTTGATTGATATACCATTTTACAGAAGAATTATAGTTGCCTTTATACTTCTTTATCGCACTTTTAACACTCCCCTGATACAAAATCCTGCCTTTATCCATAACAAAAACCTTGTCACAGTAATCAATTATTGTATACATGTCGTGGGAAACCACAATAACAGTTTTACCTTTAAAAAGTTCTTGGTAAACTCTCTTTATCTTTTCTTTAAATTTTTGATCACCAACGCCAAAACCTTCATCTAAAACCAGGACATCCGGATCTGCATGAATAGCAATAGCCATTCCCAGCCTAAGTTTCATGCCTTCCGAATAAGTGAAAAGCGGAAGATCAATAAACTCCCCCACTCCTGAAAAGGCAACTATTTTTTTAAGCTTTCTGGTAATTTCTTTTCTATCCATGCCTATAAGAAGCCCGTTCAAAAAAATATTCTTAACTCCCGTAAGGTCTGGGTGAAAACCTGCTCCTACATCAATTAAAGAAACCAAACGACCTCGGGTTTTAATAGAACCACTTGTGGGAGAACTAATACCGGCTATTATTTTTAGAAGAGTAGTCTTGCCACTACCATTAGGTCCAACAATACCCACTTTATCTCCTTTTTTAATTGCCATTGTTATGTCTCTTAAAGCCCAGAACCCCTCGTTTTTCTGATGGAGAATGTTTTCAACAAGTGTGGGTTTAGCATGGTGGAGATAGTATTTCTTACAAACCTTGCTAAGGGTGACAGAAGACGGTGGATCAAAATCAATCTTCATATTGTTTTGAGTTTTATAGCCAGTCATCAAAAGTTTTACTTTTATTTCTAAAAACCACTATGCCACTAAAAAGGATAAGAAGCGCTAAAGCACCATTGCCGATAATTAGATTTTGATCAAAAGTGTAAAATGAGGAGATTATGCTTTGAAAAGATTGCAATACGAATGTTAATGGATTTAGTTTCCACAACCAAACTACTTTTTCAGGAATTGAGTTTAAGGCATACACCACTGGAGTCACGTAAAACCATATTAATAAAAGAGCTTGAACAAAGAAGCTAACATCTCGATAGACAACATTAAGGGCAGAGGTAAGAAGAGCTAAGCCAGTTGAAGTCGCTAAAAGAATTAAACACCCTAAGACTATTTGAGGTAAAAAGGACGACGAAAGAAGACCTAAAAAAAGAAGAAGAAGGATAAAAACAAAAAATGAAGCCATAAGATGCAAAAGACCCGAAAGTACTATCGATAGCGGTATTACCTCTTTAGGAAAGTTAGCCTTTTTGACAAGAAATCTTTCATTAACTATGCTTGACACCGCTTTTGATTGAGTAGAGCTAAAAAAATTCCAAACCAGAAGCCCAGATAGAAGATAAAGATTATAATTAGGCAGTGGCTCTTTGACTATAAATCGAAAAACGAAACTAATGACTACCATTTGGAGGCATGGATTAACAAGTGCCCACACAAATCCAAAAATGGTATTTTTATATCTCGCATTTAGCTCTCTAGCTGTCATTTCCATCAAAAGCTCTAAAAAATGTGAAGTTTTGGAACTCAAAAGACTCATACTAAAAAGATTAAATTACTATTTTCTTTCCAAGATTACTTGAACTATAGCCTGCTGTTATGATCTTTGCGACTTTACGGGCATCTTCTAATGACACCTCGGGATCCAAATTTAGTCGAATTCTATTAATAATGTCTGTCAAAACTGCAATATTAGCAGCCTGCCACCAGTTATCCTCCTCCATATGATGAACAACTTTATTATCTTTGATTACAGTTAATTTTCTTAATTTTTTACCCCCTTCATCAATAACTTGGATTACGCCATCTGTACAATAAACTTTTATTTCCCACCTAAAACCATACCCCAAATCTATATGTGTACAACTAATTGTCGACAAAATATTATGCTGGTAATTAACAAGCAAAGACACGACGTCTTCGCCCTTTGTTGGTAAAGTACTTTTCACCTTAGCCATCTGAGAAAAAACACTCACCGGATTACCGAAATACCATTGGAGTAGGTCTAAAATATGAACTCCGATATCAGTAAATACCCCGCCGCCAGACTCTTTTA
>Ga0187893_10005526_pt1 | contig 22588 bp, 16 predicted proteins | sample MA1701074metaG_FD_139574 | JGI IMG/M metagenome (GOLD analysis project Ga0187893, IMG submission 139574) | White microbial mat communities from a basaltic lava cave in the Kipuka Kanohina Cave System on the Island of Hawaii, USA - MA170107-4 metaG ...
CAAAAATAACCAATCTCCTTCGACTAGTGAGATTCAGGTTTTAAATCTTGGGTATTGGGTCTTGGGTTTTGGAATTTGGTGCTTGAGATTTGGCTACGAAGCCAGGCAAGTTCTATTGATGTCCTTCACGCTGTTAATGCCCGCTAACCCCATTGTGAAGTAAAACTCTGCCATCAGGTTGCGAAGTACCTCGTCGACGCCGGCCTTACCGGCGAGTGTCAGTCCGTAAACATATGGCCTCCCGATACACACGGCATTTGCTCCGAGCGCAATAGCCTTGAACATATCCGCGCCGCCACGAACACCGCCATCCAACAGCACAGGGACTCTGCCTGCAACCCGCTGTGCTATAGCGGGAAGAGCAGCGATGGTACTGATGGCCCCGTCGACTTGTCGGCCACCGTGGTTGGAAACGATGATCCCGTCCATGCCGTGGTCCATCGCAAGTCCTGCATCGTCCGGGTGCAGGATACCTTTCAAAAGAATAGGAAGCCTCGTTCGCTTACGAAGAAAGGCAAGATCATTCCAGGTGAGCGCCGGGTTGCTGTAGATGGAAGTGAACGTGCGAACTGCCTTCAATGGTTTGCCAGACCTTAGTTTCCGGATGAAACCGGTGCCAGGATAGGCATTCACCATTTTCACCACGCCTGAAAGGAGTGATAGCGTCACGTCCGGCTTCTCGGGTTCTGAAGCCTGCTCATCCATTAATTTCAGGAAGACTGGATCGCTTGTGTATTGTGCAATACCCTTGCCCTCAAGGAAAGGGAGATAGGCGATTGACAAATCGCGCGCCCGCCAGCCCAGGTTTGTTGTGTCGAGTGTAACTGTTATGGCGCTGCATTCCGCCTTTTCGGCGCGTTCGACAAAACTGGCAACCAGCTCATTCGATTTGCTCCAATACAATTGAAACCACCGCGGGGATTCCCCCATCTCCGCGGCCACCTCCTCCATCGGGCGGCTGGCCTGGTTGCTGAAGATATATGGAATTCCGAGCGCTGCCGCTGCACGTCCTACAGCAAGGTCGGCCTCCTGGTGAACCAACTCCAGCACACCGACGGGTGCAAGCAGCAGCGGAGAAGGAATTGACTGCCCAAACAATGTGATGGAAGTGTCGCGATTGCTTGTGTCGCGAAGCATGCGCGGCACAATTTTGTGATTCTCAAAGTCAGACCGGTTGGAAGCAACCGAACTCTCCAGCCCCGCGCCTCCGGCTACATATGCGTAAGCCTCATGGCTCATGCGTGCGCGTGCTTTCTGTTCTAGGTCTCGAGGATCAACCGGAACCAGCGGCATAGTCCCGGCAAACCCACGCAGGTAAATGTCCTTTTGGTGATCGACAGGGTTGAACATCGGTGTACGGTGAACGGTGAACGGTAAACGGTGTACGGTGAACGGTGAACGGTGAACGGTGAATGGTGAACGGTGAACGGTGAACGGTGAACAGTAGGGACAAAGTATGGAGTAATTTGAACAATATCCATGAGCAATCGAGGGTGGATAATTCATTAACCTCGACCACCGTTCACTGTTTACTGGTCACTGTTCACTATTTTCACCGGGACAGAATTCCAATAACCCTATCTTTACAATTCTGTAGCCCCATGCGAAGCATCACGGCAGAACTCCTCACCATTGGCGACGAACTTCTCTTTGGTCAGATCGTTGACACAAACGCTCAGTGGATGAGTGTGGCGTTGGGTGAGGCAGGAATCCGGGTAATCAGAAAAACTACAGTGGGCGATGAGGAAAGTCAGATTCTTCCAGCGTTTGCTGAAGCTGAGATGAGGGCCGACATTATCCTGATCACGGGCGGCCTTGGACCCACCAGCGACGACCTGACGAAGCCTTGCCTTGCAAAGTATTTCAATTGTAAACTAAAGATCAATGAAGAGGCGCTTGCCGAAGTGACAGAGTTTTTCAAAAGCCGTGGAAGGGAATTGACTGAGCATAATCGCCTTCAGGCAGAACTCCCGGAATGCTGCACGAAGATTACAAACCCCATAGGTACGGCACCTGGTATGTGGTTCGAAAGAAAAGGAAAAGTATTCATATCCATGCCCGGGGTACCTCACGAGATGAAACGGATGATGACTGAACTGGTGATCCCCATGTTACGGGAGACTTTTACACTGCCGATCATTCTTCACAAGTCGATAAGGACCGTAGGGGTTCCCGAATCCATGCTTGCCGAAAAAATCAAGGAATGGGAATCCAGCCTTCCGACCCACATACGGCTGGCCTTTCTGCCCAATCTGGGCGAAGTGAGGCTCCGACTGACTGCAACAGGCACAGACAGAGAAAACCTTACCAGGGAACTGGAAGCGCTGACAAAATCCATACTCCCGCTCGCCGGCGACTACATCTACAGTTTCGATGACGAGCCGCTCGAACAGGTTATCGGCAACCTGCTTCGTTCGCGAAAGTTAACAATGAGCATTGCCGAGAGTTGCACGGGGGGATACCTCTCCCACCTGATTACAACGATTCCTGGTTCGTCCGACTACTTTATGGGGAGCATGATCCCCTACGCCTACGAAATCAAAATGCGTCAGCTGGGTGTGAAGCCTGAGGTGCTGGAGAAGAATGGCGCGGTAAGCGAGCCGACCATTGTGGAAATGGCAAACATCGTACGTGCGAAATTCAACACAGATATTGGAGTTGCCACGAGCGGCATTGCAGGACCAGGTGGAGCAACGCCTGACAAGCCGGTCGGACTTGTCTGGATCGCCTATTCCGACAAGCACCAGACGGTCACGCGTAAACTGCTACTCAGTAAAGACCGGATGATCAACATCCGTATGGCATCAGTGGCCGTGCTGAATCTTATCAGGCTAAGTCTCCCAAAGTAAATCTACTCACTCCTCAGGGACCTGACCGGATTTTCCCTTGCTGCTCTAGCTGTGCGAAGGCTAATCGTTGCAAGGGCCACGGCGGCCGTGAGGATGCCTGCGAGGACAAACGAACCGACACCCAGCGTGATCCTGTAAGCAAAATCATTCAGCCATTCCTGCATGAAGAAATAGGAAACCGGTATGGCCACGATACAGGCAAAGCCTACGAGCACCAGGAATTCACGTGAGACAAGGCCGACAATGCTCTGTACCGAAGCACCCAGCACCTTCCGCACCCCGATCTCCTTCGTTCTGCTTTCGACAGAATAGGACACCAGGGCATACAATCCCATGCTGGCGATGAGTACGATTACCAGGGAAAAGGCAAGGAAAATCTGGCCACGCTTTTCATCAGCACGGTAAAACTCTTCAAAACGATCATCGAGAAATGTATACTCCAAAGGTTGATTAGGGTCCAGTTTGGAATTGATGGCTTTAAGGGACTTGATGGTCTGATCCCAATTGGACGTTTTGACGCGCAGTGTGTAGTAGTCAATGTTATGAATCATGGTGTTTGGTGCACCAAAGACCACAGGCATCATCTCCCGGCGGAGAGATTCAAAATGGAAATCCTCGACTATGCCGATCACTTGCACACGGAAGGGGGTATCAAAAGGCTCCGCAGTGCCGGTAAAACGAACAGCCGGCATTTCGATCATCTGGCCAATCGGGTCTGTAAGTCCCAGGGCCTGGGCACCCGACTTGGTCAGTACAACCTTGAGTGAGTCAGCAATCGGGTCCTCAATCGTTCGACCCTCGAGCAAAGCTAGATCGTATGTTTCGAGGAAGTCTTTGTCAATTCCGACAAAAATCTGTTCACGGGCAGCCTGGCCGTCGGGTCGATTAATGGTTACGATCGGGAAACTTTTCCACTCCCCTGGCACACGCGTTGATGCCGTAATGCTCACTACTTCAGTCGGACTGCTAAATTCAGACTTAACCGTCTCAAAATTCTGGCGCAGCGGCCGGCTGTTGATATCAATGACCAACAGCCCCTCCCGATCAAACCCAAGGTCCTTCTCACGCATGAATTTCAATTGACGATAGATAACCAACGTGGAAGCAATCATCGCGATGGTGATAAAAAACTGAGCACCGAGGAGAAGTTTGCGCACAGGGACATTTTGATTTGCGATCCTGATCTCCTTTTTCAGTGCCTGTGCTGCTGAAACCCCCGCGCTGACCAGGGCTGGGTACATCGCAGACAGCAGCCCTGCAATGAGCATGATGAGGACGAGACCAGCCATCCATACAAACGGCAGGCCCGTGAGCACCATTTCCTTGTCCGTGAACGTGTTGACCAGGGGCAACAACAACTCAACAATAACGAGCGCAACCAAAAGAGAGAACAAGGACAAAATCAATGAGTCGCTAATGAACTGAATGACAAGCTGCGTGCGTTTTGCTCCGAGCGTCTTCCTCGTTCCAATTTCCCGGGTCCGCTTAATCGCCGCTGCCGTGGACAGATTCATGTAGTTAAGACAGGCAATCAGCAGTAACAGGAATCCGACGGCACCGAACATATAGATATAGAAAGGCTTTATGCCTCTTGCATTGTATTGTTCTGGCTGACCCTGGATAGCCTCCGAATGCAGGTGGACATCCGTGAATGGCTGCAGTACAAACTCACTCCGGTATTCCTCATTTGCCGGATAGTTGGCCTTCACCAACTCACCGATTTGCTTTGCAAGGGTAGCAGGATCCGCGCCAGGCTTTAGCTTGACGTATGTTGTATACTCATTGTCGCTCCAGTTGGTGAGCAAATAATTCTTGTAGTCGTCATACATCGTCAGGAAGGTGGCGTCGGATACGAACATGTCAATTTGTAAATGCGAATTTTTCGGGAAGTTTTTCATCACACCGGTTACCGTGAAGTAGATCGGTTGTTGGTTACGGGTGAACGAGCTCCAAATTTGCTTTCCCATGGGCGACTCATTGCCAAAGTATTTCTTTGCCATCCGCTCAGATACCACAATGGCGTCGGGATTCATTAGTGCGGTTTGAGGGTCTCCCTCCAGCAATGGAAAGTCGAAGAAGGAAAAGAAATTGGGGTCGGCTATAAGCACACGTTCCTGCATCCTGTTCGCCGGATCATTCCCCAGGGCCGTGCGACCTGACGCCGAGAGCCGGCAATAGTCTTCAACAACCGGGAATTGTGCCTGCATTTCCCGGCCGATGGCCGGTCCCATCTCTCCCAAGGTTCGAATGCTGCCGTCATCCTGCGTTTTGTGCTCCAGCAGGCGGTAGGTGTGACCGGCATCGCGATGGAACGTATCGAAGCTCAGCTCGTCGTATACATACAGCGACAGGAGGATGAAGCACACAAACCCCAGTGTGAGACCGAGTATGTTGATGATTGAGAACGATTTGTTCTTGGTAAGGTGCCGGAGCGAGATTTTCAGGTAGTTGAAGAACATATTTGCGCTTTTGGAACCGGTGACCTGTCCAAAATCGGTCCAACCCTGAAATCCTTGATTCTTTTCAGAAAACGCGATTTTCAGCAGCAAACTGAGTTCACATCCGGTCGGGGGTGTGCGAATGCGGGCGAATGCCTACTCATACTTCAAAGTGTCCGCCGGCTTCGTCATCGCTGCTCGAAACGTCTGTGAGCCTACAGACAGGATGGCGATGAAAAGCACAATCAATCCGGCCAGCAAGAAAACGACAGGGTGTATTGAAATGCGGAAAGGAAAGGTCTGCAGCCACTGATCCATCAGCCACCATGCCAGCGGCCAGGCGATAAGGTTCGCAAGGAACACGGGTTTCAGGAAACTGCGGGAAAGGAGGACAACAATTTGTGAAACGCTTGATCCTAAAGCCTTTCGAATCCCGATTTCCTTAGTGCGCTGCACAGCAAGGTACGCAGCGACACCAAATAGTCCGAGTGCAGCGGTGAAAATGGCAAGGCCGGTGAACAGGGAAAAGACCATACTGAACCGGTCATCTTTTTCATACTGCTTGTTGAAGAATTCATCCAGGAAGAAATAGTCAAAAGGGTTACCTGGAAAGAATTGTTTCCAAGGATCCTCCAGCGATGCCATCACCTGGCGGTAGTTACCGGTTTCCATCTTTATCGAATAGAACCGGCCTGGATTGCCAAGGCGTATGACAATGGGCGCCACTTTGTTCTTCAATGACATCTGGTGAAAATTGTCAAGGACACCTATGATCTCAACCGTGTCACCTCCATCGTTGAGAAGCTCTCCCACAGCAGATTCTGCGTTCTTGAATTCCAATAGGTCAGACATCGCCTGGTTGATCATTACCCTGTTCTCGTCACCTGGGAAATCCCGGCTGAAAGCCCGGCCTGCAATAGTTTTGATGTTATAAGCTGGTATAAACTCATAGTCGATGCTAATGTGCGACTCCGGCGTGCCGCTTTTCTTGTTGCCTGACAATCGACGAACGCCGGTAGTCCAGAAAATTTCATCGCCAGGGATACCTGAAGAAGCTGTTAAGGCGTTAATTCCCGGCACGCGCAGCACTTCCGTCCTGAAGCTCTCAAGGTTCTTCATGTAAAGCGAGTCGGTCACCCTCGGGCCTTTCAGGACAATTGTTTTATCAATCGTGTAACCAAGCTCTCCTCGCTTCATAAAATCGATCTGCTGATAAACAACGATCGAGCCGATAATCAGGAAAACCGACGCAACAAACTGAAATACCACCAGGGACTGTCGGAGGAAGTTGCCTGAGGCTGAGCGAATGACCCGGCCCTTTAACACCTGGATTGGGCGGAAAGAAGACAAGACAATAGCAGGATAAAAACCTGCCAGGAGCGTTCCTCCCACCAAAAGCAGCAGACAGACCACCCAGAATTCCATCGAATTCATAAAGTCTATGGGAATGTTCCATCCCGTAAGCGTTGAAAACGACACCCAAAGGATTCTGACGAGCAACAGTGCCAGGGCCCCTGCAACAAGATTCAACAATAAAGACTCGGTCAGAAACTGCGTTACCAATTGAGACTTGAACGCACCCATTACTTTCCTGACGCCCACTTCATTGGCCCTGTTGAGTGATCTGGCGGTGGCGAGGTTGATATAATTCACCCATGCAATCACCAGGATGAAAACAGCGATGATACTCAAGGCATACATCGAATCGCCATCCCGTTGTTGCGCAGGTTCAGATTCGTAAAGCAACTTGGAATAAAGGTGAATGTCTGTAAGGGGACGAAGAATAAATTCTGCACGTTCATCATCTTTCTCCCACTCAGGGCCTCTCTCTTTCAATAGCAGTGCGTCCCATTTGGCCTGGAGCGCGGCGACGTCCGTTCCAGGCTTGAGGAGGACAAACGTGTAGAAATCATACCACCCCCACGATGTCTCAGAATTGTTCCTTGTATCCCTGTTGAGCGTGGGGTACGATATCAGAAAATGAAACTTGATGTGGGAGTTTTCCGGAACATCGCGAAAAACTCCTGCTACTGTCATTGCAGCCTTTCCGTTGAACATCATGGTTTTGCCCATTGGATCCTCCTGGCCAAAATAGCGCGCGGCAGCACTTTCCGAAATCAGTAGCTGGTTGACCTCCCGCAGCGCGGTTCGCGAATCTCCCTTGATCAATCGGAAACTGAAAATCTTGAACAGGCATGAATCAGCTACCTGCATGTTCTCTTCCTGAAAAGCAATTTGTTCGCCATCCGGTCGCTGGTACGACATCACGGCATTGCGAGGAAAGAGTCGTGTCATTTCCTCGACTTCAGGGAAATTGTCTTTTAGCAGCCGCCCGGCTCCGGGAACGGCCACTGCGCTTTCAAAGCTTAGTTTCCCGCCCACATAGCCGTTGTATTGAATCCGGTAGATATCCTCCGCCCTTGTATGAAAGGTGTCAAAACTCCGCTCATACCGCACGTACTGCATGATAAGAATGCTGGCTGCCAGGCCAATGGTCAGGCCTGCCACATTCAGAACGGTAAATCCCTTCTGCCGGGCGAAGCTCCGGATGGCGATCTTGAAATTGCTTTGCATCATATCACTATAATTTCTTTGGTTCCGAATCTTGTTTCTTAAAAGTATTTCCGCCCGGAAAAATCTTACTGCACTCCACCAAAGCCGACGACGCGCGACCTTTTCTCCGTGCGACCGTTTATCTCTCTCAAAGCGCTGCTCCAGGTCTCCCTCGATTTCCTCAGCCAACTGCTCCGGGCAAAACCAGCGAAGGATCCTGAAGGGCCAATTGGTCAGGTCTTCATTCATACTTCAACGTCTCAGCCGGCCTCGCCAGGGCCGCCTTCAATACTTGTGCGCTGATTGTCATTGCCGCTACTCCCACAACAATCAGAATAGGCGGAATAAACATCAGCCAATTAAGCTCGATTCGATAAGCAAACCCGCTCAGCCAATTATCCACGCCCAGGTAGGCCAGTGGCAATGCCACCAAGGCGGCCACGATCACCAGGTTCATAAACCCTGAAGTAAGCAGGGAGACAATACTAAACAGCGATGCGCCCATCACCTTGCGGATACCAATCTCCTTGGTTCTCTGAACCGCCATGTGAGCCGACAAGCCAATCAGTCCAAGACAGGAAATGATCAGACCGAGGCCGGTAAATATCCGGATCACCTGGCCAAACCTCCTGTCGTCGCGGTATTGGAATTCATACCGGTCCTGCAGAATGGTATACCCGAATGCATTGTCCGGAAAATGCTGGTTGAAAGCCGTCTCGATTTCCGGAAGTACGCGTTCAAAGTTATTGTCCTTCAACTTGATGGAAGCGCGGGAGTTGTTCCAGTATGCAGGCCTGAACACAATTGCTTCCTTCGGCTTATGCAGTGATTCCTGGTGATAGTCTTTCACCACACCAACCACTGTCCACTTCTTGTCTTGTTGACCCATGACAATCACCTTTCCTACCGCGGATTCCGGTGTTCCAAGCTCGAGCAATCGGATTGCAGATTCGTTTAACAAGACAGTCTTGAGATCCTCGTACTTCATCGTCGCTTCAGACGCAAGAAATCCGCGACCTGCGACAATGGTGATCCCATAAGCATCGATGTAATCGTGGTCAACAGGCATCACGCTCAGTGTATATTGTTTGTCTGATGGCCGGTCCGCCGGTCGAATGCCGAAGTTGCGCCCGAGACGTTGCCCAGGCAGGCGACCTGATGTGGTAACTTTGGTAACTCCTTCTATCTGCAAGACGGCATGTTTGAAGCTCTCAATGCGGTCCAAATACACCGAGTCCCAGGCCGTACGCTGCGGTGGGTCAAGAATAATCGTGTTGTGAATATTCAGACCAAGGTCCGCTTCATTGAGAAAACTCAGTTGTTTGCCAACAACCAGGGTTCCGGCGATCAACGCGGTGGAGGCTACAAACTGGAATACAACCAGAGACTTGAGGAGAAACCTGCCACCCGACGACCCCTGGTGCTTGCCTTTGAGTACGGTTGCCGGTTGGTAAGCGGACAGCACAAAAGCAGGATAGAAACCCGCCAGGATGATTCCACAGGCAAAGAAAACTGTGAGCACAATGATGGCCTGCCCATCGAGCAACGTCAACGCGCTCGCAAGCGTGAGCTCGCTTCGAATCATCTGGTTGAATGTTCCCTGAACAGCGGCAACAATTCCGACTGCCACTGCAAGGGCCAACAGCGTAACAACAAGCGATTCCACAATGAACTGTCCGATCAGTTGTGACCTCACCGCTCCCATTACCTTTCGTACTCCAACCTCTTTGGCCCGAACAACAGCTCTTGAAGTTGTCAAGTTGACATAATTGATCCAAGCGAGCACGAGGATGAAAATGGCAATACCCGACATGGCCCAAACAGCACGGCCGTCGGATGTACGCGCAATGTCATACTCATAATCAGAATAAAGGTGCGCATCCTTCATGGGCTGGAGATAAAATTTCTCAATACTTCCCGAAACCTTCTCGCCCTGGAAATAGCGGTTGCTGAAGTCCTCAAACTTGGCCTCCAGTGCTTTGTAGTCAGCGCCCGGTTTCAACACGAGGTAGTGGCGCATGTCTGACCAGGTCCAGCTGTTGTCTGCACCTGCGTCCTGGGCAATTGCGGTGGAATACGAAAACAAGACTGAGAATTGCAAGTGCGAATTGGCGGGGGTATCAGCAGCTATACCCGTAATCTTGAATGGATTGGAGTCACCCGCGAGGTAGATCGCAGTGCCGAGGTGTTCGGTGTATTTCGTGTCAGATCGACCGAAGTACCGGAGTGCCGTTGCTTCCGTGATCACCACGGAATACGGATCCTTCAGGCAAGTCAGGTGATCACCAGAAATAAGTTTAAATGAAAACGCTGTAAAGAAATGCTCGTCTGCGAAAATGCTCTGTTCACCTGCAAATATCTTGTCACTGACTTTGAAATTGGCTTCGCCTGAGGGCATCATCCGGGTGTACGCTTCTACTTCGGCGTAGTCCTTCGCCATGGTTGGTCCAATCGTTGGATACATGATCGTACCATGCTGAATCAGTTTCCCGTTTTGAAAGCGGTCATTGGTTACACGGTAGGTGCGATCAAGCTTTTCGTGAAATGTATCGTAACTGAATTCAAAGCTCACAAACTGAAAGATGAGCATACATGCGGCAAGCCCGACGGCAAGTCCGAATATGTTGATGGCGGAGAAGACCTTGCTCTTGAGCAAGTTCCTCGTTGCTGTGGTGAAGTAGCTTTGTAACATAATCATTCGAAATAAGCGTACTGTAAAACTGTTTCTCAGTATGATTCCAGGGCGTAAGTACCCCAGGGCCGACCAGCAAAGTCGAACCCTCGCTTTGCTGGCACCGTGTCGAACCAAGTCTCGCTCATGCCGCTGCACCAGGTCGCCCTCAATTTCTTCGAGCAAATGTGGAGGGCAAAACCAGCGCAGGAAGCGTGGAACCCTTTCATTCATCCGAGCTTTGTATTCATCTTTAGCTGAGGGACCATTTTCCACAATTCCACTCTTGACTCTTTCATTGCGCGAAGCATGGCCATTCCGGCGGAAGTGACTGTGTAAATTCGCTTGCGGCGTCCGCCACGCTCCTTTGTCCCGCCACCGAAGGAGGACTTTACATATCCTTTATCCTCGAGGCGGTATAAGGTTACATGTACGGCGCTCAGGTTCACTTCGCGGCCCATTTTCTTGTCAATCTCCTCCGCAAGCGCTGCACCGTAGGCGTCCTCGCGAAGCGCTGCAACGAGCGTCAGCACCAATTCTTCGAACTCTCCCAGGTACTCTTTGGGCATATATGCTTATATTTTGTTAAGCTAATAATGAAGGTTTACGCATAAAAAGCAAATCGGGTTTCGCGCCTCCCGGATGAAACCTTCTTTTGATTGGAGCCCCATAGCCCTTCCGAAAGGAAATTCTGGCCTGCATAGGCGGTTGAGGAGACTCCAAAAACATTAACTTTATCCTCCAAAACCGGTCAATAATGGCACGTGTAGAACTGATCATGCCTAAAATGGGCGAAAGCATCATGGAGGCCACAATCCTGAAATGGCTCAAAAAGCCTGGCGACAAGATCGAACAGGATGAATCAGTACTGGAGGTGGCTACCGACAAGGTTGACACGGAAGTTCCTTCTACACACGCGGGCGTTCTCGAAGAGATCCTTGCCAAAGAAGGCGAAGTGGTAAAGGTGGGCAAGCCCATTGCCGTTCTCTCTGCTTCGGTTGGAGCCGGAACACCGGCACCGCAGACCCCCAAACCACAGATTGAAGCGAACCCGGCCCCCAAGAAAGCTGTTCCATCAAACGGCGCAACACCACTCGCCGTGGCCGACTTCAAGTCATCTTCACGATTCTACTCGCCACTCGTAAAGAACATAGCGAGGGAAGAACAAATCCCTGTGGCAGAGCTGGAGGCAATTTCAGGAACGGGTGCTGAGGGACGCGTAACAAAGAAGGACATCCTCGCGTACGTGCAAACGCGCAAGGGAGGGGCGCCAGCGATGGTTCGTACCGCCACCCCATTGGTTGCCGCATCGATCAGCGCCGGCGATGAGATTATGCAGATGGACCGCATGCGCAAGATGATAGCCGAGCGCATGGTTGATTCCAAACGCGTTTCTCCGCACGTGACTTCCTTTGTTGAAGCTGACGTCACCAACGTTGTGACCTGGCGCAACAAGATCAAGGCTGCATTTGAGAAGGCGGAAGGCGAGCCGATTACATTTACACCCCTCTTCGTCGAAGCGATTGTAAAAGCAATCAAGGACCTCCCGATGATCAATATCCAGGTAGATGGCGACAGGATCATCAGAAAGAAGGAAATTAGTATCGGGATGGCGGTAGCGCTCCCAAGCGGCAACCTGATTGTCCCTGTCATCCGCAACGCAGACCAATACAGCCTTAAGGGACTTGCGAAAGCAGTGAATGACCTGGCGAAGCGCGCACGTGAAAACAAACTGAAGGCCGACGACTTGTCAGGAGGAACATTTACGCTGACCAACGTTGGAACCTTCGGCAACGTGATGGGCACGCCGATCATCATGCAGCCACAGGTGGCCATTATGGCAACAGGCGCGATTCAAAAGAAGCCCGCAGTACTTGAAACCGTTCATGGCGATGTTATTGCCATTCGACACAAAATGTTCCTGTCGCATTCCTACGACCACCGCGTGGTTGACGGAGCATTGGGTGGAAGTTTCGTACGGCGCGTAGCCGACTACCTGGAAAAATTTGACGTGAACCGGGTGATATGATGCTCCGGGGGAGCTACACGATAAACCAGGGAAGCACAGCCATCAAAAAAGTGATCAGTAGCCAGATCCAAAGTCTGCGGCGTGCGCGTTGCTCGGCTGTCATCCCGTTTAACAAGTATATTCCTTCTCAAACGAAGCCGTTCGCGCGCAGTTGCACCGTTTAACATCTATTAACAATTTCTTTCTCGCTGTTATGAAATTCGGTACAAAAGCCATCCACGCCGGGGTAGAGCCCGATCCCACCACCGGGGCAATCATGACGCCGGTCTACCAGACATCCACCTATGTGCAAGCCTCACCCGCGAAACACAAAGGTTACGCTTATGCCCGCGGAGCCAACCCTACACGCACTGCCCTTCAAAAGAGCATAGCCGCTCTTGAAAACGGGAAGTTTGGGATTTGCTTTTCCTCAGGGATGGGTGCAACCGACACGGTGATCAAACTGCTTAAGCCGGGAGATGAGGTAATTACGAGCAACGACCTGTACGGCGGATCCTTCCGGATGTTCACGCGCGTGTACACAAAATTTGGAATCAAGTTTCATTTCCTGGATCTAACAAATGCGGAGAATGCCCGCGCCTTCATCAACGCAAACACCAGGTTGTTTTGGCTTGAAACGCCTTCCAATCCGCTCATGCGCGTGATCGACATCCAGGCGTTGGCTGGCATGGCAAAGAAGAATGGAAGTCTCGTCGCGGTTGACAACACTTTTGCATCCCCTTACCTTCAAAATCCGCTCGACCTCGGTGCAGACATTGTCATGCACTCTGCAACAAAGTATCTAAGCGGTCACAGCGATGTGATTATGGGCGCGCTGGTTACCAATGACGAGAAGCTCCGCGACGAACTTGCGTTCATTACAAATTCCTGCGGCGCAGTACCCGGACCACAAGACTGCTTCCTGGTCCTGCGCGGCATCAAGACGCTCCACCTGCGCATGGAACGCCATTGCCAGAATGGCCGAAAGATTGCAGAGTTCCTGAGAAGCCACTCAAAGGTCGGAAAGGTTTACTGGCCAGGCTTTCCGGATCATCACAACCATGCGATTGCAAAGAAACAGATGCGTGATTTCGGCGGGATGCTTTCCTTTGAATTGAAAGGCGACAAACCGGAAAACGCGATCCTATTGATGGAATCGGTGAAGATATTCTCCCTGGCAGAATCACTAGGCGGCGTTGAATCGTTGATCAACCACCCGTCGACAATGACGCATGCAAGCATTCCAAGAGAAGAACGGATCAAGAATGGTCTAAGTGACACACTTATACGACTGAGTGTTGGCGTTGAAGATGCCGAAGATCTTATTGAAGACCTGGACAAAGCGCTCACCCTCGCATAGGCCGGAAGCGAGAAAAGTCCGACCTAAGCCGGACTTTTCAAGACACCAAACCCAACCCTTTTATCGCAGCCTGTTCTGGCGGTCGTGCCTCTCGCGGTAGATCTGCAGACTGGCCCGGCGCTGCATCCGGTGCAGGCGAATTCGCTCGGCCCTGGTCACGTTGCCGTCTGCTTTGGCGATGCATTCACCGCGCCGGATGTGCATTTGAGCGGCCATTAGCCGTGCGGCTTCCATGCGGGTCAGATCGCCCGTTGCCAGGCCCGCGCGAATTCTGAGCCGTTGATTTTGCTGCCGTTGATCGACGCGAGGGCTCTGATCCTGAGCCCAGGTGGCGAAAGAAACAACCATCAGCACTACGATTATTCCAAAGATCTTTTTCATGTCCGTGTTTTTATCCTTAGATGACTGACATCTGAAAAAGTTTAAAATAGTCTATGAAAATTAGGCACCTGCCCAAGGAATTCCATTTGGAGAGGCTCCCGAGAATCAGATGGCCTCCGCCGGAATCCTTACGAGGAATTCACTGCCCTTTGAAGAGGTGGTCAGTTCAATGGTTCCTCCAAGCCGGTCAACCAATGTTTTCACGATAGCGAGGCCCAACCCGTGTGAGCTTTCCCCTGCTGTTGGTTGTGCGCTCAGGCGACGGAATTTCTGGTACATCACATTCCGGTCAGCCTCTGTAAACCCAGGGCCCTTATCGCGAACGGTTAAGTAAATGCACCCGGCTTTCCATTCAGAATTAACTTCGATAGTTGAATTCTTCGGCGAAAACTTAATGGCGTTGGATATAAGGTTGTCAATAATCCTGCCCAGGTAAGAAGGATCGCACAGCACGTGAGCAGCAATATGGTTGACACCGGTGATTTGGCTCCCCTTGGCCTCTGCAACAGCATGATGCGGCTTTGCCTTTTGTTTGATAAAGGAGTCAAACTGGATGGCTGTCGGTTTCGGGTTTTCACGAGACTCATTCAATGCGTGCACATCGAGCAGGCCGGTGATCAGGTCCAATCCGCCGTGTGTGCACTCTTTGATCAGCCTGAGCATTTCGCTCTGCTGGATTGACATGCCATCCTTGTCAATTACCTGTGTAAGCCCGGAAATCCGATGGAGCGGCGATTTCAGGTCGTGGGCTACGATATTCATCAGTGTGTCCTTCTCATGATTGAGCATATCCAGCTCCTTGTTGCTCCTCGAAAGAACTTCGTTTTGTTTAATGATCTCTTCGCGTTGGGCACGAATGTGCTGGTTCTGGTCTTCGAGCCTTTGATTCACTTCCTTTCGCTTGCGGCTCACCACCCAGGTAAGGCCCACCAGGACAGCACCGAATGCTACAATGGTGAACAGCAACTTGTTTTGAAACTCCTGTTCGGCAATCACTGCCTCATCCCGGGCTTGCCGGGCTTTCAGAAGCTCATTTTCCTTTTCAGTTTTTTCCATCAAAAGCTGGAACTGCAACCTTTCTATTTCCTTGTTCAGATCTTCGTTCTCTATTCTCGCATTGAGGAGGTCATAAATGCGTTGATATTCACGCGCTTTCTCAGGTTTGTTGAGGGCCAGCTGTACCTTGCTCATCAGGCCGGCAGCATCACGCTGAATGACGAGGTTGCCGGCTAATTCTGAGCTGTTGTAGACCCTATCGATGATGTTTGCTGCCAGCGGGTAGTTCTTCCAGAAAATCTGACATCGGGCAAGCAATATCCTTGCGCGGAGAAAAACCTTTTGATTTGATTTCTCTGTAACAATGCGCAGCACCTCCTCGGCAATGGCCCCGGCCTCCGGCGACCTTCCTTCCTTGCAAAGAATCTCTGCAATACCCACGTTGATTTCTGCTTTCGTGAGTTTATCGCTCATCGCTGAAGCAATCGAATCGGCGATGCGAAGTTGCTGCAGCGCAAGCCCGGTCGAATCAAGTTCCTGGTATACCAGACCCAATTCCATATAAGCAGACGTCATCGCACGCCTGTCTCCCAGGCCTTTCCGCAACCGGAGAGCTTCGCGGGCATTCTCAAGTGCCTTCACGTATTCTCCTTTGGCACCGAATACATCTGAAAGACTTCGGTATACGTAGGCAAGACCCGATTCATCGTGCATCCTGTCAAACAAGTCACGCGCAATGGCAAACTCATTGTAGGCTCTGGTCAGGTCTCCCCTGTCATAAAAAAGCCGTCCGATATTGTTGTGACCATGCGCCAGTTGAAACGTGTCGCGCTGATCAGCTGCAATGCTAAGCGATCTGTTGTGATAGTCCAGTGCACCCGTGTAGTCTCCCTGGTTGGTTTTGGCAAGGCCCACAAAGCTCAACGGTCTCGAAAGCCCCTTTTCGATATGAATTTTTTGACCAAGAGCAAAGGCAAGCTTACAATAATAAATGGTGCTGTCCGGGTACGAGAATCTGTACTCGAACCCAAGGGAATTATAAAGCTCAAACTGCTTTTTCTCATCAACATTCCGGATCTCCATTTTCAGACTGTCGATCGTCCGCATGTTCTGGCCTGCGGATTCAATTGTTGTCAAGCAAGCCGGAACGACCACCAGCATTCGCCAGGCAGGAAGACATACCGGGGTCGGAATGGTGAATCGTGCACCCACTATTCTTCTAGGAAATTCATGTCATTACCAAATGTCTCGTGTATATAGCGCAGCGCAATCAGGGCAACACCAATTGTAAAGACGCCTACAATCAGGGCGCCAAAGATAACAGCCTGATCGTCGCCTCCCAATTCCTTGCGCAAGTACTGGAATGCAGGAACCAGAAGCACCACCGTTCCCCTGATAAAATTGGGTACCGAGGTTGCCACAGTCGATCTTAGATTGGTTCCAAACTGTTCGGCTGCAATTGTGACAAACAACGCCCAATAGCCCACACCGATACCCAAAAAAAAGCAGGTTGCATAAAAGCCTCCGGCTGAGCGGCCGGGCAGAAAGAGATAAATCAGTATTCCGGCCAGTGTAATGAAAATGAACATTTTAACAACTCGCTTGCGTGACTCAAGCCATTGACTGATAAGGCCGCTGGACAGGTCGCCGATCGCAAGGCCAATGTAGCTGTACATCACGGCGTCACCGGCCACAACAGTTCCTTCTACTTTGAGTGCCTTGGCGAACTCAGGCGAAAAGGTTATCAGGATGCCGATGGTAAACCATATGGGCAAGCCAATAAAAATACTCCCCATGAATTTGTTGAACCGGGTTTTCTGGTTGAAAAGCTCGAAGAAGTTTCCACGCTGGACGGACTGGCTTTTCACCTGCAGGAAAATACCCGATTCAAAAACACTGACGCGGGCAGTCAACAAAAGCAGACCCAGGCCTCCGCCGATCCAATAGGCTACCTGCCAGTCAAATTGCTTTGCTACAAAGTTGGCGAGGACAGCTCCCATCAACCCAATGGATGCAATCATCGTTGTTCCATATCCGCGAAGACGCGGCGGCAGAACCTCAGACACCAGTGTAACGCCGGCTCCCAGTTCACCAGCCAGGCCGATACCGGCAATAAACCTCAGCACCGCATACTGTGGCACAGTGGACACAAAGCCGTTGGCAATGTTGGCCAATGAGTACAAAAGGATGGAACCAAAGAGTACTGACAGCCTGCCACGCTTATCACCCATGATACCCCAGATGAGTCCGCCGATTAGGAGTCCGGCCATTTGCACCTGGAGAAGGTACTCACCTTGAACAAAAAGTTGGTCATCAGGCACACCAAGCGACATCAAGCTTGGCTTTCGCACGATGCTGAACAGAAGCAGGTCATAGATATCAACGAAGTAGCCCAGGGCAGCAACAATGACCGGGATGCTGAACAGTCCCGGGGAGTTCTCGTGCTTCATGTGATTAGCAAAATAGGAATAAAAAGCTCAGTTCCGCCCCCGTCAAGGACGTTTTGGGTCGCCACTGGTAGAAAAACCGGGAAGCCCTAAGGTAAAATTTGCTAATCTCGCCCTTCAATAAACCCATGCATATGAGATCCAGGACTTTGCTCCTCATGATTGTAGCGGCCTGCTGCACCGCCTTCGGCCAGAAGAAAACAACTCCTGCAAAAGAAGCGCTAACCTTTGACGAAAAACTTTACAATGGGCTCGAATGGCGGAGCATCGGTCCATTCCGGGGAGGCAGGGCAGCCGCTTGCACCGGAGTGCCCGGGAAGCCGAATCTATATTACATGGGCGCGACCGGTGGTGGTGTTTGGCGCACCTCAGATGCGGGCAATACCTGGGAAAACATCTCGGATGGTTTCTTTGGCGGCTCCATCGGGTCAGTTGAAGTCAGCAGCTGGGACAACAACGTTATATATGTGGGCGGAGGTGAAGTGACGGTTCGAGGCAACGTGTCTTATGGCTACGGCATGTTCAAATCAACTGACGCCGGCAAAACCTGGTCATCGATTGGACTGAAAAACTCGCGGCATATCGTAAGGATCAAAATTCATCCAAAGAATCCTGATCTTGTATATGCTGCCGTTCTTGGTGATTTATTCAAGTCATCCGAAGAACGTGGTGTGTACCGATCGGAAGACGGTGGAAAGACATGGAAACGCGTTCTCTTTGCCAATGCTGATGCCGGAGCTGTTGAACTCTGTATGGATCCCAATAATCCGCGGATCCTGATTGCTTCAACCTGGCGGATCCGGCGAACACCCTACAGCCTGGAAAGTGGCGGCGAAGGCAGTGGCATGTGGTTGACAAAAGATGGCGGCGATACCTGGACCAATATCACAAAGAATGAGGGACTTCCAAAAGGCACATGGGGGATCTCCGCTGCTTCCATTTCTCCCGTGAACTCAAATCGGATTTACGCCATCATTGAAAACGACAATGGCGGCATTTACCGATCCGGCGACGCCGGAACAACATGGCGCAAAATGAACGAAGAACGCAACATGCGCCAGCGGGCATGGTACTATTCCAAAATATATGCCGATACAAAGGATGTGGATATTGTGTATGTGCTCAACGTGGCATACTTCCGTTCGAAGGACGGCGGAAGAACCTTCACATCCTACAATGCACCCCACGGTGATCATCATGATCTATGGATTGCGCCTGAAGACAACCAGCGCATGGTGATCGCTGACGACGGCGGAGCCCAGGTTTCATTTGATGCTGGTGAGAACTGGACAACCTATCACAATCAGCCCACTGCGCAGTTTTACCGCGTCACCACAGATAACTCATTCCCGTACCGAATCTATGTAGCGCAGCAAGACAACAGCACACTTCGAATCCCTCATCGCACAGACGGCTTCTCAATCGGTGAGCGCGACTGGGAAGAGACTGCCGGCGGTGAAAGCGGCTGGATTGCTGTCGATCCCGCGAACAACGATATCGTTTACGGCGGCAGCTATGACGGGCTGCTCGAGCGAAAGAACCATGCAACGGGCGAAAGCCGCGGCATCAATGCCTGGCCCGATAACCCGATGGGACATGGAGCGGAGGGTGCGAAATATCGGTTCCAATGGAACTTCCCGATCTTTTTCTCCCCTCATGATCCTACCAAACTATATGCTGCCTCCAACGTGCTTCATATGACTCAAAACGGCGGTGAGAAGTGGGAGATCATCAGCCCGGACCTTACCCGCAATGACGCCACCAAGATGGGGCCCTCCGGCGGACCTATCACCAAAGACAACACAAGCGTCGAATATTACTGTACCATTTTCACAGCCGGAGAATCATCTTATGAAAAGGATTTGATCCTGGCAGGATCCGATGACGGTTTACTGCATCTGACTCGTGATGGCGGAAAGAACTGGGAAAAACTTTCCATCGCTGGCCTTCCCGAATTGATGATGTGGAACAGTGTTGAATTCAGTTCGCACGCAAAAGGAAATTTCTACGTTGCCGGCACCCGCTACAAACTCGGTGATTACCAGCCTTACCTGTACAAGACCAAAGACTATGGCAAAACCTGGACAAAGATTACCGATGGCATCGATCCCGCCCACTTTACACGGGTTGTGCGCTCGGATCCAAAACGAGCGGGGCTCCTGTATGCCGGAACAGAAAGCGGCATGTACATTTCTTTCGACGACGGGGCGAGTTGGAAGACTTTCCAGCTCAACCTGCCCATCGTACCGATCACCGACCTTGCCGTCAAGAATGATAACCTCATCGCGGCGACGCAGGGGCGCAGCTTGTGGTTGATCGATGACCTTACGTTGCTTCACCAACTGCAGGCTTCCATGGCCGGTTCGGACTTCACTCTGTTTAAACCGATGCCGAGCTACCGGATGGGGCCCGGGTTCTCATTTGGAAGGCCATCGCGCACCGAAGGAAAAAACCACCCTGGCGGCGTAACATTATATTTCAACGTTAAAGATACCACCAAGGCAGTTGCGTCGATTGAAATAATGGAGATGGGCGGAACCGTGATCAAAAAGTTTGCTACCAAACCTGACCGTAAGGCAAACGACGAGCAGTTGCGGATAAGGCCGGGCGGCAACCGGTTAACATGGAATACCCGATACAAGAATGCGGAGGGATTCGATGGAATCATTATGTGGGCAGGCTCACTGAACGGCCCAAAGGCTCCTCCAGGAATGTACAAGGCCAAACTTACTGTCAACGGAAAATCGCAGGAGGTGGAATTTGAGATCCTCAAAGATCCTCGAACAACTGGCTCGATGGCTGACATTAAAGAGCAGTTTGCTTTCCTCATCCAGGTAAGAGACAAGCTCTCCGAAACCAATCTTGCCGTTAAGAAGATCCGCTCTACGCGTGACCAGATTAATCGGGTGACCGAACCAATGCGGGGAAAAGACGATATGAAGGATGTTAACGACATGGCGAAATCCATTCTCGACGACATGAAGAAGATTGAAGAGGCACTTTACCAGACAAAGAACCGTAGCGGACAGGATCCTCTTAATTACCCTGTGCGGCTTAACAACAAGCTCGCAGCCCTGGGTAATGAGGCAGACGGTTCAGACTTCAGGCCAAACAGCCAGGTGAAAGCCGTTTATTCCGAAGTGACTGCCAAGATCGATGAGCAACTGCAGATGCTCAATAAGATCTTCAGCGACAGGATACCCAAGTTTAATGAGCTGGTGAAGCAAAAACAGATCAACCCGATTACGATTCCGGAGACATTCTGAATCGGTCCATGTTCGATAGTCTATGTTCCTCAGGCGCTATGGACTATCGACCATGGACTATTTGCCCCTGTAAACCAGTAGATAAGTGCCCCTAAAATCGGAAAGAAAAGTACTGCCAGGGTCCAGGTGATTTTTTTCCCGATCCCATGAGCGTTTGAAGATGTCCAGGATCACGATCACGTCAACGACCAGGACAGCGAGGTAAATCAGGTTATCCATAAGTTGGGTGGTTTAAGCCGGCCGGCGCACCAATAAAATCTACCTAATTATTGCGTCCGATGAAATAATACAAGACAGGTCCAAGGACTGGCAGGAAGATCACTGCGATGGTCCAGAGCACCTTCTTCTCCATGTCCTTCCCGCTTCGAAGGATGTCCATGATGACCACCACATCAATAACGAGAACGATAAAGCCAATAATGCGGGGCATAGGATTTAGTTTAGTGAGAGTCAATAGTTCATAGTCGATGGTCGATGGCAGGCTTAGTTAGAGACAATGGACAAATCGACTATGGACTCCATTTAGTTGGCATCCAATATTTTGAACAGTTCATCGAGGTGCGGCGTCACAATTATTTCCGTCCTGCGATTTTTCTGGCGGCTGGCGTCGGAGGTATTGGGTGCCAAAGGAGCGTACTCGCCTTTGCCTGAGGCCAGAATCTGTGAGTTTTTCACCCCTGCATCGGTCAGGATTCGTGTGATGCTTGTTGCCCGCATCACGCTGAGATCCCAATTGTCCTGCATGTATTGCGACTTCCTTCCGATGGGCACATTGTCAGTATGACCCTCAACCATCACCTGAACGTCCTGGTGATCTTTCAGCGCTTTGGCTAGTTGTTGAAGCGCAGAAACACCCTTGGTATCTACAACAACGCTGCCCGACTTGAACAGCAACTGTTCGGCCAACGAGACATAAACTTTCCCGTTCTTTACTGTTACCGTCAGGTCATTCTCTTTAAACCCTAAAAGTGCATCACTAATTTTTTTCTTCAAGTCCTGAACAGCCTTGTCCTTTTTCGCCAAAATGCCTTCCAATTCCTTCACTTTCCCTTCGCGTTCCAGGAGACTCATGCTAAGTGAGTCATTGAGCTTGCGGGTTTTGTCCAGATTCTCCTGTATGGCAAAAAGCTGGTCTCGCTGTTCAACCAGTTCGCGGTTCATTTTACCGCTGCTGGTCATCAGGTTCTTGTAGTAGGCGTTGAGTTTATCGTATTCCAGAGCAAGGTCAGCCAGCTGCTTCTGTGTCAAACGCTTCTGCCCTCCCAGCGCGGCCGTGTCTGCGGCCAATTTCGCTTGTGCTTCCTCGAGCGCTGCGAGGCGCTTTTCTGCCTTGCTCAGTTGTTCGGCTTTTTCGAAGAGCTCGCCATCTGCCTTCACTTTCTGCGCAAGCATGTCGTCATATTTCTTTTTGGTGACAATGCACGATTGGCTTGAAAGCAATACGGTCAGGATAAGGAGTTTAAAAAACAGCTTCATAAGGAATCAGATTAAAAAGTAACACGAAATTAGGGATTTCGATTGGTCCTTACAAGAGCCGGAAATGGAGTAAACCTCTTAGATTTGAGAACACACGCAAAATCTCAAGCACCAAATTCCAAGCACCAAATTCCCCTCCTACG
>Ga0187893_10005527_pt1 | contig 22581 bp, 14 predicted proteins | sample MA1701074metaG_FD_139574 | JGI IMG/M metagenome (GOLD analysis project Ga0187893, IMG submission 139574) | White microbial mat communities from a basaltic lava cave in the Kipuka Kanohina Cave System on the Island of Hawaii, USA - MA170107-4 metaG ...
AATGTAGAGTTTCAAATTGAAGGCGTCGCACAGAATTTTCTCAGTATCAATTCCCGAGGTTCGTCGACAATACCTTTGTCGCTGGCATCACTAAATTCCACCAACGACACCGGCGACTTCATGTTGTCCGCTAAAATTAAGCTGCGAAACGAAACGCGCAACGGACCATCGCTGGGTTTTCGGTTTGGGGTGCAACTCCCTAATTCTAACGAGTCGAGGGGGATTGGCCTTAACCAAACCAATGCCTACGGCTCGGTACTCATTGGAAAGAAGTTTGGACCAGACGGACGTTTGAATACTTTCGGCAACCTGGGGATTGCCATCCTCACTGCGCCGACAGAGTTGTTTACCCAAAACGACGTGTTTACTTATGGCCTCGCCGGAATTGTTCGTCTCAATCGTCAGTTTAGTCTGGCAGGAGAGGTAAACGGCCGCGCCAATACCCGCTCAGGCAATGCACCTCTCGGCACCGAGTCGCAAGCAGAGGCAAGGCTCGGCATGCAAATCCGAGCCTCGGGAATGCGGTTTGACTTTGCCGGCATTAAGGGTCTGACCAGCTTTAGTCCGAATTCCGGAGTGACCGTCGGCGTCACCTACGATACACCCACAGTCTTTGCTCCCGTGAAGCAGTGAAACCCAAGTTCAGCTCGGGGCTTAGGAAACAGCAGAAACGCGCGCGCTTTGTACTTGACTGGAAGTCTGGACCTTCTTAGCTGTAAACCATCTGTGCCTGAGCCTGCGAAGCAGGCGACAGAATAAAGCCTGGGGTGGAGCGAAGCGGAACCCCAGGTCAATGTTCGACTAACAGAAAATAAGCCCGTGATAACGGGCGACAGCTGATGGTGAATAGATAGTGTGATTCGTAGTAGTAACTTAACGAATTCTTACCGTGAAGCTCACGCTGGCCACATTGTTAGGTGGCAGATGACTCAAACTGCCGCTAAAAGCCCATCGCACATTGGTTACGTTTCGATCGTAGCCTCCAGGTGCACCGCCACCACCACTTGCCGGTACATACGTCCAGGTCGTTCCGCCATCATTGGAAAATTCAAAGGTTGCGACCAGTCCGGTAGTTCCTGGACTACTCACCATCGAACCGACCTTAAAATCTACATTCCGCAGAACTCTTTCGAGTGGATCGGCATTCTGTAGGTTGGGGTCGACGATGGTCAGGCCGTTCGCCGACTGACCACCGGAATTGGTGTAAATGATCGTATAGGTAAGATCTGTACCCGGAACCTGGATCCCCAGCGGGTCTACACTTTTGACCAAACTAACACTGGGTGCCGCCGCCGCGTTAATAGTCGTTGGATCAGTGGCCGAGTTGTTGGAGGTATTGGTTTCACCTCCGCCAGAAACCGAGACGGAGTTGGTGACGCTGGCCGGAGCCACGAGTGAGACAGTAACCGTTAAAGTAATGGGTGGATAGCTGGCGCCGGCACCCAATGCGTCGCTTCGCGTGCATGTAAGAGTTGCCAATACACAAGCCCAACCCGTTCCGCTAATGCCGGTGGCTGTCAATCCCGCCGGCAAGGTATCCGTCACCGTAACCGTACCGCTGGTTGGTGCTGAGCCCGAGTTACTGACCGTGATTGAGTAAGTCGCTCCAACTTGCCCCTGGGTGAAGTTCCCGCTGTGTGTTTTGGCTATCGCCAGGTCAGGTACAGTTACGGTCACGTCTTCAGCCGTACTCGATGCCGAGTCATAGTTTGAGCTTGTGGTCCCGCCGGATGTCGTTCGCGTTGGATCCGAATAGGTAGCGGTGGCGGGGTTTTGATAGGTGCCGGCAGCGACTGTAGAAGCCACTTGCACGACAAAAGTCAGGGTAACGCTGCCGCCACCCGGAATTCTAAAGACACCCCAACTGGGAGTGGCATCACCGCTAGTCGGATTCGAGGTTGAAGGTCTGGTAGCCCCGCCCGCTAGCGAAACCGAACCTGTTGAGCTGAAGCTTATGTTGGTGGGAAGTACGTCTGAGATACTTAGATTTTCGGCCGCGCCCAGGTTGGCGGCATTTGAAACCACTATTGAATAAGTTGCTGTCGTCCCGCTGGGCGAGTTGATAATTGTAGGCGTGCTGGTAGATTTTGTGGTCGTAAGCACGGGCACGCACTGGGCACCCGAACTGGCTCCCGGAGCGTCCCCAGCCGCTATCACCATTACCGAACCGTTAGCACCAGCTGTTGCCCCATAAGGATCATTTGCAGTTGTCGTTACACCATTTGCACCACCCGTTACGTCTGAAGAGATACCTGACGTAACCGCGATGAAACCGCCACCTCCACCTGCGCCAGGGCCGTGACGTTCGCCAGGGTAACTGCCGGCTGACTGAGTTAGCCAGGCATCGCCCCCACGGCCACCACGAGCATTAATCGTAAGTCCTCCAAGGGTTCCAGTGTTAGCGATAAATATCACACTGCCGCCGGCCCCACCGCCTCCGGCGCCATCGTTGGCAGCACTATTCCCATTCGCGCCATTTACCGATATTGTGCCCGAGCCGCTAACTGTACCCGCTCGAATTATTACAATCCCGCCCCCGGTTCCACCGCTACTGGCAGTTCCCGACGAGTTATTTCGCGTGCCACCGCCACCGCCGCCACCGAGCACCAAGCGGTTGGCCCCGGCACTGGTGAAGGCTGCGCCTCCGTGGCCTCCCCGATCCTGATTTGAACGCCAGGTTCTCCCTCCCTGGCCGCCGGCGCCTCCATTGCCTCCGCCACCGCCGCCGGAGTTTTCCTGATTGTTAGTTAATTCCGTGTCCGTACCACCACCACCGGCGTTACCCGGTGCCCCTCGCGCGGCGCTCCCATTCGGGTAACCTTCCACTCCCGTATCGACTACTGAGTTAAGGACGGCATCGTAGATGTATCTCGGTGTACCAGCTATCCCCTCAGCCTTAGGTCCATGATAATTATTAGTCGAGACATTAACGTAATCTGTTGTCGAGCCACCGCTGCCACCAGCAAGTTGTCGAGTGCCACCGCCACGAAATCCCATAGCATCCAGATTAACCGTAGCGGACCCGAGGCCTAGGTTTCCGGCCACATCTAAAACCAGGATGCCGCCGGTGGATCCGTTCCAGCGCAGCGCAGTCAGACCGGAACTTAAGGTCGCGCTCGAATACTGCGGCACGCGCACAACCTGAAACCTTCGCTGACCCTGGCTGCCAGTGGCATTGGCGTTGGTGTAACTGTTGATCAACCCGTTGCCCGCGCCAGCCCCGCGAACGGAAACTGACGCACCTGCAGCGCTGGTTGCCACTACGTACTCATAGCGGCCGGCGTTATTCAAACTGGTCCAGCCGCTGGCCGGATCACCCGCCCCACCATCTCCGTACGAGTCAGTATTAGTGGAATTGATGCTTGCATCCTGCATTTGAATGACAAGCAAGAGGTCCCCGGCTTCGATTGCCGTAGCGGCGCCTGTCGAGGTGCCAACGGAAATCGAAGTCGATCCTGAACTTGCGTTTGCGGTGCCGGGATAGTAGGTGTTTATGATTCCGGAGAGTGTCCCGCCCGGGCCGTCTTTTCCCGGACTACCGCAAACCTGCCCCCTGGCTGAACTCACACTGAGCAGCAAGATGATGACCACCACAAGGGTGGTGGTTACCGAGGCAGTGACCCGCCTGCGACGGGGACAGTCATTCGCCGATTGTCTCAACGAGTTCCTCCGTCAGATTCAGTGGCTGAACCGGTTAAGCCATTATTGGCGGTTCCAAAGAGATCAAACAGGCGAGAAAGTTTTGAAGAAAGTGTGAAGTAGAAACCGCGTCGTGCCGGGATAACTGTCAACCCGGCCGGTTCGCCCGTCACACTGAAGTTGTAACCCAGACCAACACGCAAATCCGGCAAAACCCAAAATCCAAACTCGGTGCCATGGACCGAGCGGTAGGATCTTGACGAGGGTTGTATCAGGTAGCGAAGTTCACCAGCCCAATCGAGCCTTCGAGCCAGCCGGTACTGAATTCGTGCCTGAGTTAGATAGGTTACAGTCGAAACAAAAGGCAGGTTTTCCTGGCCGTTTGCGCTTAGGCGTAAAGCCAGGCGTCCATACAGCTCGAGTCTGTTTGTGGCCTGGAAATAGCCGTCGCTTGCAAGGGCATCCAACCGATCTCGGGTCGGAGTCGCTCCGTTGGCTGCATCCTGGACCAGTGAACGATGGGTGAAACTAAATAACAGGCCGGCCCGATCCGAACTGAGCGGGCGAAAAGCGATCGCCGCAGTTCCTTCCAACGAGGAACCACGCCGGCCCAGGAAGTCTGAGCGGGCCCAGTGGAAACGCGATAGGGCAGTAGTATCTTCATTGATTCGCCCCGCCGCACCGAAGGCGAAGAGGTGACCTAATCCCGCTCGGTCGCGCAGCTCATAGCGGGCTGAGGACCGGAAGTCTTTGTTTGGCTGCCAGCCAAACCCGAAAGTCGCACTGTTGAAGGTCTCCCCGTTGCCGGCAACATGAAATCCCCGCTCAAATCCGAGTTCCAGCGAAAGTTGTTCGGTGACCGGCAGCCTGTTCTGCAAGCCTATTACAGCAAAACTATCGACTCCATTGATTCCATTCTCCAGCTGATAGCGGCCGACCATGGAGGTGTATTTGCCGATCCTGGTCTCGATACCCACGGCTGTTTCCCGGCGCCCGCCACTGGAAGTGAAGCCCGCCCCCGATCCAGAGAAATCAGCGATCGGCATGATGGTAGCCGAAGCCAGACGTTGGGTGAGGAAAACTTTGGCCCACTGATTGAGCTGGTAGGTCGCCGCTATCGTTGTTTGATCTGGGTAGCTTGGATCGGCTTCACTGAGATTTTGTTCCCGCTTGACACTCAACTGCAGTCTGTCAGTTAACTTGAGCTCGGCACCGGCGGTAAGCAAGTTCGACTCAACGGTACTGATGGCATTGCTATTATCGAAGCTGCGGTGGTCGTAACCGAAGTACAGCCGCACTCGATCATTGATCAACTGCTCATATGCAGCGGATAGAGTAAGGCGGTCATTATCAACTGTTGGGGTGCGATTGCTTTCCTGTGTGACGCCGAAACGAAGTAGAGATGCCGCCAAGGGTTTCAGTTCGAGCGAGACCTCGCCGCGCCGGGCGCCCGGCGTAACGGTCGCTCCAAAGGGGTTTAGGAAGGCAGCCGAGGCGTAGGAGTAACGCGCGCGAAGCACGCCCTGGTAGAAATTTAGGGGTTGGTTGAGTTCGACTTGAAAGGCATTTCCGTCGTGCCGGTCTCCAGCATTCTCAAAGAAATTTCCGCTACCGAGTATTTCACCCTGACTGCGGGCAAAGGCAAAGCGCAAGCGCCCCTTTTGGGGCAAACCTTGCTCGCCGTCGATGCCGCTGAGCCAGAACGAGCCGGCGTCATCCTGGCGTTGCACGATCGCCGCAAAGCCCAATTGTAAACCCGACCCGTTAAATCTCTTTCGCGCACGCGCAGTGTAGACCGCACTTGAAAGAGCCGCGGCCTGGTGTTCGTAAGTTACGACCAGCTGAGTCAGATTAAAGTTGAAATCGAATGCAGAGATGTAGCGCAGGAAGAAAAGCTCGCCGGTAATAGGATTCAGATTGTAATCTACCGAACGAACTAGAGTCTCTCGCGAGAGGATTAATTCTGGATTGCGCCGGTCGCGCACCTCCAGGACAACTGTTTCCGATCCGCTGAGAACCTCACCGTGTGAGAGTCGCAGGATGCCCAGTGTCCCCGCAGCGAAGACGTCTCTTGCAAAGGCGGTATCCGGGCGTGCGCCAGTAACGGATACGAAATCGCCTTGCGAATTCTCGACGTGGAGCTTTAATCCGGTGAGTTTACGGGAATATCCGACCAGGGCCAGATCTTCCATGTCCGCTTCAATATCGCCGAACATCGCGTACGAGCGTTTGCGATCGAGTCGGGCGTAAAGTTTGGAATTAGATTGGGCTGCTTCGTACCTGGTTGACGAGTCGCCGAACAAGGGATAAACGCGGTCAAGTGGATCCAGTTGGAACAAACGGTCTCGGCCACCGGTCCGGTTTATCGGACGTTGGGAATCGTAGGAGAGAGTGAGTAGATTTCGCTCGCCAATTGGACCGCTATAGAAAAAGCTGAGTCGGTTTCGATAATGACCCTCCTCCTCGCGGAGGTTGACCTCAGGAACTGACTGCCCCACGGTCATCTCAGCCAGACCAATCAGAATTGCCGGTCTGGATTCGGCAACGATTCGAACCTTGGTCTCAGATTCTGCCTGGCCCATCTGAGCGCGCAACCTGGCTTCGCCGGGCGCTCCTGGAGCGAGCAGCTTAACGACTGCTTCACCCTGAACCAGTGAAACAATGATCTGACTTTGTCCGTCGGGGCCAGCCTTAAGGTCGGGAAGTGAAGAGGTATTTGTCCGTAGAGAAGAGCCAATCCTATCTCGGTTTTCGGTGCCCTTCTGCGAACGTTGCCAAAGGGTGCCTGCTGAGGTCTCGACCGCTACCTGGTCGTCGGCGGCTGGACTGCCCCACTGATCGAAAGCGCGAATGCGTAAATAGGTCGAGTCACGCCCGCCAGACTGGATCTCAGTCCGCTCAGGAACAATTTCCAGACGTTGCGCCGGGCCCCGTCCCAGTACAGCTAGTTCCTCCTTATTTCCGGTAACTCCGTCCGGACTAATGGCGACCACCTTTACGCCGTTTGCTCCCGGCCGCAGCTCAATACCGACATAGGTAAAGGTTGTGACACTGTTTTTTTGGTCCTGTCGCACCGTGCCAATGTTTTGGTCAGATATAGGCTTGCCATTGACTTCGACTCTGACCTTCCAGAGCAGGGCTACACGTGCCTCGATTTGCAACGCCGGTGACATTACGGTTGTGTTTGGCGCCGGCGAGAGCACCTTGACCTCGCCGGGCATTACCGGTTCAAGGGTTTCGGTAGTGATGAACTCGGTAACAGTCCTTGCCGTTGCCAGTTCTGGGTTGGAGGGCGCAGCTTTTATTGCCTCGCTGCTCGAGCCATCATTTTTTACGCCGAGGGGTGAGGATTGCGGGGTAGTTTTGTCCTTTGGCAGAAGCACGAAGTTTTGTCGCAAAAGCGAGCCACCGCCCAGGGGCGTCCGCAGTAACCTTGTCCAGCTGCGACCCGCAAGCGAATCGTTATCGGCAAGCTGGTAACGCTCTGGTAGAGTGACCGGATCTAGCGATATTACCTGCGAGCCGTCACCAAGCGAGGGAAGGTTGTAAAGCCCTTGAGAGTCTGTGACGACCGATTGGCCGGAATGAAGATAGAGTCTCACGCCTGGTAGCGGTTTATCGTTTTCGTCAAATAGGCCGTTGCGATTCTCATCAACAAAGACTCTTCCAAGAATTATCTGCCGCGTTGTAAACACCCCGCCACCAACAAAAACTGAGGCGCGCGCAGGTGTCGTCTTGACTGTCTCGCCAGTCGCGAAGCGACCGCTGGAGACGGCTACGTTTTCTTCCTCGCCCACTCGGGCGTTTGGCCCAACTCGAGCTCGATAAACGAGGCGCACAGTAGCGCCTGCAGGAATATCCCCAACGCGAAATACCAGCTCGCCTCCAGCTACCTCGGGTTCAACGATTCGTTCGATTGCTGTGCCGACAGTTAGCCGAGCCGTGCCCGGCACATAGAGAAAGGAAGCGGGAAGGCGATCATTAACAATTGCCTCGAGCACGGGCCCAGCCGTCGGATTGCGGATTTCCACTCGATAGGCAACGGAATCTCCAACTTCCACCCTTGGACGATCAACCGATTTCGAAATTTCCAGTCCGGTTGGTTCAAACATGGGGATGTTGAGCGCTACCGAGGCCATGTCGGGAATAATCACGTCTTCACGAACGAGCTCGAAGCCCCCAGCACGAGCCAGCGGCTGACCATCAAGTGCCCGCACGATCAGTGAGAACAGTCCAGCCGGTGTTGGTTGAATGGTGATTTCCAACATTCGGGTCGAATAACCAGGTTTTGAAACCCTAATAAAATAGCGGGCGGGAGAGGCTTCCGTGCCGAGCTGCTCTGGCAATAGTGCAAAACTGAAACGGCCCAGGGCATCTGTGGCATAAGGATTCTGGTTTTCTAAATTAGGTGGGAAGCCGACCCCTGGAGGAATGTTCAGCACGCTGGCTTCGTTCTGGTCCAAAAGCAAGGCCACGATGGCGCCGGGAATTCGTGCGGCGCTACCACCTCGGCCGGCAAAGACGGTACCAAATGGATCCACCACCACCAGCGCCGTCGAGCTTGTGGTGGGAGAAATATTCTGGCCGCTTACCAAAGCGACATTTGCAACCCCTACTCCGGCCGGGGTTCCCTCAACTAACTGGGCTCGAAATGTGACGCGTACGATCTGTCCCGGAGTCACGGTTGAAAGTCGCAGCACTATTCGCTGCCCGGTTACGGTCCCTTCATCACCATCGTCTGCATCGGTGATGCTGCGGTTGTCCAGGGTGAGAGAACCAGGGATGTATTGAATCTGTGGCTGAAGCTCATCGGTTATAACCACATTGAGCGCTGGTGCTTCTCCGCTGTTCCGCAAAGCTATCGTGTAGGTAAACGAGTTCCCCAGGGCCACCACAGCCAGGCTGCTACCATTTACCGACTTTTCCGGAGGTAAGCTGCTGTCGCTCGGCGAAGTTAGCCGGGGGGCCGCCCCCACCGAATTGATGATAGTTCCTTCATCGCTCAGCCTGCCGTTTACGCCATTGATATTTGATTGAGCTGTTAACGAAATAGTGAGGCGAGTACCGTGCGTCGAATCATTAACATCGACTGTGACCAATACGCCTAAACAGGTACCAGGCGATACTTGCGGCGAAACGGGCCCATTAACGTTTGTGAGGATATCGGCGGCGGTGAGAGTTCCGCTGCTATCTATATCGAAGTAAAGATTAACGATTGAGGCGGGCGAGTTTACTGTCGCATTGGTAATCGTGTAGCTATCTGAGGCATTTCCCGTATTGCAGATGCGGAACAGTCGTGTAATCCGCTCTTGTTGGACGACTGTGGCTGACGGTACCGTTTCGTCGGGAGTGACGGTCAAACCGGCGACGGTCTGGATAGTAACTGTTACAGTCGGTGAAGTGCCCCGGTATTCGACCCCTGATTCGTCACGGTAAGTCACCTCTGCATGGTTGGTTATAACCACTCCGGCGTTGTCCCCATCACGAGCGACCACCTGCGAACCGTGCGGGATCCCGACGATAACGAGCAGAAGAGCAATAACCAGAATTTTGAGTGATGACTTCATCCCGAAGTTTTTTGAGAGGTACGGGCTGAAAAACTCTTCGATCCTCTTGATGGGTTAAGGCGGCGCGATTTGTTCTTTCTCATTTAAGACTAGAGAAAAGCTAACGCGCCGCGGAAAAAGGGTGAGTAAGACAGCTATTTAATCTGGCGTTTGAACGTGAAGACGCCTGATTGTCCGGCGGCAAGGGAGGGAATAGTGTCTGTCAGCAGGTTTGAACCCAGAACATCACCCGTAATCGAGCCGCCCAGAGAATCGGTAGCTCCCACGACATGATCCGTATAAGTGGACCAATTGTTAGGAGCGGCGGCCCCGTTCTCAGTAATGACAACGTTGGTGGCGGTTAAGGTGATGCTATTCGTTCCACCTGTGCTTGATACATTGGTGTAGGTGATCGCAAATGTAATAACCGCGCCGGGCACGGAATCGTTAGGGCCACCCACGCCGGTTGAATTAGTTACAGTTGCGGTCTTATCGAGCCGTACAAAGCCCGTGTAAATTCGGTCTATGGTGTCGTTTGTGGAGCTGCTGGTGTTGCCTGACGTTGCCCGGATGACGGTAGCAAAGCCAGTCAGCACCACCTTTCCTGCTGGTAGGGTTACGGTTACCGTGTAGTTGGCGGAACCACCGAACGCCACGGCAACCGGTGGAATCGCATTGCCGGTGGCCACCCCATTGTTAACTACCGTGACGCCATTGACGACCACGGTCGCTCCTGTGGGAAAGCTGGTTACGGTAAGCGTGTAGTTGTCGTTTGCGTTACCGGTGTTTTGCAACGTGTTAGTAAATGTGACCGAACCGGATGCGGTGGTAACGCCGCCGGGTGGAACCCCTGCTATTCCGGTATTCACACTCTTGTTTGTGTAGTCGTCATTATTGTTGGTTGGACCAACGGCGCCCGGTTGGCCGAGCGGGCCATTGAGCACGTTTCCAGTTATTTGCAGCGTGGTGACACGCTGCGGAGATTGAGCAGTAATCTGGGCGTTGATGCTGTTCCGCGCGTACCCATCACCCTGTTCAGTAATAGAGTTGGTGGCGTCTGTGGTGGTAATCAGGACTCTCAGGTTGATCACCGGGCCACAGGCACTGGCCGCCAGAGAATTTCCCACATTGAAGGCAACTCGTCTGATGTTAGCCAGAGCCGGCTGTGTGGCCGTCCAGCCCGCCGTGGTCACGGGGTTATCCGAAAGCGGGGAGGTAGAATAGAGGACTCCAACCCCGCCTGGAAAACTTTGCGTCGCATCAAACTCAGTCCCCGTGGGAATTGGCGCAATGACGAAGACGCCCGAGTTTGACCCCACCGGGCCGTTCGTTAACGTCACTGCGGAGGCTGTTTGCGAGCCAACATTACAGAGCTCCCAATTGTAGGTAATAAGTGATGCCAGCGGGACTGGACCAGCAGGCGCCGTCAATGAGAGTTGCAACTGCGCGTCATTCTGCACGGTGACGCTTCTATCGCCGCGCGCTTCCCGAAGGCCATTCACCGACGCCAGGGAAACCGTGCGCACTTCATTGGCAGAGGTGTCCGAAGCCTGGTTGTCGAATGTAGGCCCACCCGCGGCAGCATCTCCGAGTAGGACCTGAACCGTCTGGCCGGCGGTTGCTCCTGCATTAATACTGACTTCTACCAGCACATCCAGGAACGCATTTTGAGCTAAAGAACCAGAGACTACGTCAGCGCCGTTAGTGAGAACATCTGTGTCTCCGCCATTAATGCTGCCACTGCTATCCACATCGATAACGGCTCGGGTCCGAGTGGCAGGACTACCACCTCCCAGACGAACGCTTGCCCCTCCAGCAAGGAAGCGAACCTGATCGGCAAAGTTGCCCGTGTTGGTTACTCGAAAGCTGAACAGAACTCCGGTTTGTCCCGGTACCACACCAGGACCGGAAGCTCCATCAGGCGTGATCGCCAGACCCGAGACCTTGGCCACTGTTACGATTACGGTGTTGGAGACGGTCGAATAAGAGCCGCCGCTGCCGTCGGAGTAAGTCGCGCTAGCCTGATTCTGGATCTGAGTGTCCGCAGCAGTCTGGGCTGGTGCCTGCGAGGCTAACGCACAGCACGTCAGAATCAAGCAAAGAAAACGGTACAGGTAAATCTGAATGGGGATAAGTTTCTGGGCCATCTCTTAAGCTCCTAGCTTCTTGGGGAGGGGGATGCTGAAAGGCGCCCGGTTCGTTTGAGAGGAGTGAGGATGACCCGGGCAGTCGACGCAAATGTTTAAGGTCAGGGCTTATTTCAGCCGCACCCGATAAAAGGCGTTAAGCTTGTTGCCCTGGTTCAGCGGATCAGCCCACTCATAGCGAATTTGCGTATACATTGAGATTGGCGCCGCTACCTTCTTCAGGGACCCATCAGGTTGCTTTTGGTCAACAGTTGGTTGTGCAGCAAAACTCTTTCCATTGTCGATGCTGTAGCTCACCGTGGCTGAGCCATCTGCACTGACGCTGCCGGCAACGAGTTCGGTCCCAGAGGGAATAATGCCAACGGCCTTGTAGTCTTGTGCCGGGGCGTTACCTTCGTTGACGGAAGAGATGGTCCATTTCATAACCTCACCTGACTTGACCGCGACTGCTTCATCCAGGGGGATCTGGTGCTGGTCGCGCTGGACCACGCCGGCGAGTTGAACCTTCACATCCGGCCTGGGGGCTCGCAAGATCATGAAATTCTTTTGGGCAAAAGCGGCGGCACTACCTAAAACCAGCAATGACAGCACTACCGCAGGCATAGTTGGCACAAATTTTCTGACATCTCTCATTGGACTTTCTCCGGGTTAGGCTGTTTGGAGCGTTTTGAGTGAGGACCACCCTGGCGGATCGATCTAAACCGTAGGCAGAAATACAAATGGCATGCCTCTTGCTCCGTGCCCGTGGTTAAGTTTTGCAAAAGTATGCATTAACTTGGAGTAAAGCGGTCTGCAAAAGATCCTGCCCGGGTTTCTTGTCGACTTGATCTGACAACATTTGTCACTAGGGAGAGGCCAAAAATTGTTAGTAGTCAGTGGTCAGTGGTCAGGAGGCAGGAGGCAGGAGGCAGTAGGCAAGGAGGCAGGAGGCAGGAGGCAAGGAGGCAGGAGGCAGGAGGTAGTGGTCAGAGTCAGTGGTCAGAAGGGAGTAGGCAGGAGGCAGTAGTTGGTGATCAGGTGATTGTCGGTTTTGCTTTGCGGCTTTGCCGCCCTCCGTGCGGAAAGCCTCCGGCTTTCCGGAGGACCCTTCTAAAACCGGAGGACCCTTCTAAAACAGGGCGAGGCTTTGCCTCGGCGTCGAGTCAGTGGGCAGTAGGCAGTCTGGTGAAACCATTAATTAGAATCCACAGATTACACAGATCACGCAGATTAAGAAATAAAGAGAGCGGTGAAACCCTTCGCATTTGACCTGAGCACTCGACGGCGAGGCAGAGCCTGGCCTTGTTTAAAAAGGGTCGTCCGGAGGGCGGCAGAGCGCAAATCAAAGCCGACCATTAGCTGACCACCGACTAGGTCCGTTATGGCTGACCACCGACTAGGTCCGTTATGACTTCTGGCCGGGACTGTGCTTTTATTTCCAGCGAAGCAGATCCGGCCGGTGGAAGCCTAACCTGGACATTCGAAGTCTTTCCCGTTCGGTTAAGATCCCTATGCAAGACAGTTTCAATCACTCGTACGGAGTGACAAAAACGCTGCTCGCTCAATTGCCAATCGGCAATTGGTAATCGGCAATCGACAATCTCTATGTCTGACTGGTTAATCGCAATCGCCCGATGGCTTGAAGAGAACATCGTCAGCTTGCCTTTGTACCTGGCGGCTCCGGCGATGGTTGTAATAGGTGCGCTTGACTCGTCATTACTGTCACTGCCGGAAATTAATGACTACCTGGTGGTGGCTCGTTGCTACAAGTACCCGCGAGCGGCATTTTACTTTCCCCTCTTTGCGGCCGCAGGATCAGTGATTGGCTGTAACCTGCTTTACTCTATTATGCGCCGCGGTGGACAAGCGCTCCTGCGTAAACGCTTTCGGGCTGAAAGCATCCTGCGCGTGGAGCGAGCTTACGCCCGCTTTGGGTTTCTCGCTATCGCCATCCCGGCGATCTTGCCACCGCCGCTTCCGTTCAAAATTTTTGTGGCTACTGCAGGTACGCTCGAATACCCGCGCTGGAAGTTCCTGGTCACTGTTATGTTGGCAAGATCCTTTCGTTATTACACGGAAGGGATCCTGGCGGTTTTCTACGGAAAGCGTGTTTTGCTGTTCTTAAAAGATAATGGCCTGGTCATTATCAGTGCTGTGGCGGCTGTGGCGCTAACAGCTCTGCTGGTGTATGTGGTCAGAAATCGCCGGCGTCACAATTCGCTTATCAGCCCACCAGTAGAGGATCAATAGTTGAACCTATTCGTAATCCAGATAACAAAAGTCCTGACGCGACTCTTCGAGTTTCTGGTCGCTTTTGGACCGTTAGGTATTTTCGCCGTCGCGGTCCTGGACTCGACATTTGTTCCACTGCCAAGCAGTGTTGATGCGCTTATGCTGCTGCTTTCAACAGCGCGTCCGCGCTGGATGCCGATTTACGCGGTCATGGCCACAGCCGGTTCCGCACTGGGGTGTTTATTGCTTTACCTGTTGTCCAGGCGTGCCGGTGTTCGGGCTCTAAGTAGATTTTCCGAGGCGAAACAAAAACGGGTAAGGGAACAGATTGCCCGCTACGACATGCTGGCGGTGCTAGTGGCCACTCTCTTGCCACCGCCATTCCCGTTCAAACTCTTTGTCGTGTCTGCCGGGGTCTTTCGCTTTAGCCTATCCCGTTTCATGGTAGCCATAATTAGTGGCCGTGCCGTCAGATTTTTGTTGGTTGGATATTTTGCGATTCGTTATGGAGCGCAAGCAAAGGACGTGCTGGCAAAGTATTACCCCTGGATTGGTCTGGCGCTGGCGTTGCTGGCGGTTCTCTTCTTTCTGGGGCGCAGCTTTCTTCGCCAGAGACGAAACTCAGCAGTTGAGCCGGCGGCGGGAAATTAGAACCTATCTAGACAGCCGTAAGTATTTGCGGTTCAGTTGATTGAAAGATGCGCGCCGCCGCCAGGTTCTTAACGCCTCGCTCTTCAAGCCTGTCCAACAGGTGCAAGAAGAGTTCGGCTGTCGCCAACGCGTCGCTGCCAGCCCGGTGACGACTGACAATTGGAATCGAGAAATGGTTGGCGATCGTGTCCAAACGATAGTTGTCGAGTCCGGGGATGGCCTGACGAGAAAGCTTTACGGTGCAGAGATGAGGATTGAACATGCGATGCCCGGGATACACTCGAGAGATCTCGTGATTCAGAAAGCTGGTGTCAAAAAGAGCATTGTGCGCTACCAGCACAGCATCGCTGACAAAATCTAACCAGCGGGGAGCCACGTCCACGAAGAGCGGTGCGTCTCTGACCATCTCGTTGGAAATGCCCGTCAAGGCCATAACAAAACGTGGAATGGGAATTTCCGGGTTGACCAGGGTGAGGAAACGGTCGACGATTTTACCTTGACGAATGCGGTAAGCTCCTAATTCGATGATCCGATTGGGCGGTGTTTTAGCTCCAGTGGCCTCGACGTCCACCACCACGAAATCGAGTTCATTGAGCAGCCTGGAGTCAACTTCATTCGGTTGAAGCTCGATTATCTTGTCGTCAAGTAATCGAAATCGGCGATCATCTTTTATCAGGTCAGCCACCAGCATGCTGGCCAGATCCTCGTCGACATGAGAAAGCCTGAATACCACATCGACGATTTCGGTTGCTGGCGCCCGGCCTCCCGAACCAAGTAGAAGATCAATTGTTTCTTGAACGAGGAAGGAATCTGAGACCAGGTTGGCATAGGGTGGCATAGGATCAAACATTCTAGCATGCGACAGTTTGGTTGCAGGAGAGATTTTTTGGATTCACAGCAGGTTATAGAAAAGTTCAAGGCTCGCGGGGCACTCCTGGAAGGTCACTTTCTTCTTACTAGCGGGCTGCACAGCTCAGTCTACCTTCAGTGTGCTCAGGTGTTGCAATACCCCGAGGACGCGGCTGCTTTTGGCACAGAACTGGCCCGTCGTTTTGCGGATCGGAGTATTCGCCTAGTGGCCTCGCCGGCAATTGGCGGAATTGTCATTGGGCATGAGGTAGCCAGGGCCCTGGGGGCAAGGTTTATCTGGACGGAACGGCAGGACGGAAACATGACCCTGCGGAGAGGATTTTCAGTGTTGCCAAACGAGCCCACGCTGGTCATCGAAGATGTAATAACAACCGGCGGCTCTACGATTGAGACCATCCGAACCTTGCGCGAAAACGGCGCAAATATAATAGCCGCTGGCTCAATAATCGATCGCTCCGGCGGCCGCGCCACAGTGGGGGTCGAAAGGATTTCGCTCGCAACCTTGTCAGTTCCGGCCGTTGATGCTTCTGAATGTTACGCCTGTAAACGCGGTCAGCCTTTGGTGAAACCCGGAAGCAGAAAGAATTTGGCTGCGAATTGAATTTTAAACTTACCATTCAGTATGACGGTACCGAATTTCACGGCTGGCAAGAGCAAGGCGACTTGCGTACAGTGCAAAGCGAACTCACGCAAGCACTGGAAGTGCTCGAAGGGCGTAAGGTTGTGGTAAATGGCTCGGGCCGCACCGATGCCGGCGTGCACGCGGAAGGCCAGGTGGCGAACGTTGTGGTCGAGCGCGAGTTCACGCCAGACAAACTCCGAGCGGCTCTAAACGGAAATCTAGCGTCCGACTTAAGAGTTATCGATGTTCAGCCGGTGAGTCATGATTTTCACGCGCGCCTGTCTGCCCGGGAAAAAACCTATATCTACCGCATCGTCAATGGTCCCGTTATCTCTCCTTTTTGGAATCGCTATGCTTGCCACGAGGCGCGTCCGCTGAACCTCGACCGGATGAACCAGGCTGGCGCGCTCTTTTTGGGAACACACGACTGGACCGCGTTCTCCGCCGCCCAGAGTGATGCCGAGAACCGGATACGCACGATTACTCGCCTGGATGTTTCCTTTCGAATCGATGCCCGAGCCCCGGGGCCCTTGATTGAAATAAACGTCGCCGCTAACGGGTTTCTTCGTTACATGGTGCGCTCGATAGCGGGTACGTTGCTGGCGCTTGGACGCGGGGAACTGGACGACAAAAAGATCCAGGAGGCCATCGAAAGCGGCAATCGATCCCTGGCTGGCCCCACTGCTCCCGCCCGGGGCCTGGCCCTGTTTTCCGTAAGCTATGATTGATAGAATTGTGGATCCGTTGACACGCTTCAACGTTGCGGCAAGAATGTCAGTCGAACGCCGCTCGGCGGGGGCATCTCAAACCAGTTTTTGATCCTTATGCTTGCCAACTTTTCCCAGCTCATCGCCAAGGGCAGCCGCGAAGAGACGCTCTTGTCGGCTATTTCGTGGGATCGCTTGCCCCGGCACGTGGCGATTATCATGGACGGTAACGGTCGATGGGCGGCCCAGCGCGGGCAGCCACGCATTGCCGGTCACCGCGCGGGCGTCGAAGCGGTTCGGGCTTCAGTTGATACGGGGGCGCGTTTGGGTTTGAAAGCCCTGACGCTATTTGCTTTCTCGACCGAAAACTGGAAGCGCCCTCGCTACGAAATTGATGCTTTGATGCGCATGTTGCGCCGGTACCTGCGCCTGGAGTTGGACGAAATCGACCGCCAGAACATTAAGTTCCAGACCATCGGTCGGACCGGCGTGTTGAACGAAAGTGTCCGGCGCGAAATTTTGAAAGCTACCGAAAGAACTGAGCAGAATACCGGAATGGTGCTGTCGGTGGCGCTGAACTACGGTGGGCGGGCAGAAATAGTTGATGCTTGTAAGGCCGCAGTACGCCGGCTGCTGGATGAAAGGAATCCCCCGGACGAGCTAAGCGAAGAGCGAATTGCGAACGAGCTTTATACCCGAAATCTTCCTGAGCTGGATCTCCTGGTGCGCACCAGTGGAGAGCTAAGGATCTCGAATTTCCTGCTCTGGCAAGCAGCTTACAGTGAGATTTATGTGACGGAAACTCTCTGGCCGGATTTCCGGCGCTTGCATTTGCTTGAAGCTGTGGTCGACTATCAGCGGCGAAACAGGCGTTTTGGTGGTTTGCAGCTGGTTGCAAACATTAAGTAAGGTTTCAATTTTGATTTGTGATTTTGGGTTAAAAGGATCTGAGGCAGGAATCAAATCTGAAATCAAAAATCAAAAGTGAAAAATCCTCAATGCCTCGCGTCCTTACGGCAGTTGTTCTACTGCCAATACTGATCGCTTCAATCCTGATCCCAGCGTTACAGCTGTTGTTTGTGGCTCTTGCCGCAATTGCCGTGGTGTTGGGCCTCTATGAATTCTACCTGCTGGCGCGGCGCCTGGAATTGAAACCCGAAATTGCTGCCGGTTATGTAGGTGGCGGAGCCCTTTTTACGGTGTTTTGTTTTACGCTGCCACGGCAGTTTCCTGATTTTCTAATGATTCAGGTGATCTTGATTGTCTTTACTGCGGCGACGCTAATATCAGTTGCACTTCGAGGGAGCCCATTTGACAAAATGATTTCCTCGACCGGGGCGACCATCCTTGGCGTCCTCTATGTAGTATTTCTTGGTGGGCACCTGGTCGCAGTGCGCACCGGGTTTAATCCCAGCCTTTCGACCGACCTGCTTTCCTTTTTCTTTCTTGTTCTGATGGGGACCGATGTTGCCGCCTACTATGTGGGGAGGGCGCTCGGCAGGCGAAAACTGGCCCCCAAGATTAGTCCGGGCAAGACCTGGGAGGGTGTAGTCGGCGGACTTTTGGCGGGACAGGTGCTCGCGCTGCTCAGCCATTTCTGGTTTTTCCCCGAATTACCCCTCAAGTGGGCACTCCCACTAGCCCTGGTGATGACCATTGTGGGCATACTCGGTGACCTCACAGAAAGTGCGCTCAAGCGTGGCGCCGGAGCCAAGGATGCTGCAACTCTCCTGCCCGGGCATGGAGGTTTACTGGATAGACTGGATAGCTTGCTGTTCAACGCACCACTCATCTACTATTTTGGTCGCTTCTATTTTGATCGTGTTTACTTGCCGGGCTTTTAACCGTTTGGTTTGGGTCTAAATGACAACCAGGAAGATCGTGCTAATAGTCGGCGCTACACTGGCCGGGGTGGCACTGTTAGTGGGCATTTTTGTGGGCGCGATCATATTGTTTGCTCTTTACTCATTTGGCACCAGTGACGCCGCTGCTACCGCCAAAGAGTTTTTGCGGAATAACGAAAGACTCAAACAGGAGATTGGTCAAGTTAAAGATTTTGGTACCTTGGTATCACAAAACATTAGCGTAAACAGGGGGTACGGTACTGCGACGCTGAGTTTGAAAGTGATCGGCGAAAAAGCGACCGTGAATGCTACTGTTGACCTGGTTTATGCCAGCGGGAAGCCGTGGCGAGTGACCTCAGCTGCTTACGAGAATGAAGACGGAAAAATGATCGACTTGCTTAATCCCTACGAAACACTTGTGTCAAACATCTGTAGGGGCGGCCCTCCCAAGAAACCGCAACGGCTAATTTGGGTGAAATTTGGTGTAGTTTCGTGAAATTTCGTGTGATTTCGTGGATCGTTGCGTCGCAAAAGGTGCGATCCACGAAATCACAGGAAATTACACGAACGAGCACCAAAGCTTGTGGAGACGTAACAGTGGTTTCTATAGGGCGTCAGCAGGCGGTAGCCTGCTGGTCAAATCCGTGGCCGCCCCTTCGTCGCATGACGACAATAAAAAGGTAAATCGAGCGTGTCGCCATCGGGGGCGGCCACGGAGGGCCGCCTTTTACAGATGTTTGACACAGTCTCTAAGGCTGGTGGTATCCTAATTTTTCACAGCTTCCTTCCATAGTATGAAACCAAAAGGAGTAGCAATTCTGGGCTCGACCGGTTCCATCGGTCGCAACACGCTGCGCGTGGTTAAATCACTCGGCAGCAATCGATTTCGAGTGGTTGCCCTTGGCGCTGGCCGAAACATTGAACTACTAGCGAATCAGGTCGCTGAGCTTCTGCCAGAGATAGTTTCAGTCGAAACGGAAGAACACGCCCACGATCTGCGTGGCAAGCTTTTCCAACGGAATGTAGACCTGCCCCGAATAGTTATTGGTGAGGCAGGTCTGGTCGAGGTTGCTACTCATCCCCTGGCCGACTGTGTGGTCTCAGCCACCGTTGGTGCAGTTGGTTTTGTCCCCACTCTTCGGGCCTTGGAAGCCGGCAAGCGCGTCGCCTTGGCGAACAAGGAAACTCTGGTAATTGCCGGCGAGTTGATGACCCGCGCTGCTCGGCAATCAGGTGCCGAGTTGCTTCCGGTGGATTCCGAACATAATGCCCTGCATCAATGCCTGCGCGGCGAGAAACAACATGAAGTTCGCCGCATTATTCTGACAGCCTCTGGCGGGCCTTTCCGCACCATGAACAAAGTGCAAATGAAGGACGCCACGGTATCTGAGGCTTTGCGCCATCCAACCTGGAACATGGGCGCGAAGATCACTATCGACTCAGCAACCCTCATGAACAAAGGGCTCGAAGTGATCGAGGCGCACTGGCTCTTTGGCTTCGCCGCAGAGCAAATCGATATTGTGGTTCATCCCGAATCGGTGGTCCACTCGATGATCGAACTTGTCGACGGGTCGGTGATGGCTCAGCTCGGCGTCACCGATATGCGGCACGCCATTCAGTATGCTTTGACCTATCCCGAACGGCACACTTGCGATCTGCCGTCTCTAGATTTGACGGCCCTTTCAACGCTCCATTTCGAAGCTCCCGACCATGATCGCTTTCCCTGTATTGGGCTGGCATATCGCGCCCTTCGGGCGGGAGGAACGCTGCCCGCCGCCATGAACGCCGCTAACGAGGAGGCTGTGAGAGCCTTCATTGACATGCAGATTTGCCTCACAGATATTCCTCAGGTAATCCAGGCGGTAATGGACTCTCACCAGGTGCAGCCGGCTACGGATATCGAAAAGGTTCTCGCGGCCGATCGCGATGCTCGCGGGTCCGCCATTGCTGCCGTAGAAAAGCTCGCAAAAACCTCAGAAATTCTTGCCGGAAAGTCTGTTTGACGAGCGTGTTCCGCCACGCGTAAGATCATTTGTTGCAACTTCAGCCGGCAAGTTGCATCTAACAGCGGGCTGTCTAAAGTGAAGAAACGGAAAGAAGATTGATGAACGTTCTCATTTATATTGCGGCGTTTATATTTGTACTGGGGGCCGCAGTCGTTCTCCACGAGTTTGGCCACTTTATAGTTGCCAAGCTCTTTAAGATCCGTGTCGAGACCTTTTCCGTCGGGTTTGGTCCGCGTCTTTTTGGTAGAAAATGGGGCACCACTGACTATCGCGTCTCGCTGGTTCCACTTGGAGGTTACGTCAAGCTTGGAGGCGACGAATCAAATGCGCCCCTTGAAGGTGAAGGCGCGAAAGACATACCCCAGGCCGAGATGTTCAACCTGCGCCCCCGCTGGCAGCGAATCTTAGTAGCTTTAGCCGGGCCGGTAATGAACATCCTGACCGCACTGGCGATTCCGTTGGCCGGCGCTTTGATGTATGGCGTACCAGCCACGCCCTCTCCGGTAGTTAGCTACGTACATCGAGGTGGAGCAGCCGAAGCGGCCGGCCTTCAGGCCGGTGACCGTATTACCTCGTTCAATGGAACCGAGAACCCCCGCTGGGATCTAATCCGCGGTGATGCGCTGCTTTCACCAGGCCAGCCTCTACCGCTGACAGTCGACCGGGCTGGGCAGACTGTGAATCTTACAATCAAGCCGACGCCGAGAACCGAGGATGGTGAGACCGCCGGAACGCTCGACTTCATTCCTGATTATGGCGGCTTGCCCGTCATCATTAGAGATGTCACACCAGATTCTCCGGCTGCAAAAGCTGGCCTGCGAATCGGTGATCGCATTGCAGCCGTCGATGGCGAAAAAGTTAGAAGTGCGGAACATGTCACCCAGTACATTCGGGATCACCGGGGCCAGCCAATCACTCTGACCCTGGAGAGCAACGGTCAATCCCGTCAAGTCACCACTCAAAGCGCACGCCTGGCAGATGGAAAAGATCGGTTGGGAATTGAAACCGGGGAGGAAATCCCGTTCCAACGAGCTGGATTAGGTCTGGCAGCCGGTTATGCAGTACGCACAAATCTCGAGATCATGCGTTTGACTGGAAAGGCCCTGGGGCAGCTTTTTACCGGGCAACGGTCGGTGCGAAACACGCTCTCTGGTCCTATCGGGATCTACAAGGCAGCAGCCACTTCAGTAGAAAGATTTGGCTGGGGTGGTTTGTTTCAGATGCTTGCATTTCTGAGTCTCAACTTAGGGATCTTTAATTTGCTACCAATCCCGGTGCTTGATGGCGGCGCCATTTTCCTCCTCCTGGTCGAAGGCTTACTGGCACTGGTTGGCCTCTCAATATCGGTGACTGTTCGGGAGCGCATTCAACAGGTGGGATTTGTAATGGTGATTCTGCTGATGGTCTTCGTCATTACTAACGATGTGTTGAAGAGCTTTTCCGGAGGTTCCAGCGAGGAAAGCCCACCGCCGGCAGCGTCGCCGGCTAAATAAGCCGGCCTTGATAGACAAGTTATGCGTAAATCTCGAGCAGTTCAGGTTAAAAACATGCAGATCGGAGGCGGGGCTCCGGTGGTCGTGCAGTCAATGACCAAGACGGACACAGCCGATGTGGAGGCCACCGTCAAGCAGATCGAAGAGATGGTGCGCGCCGGCTGCGAGATAGTGCGTTTGGCCGTGCCAGACCAGGATGCGGCGATCGCTTTGAAGGCGATTCGCAAACGCGTGCCCGACGTTCCCCTGGTAGCAGATATCCACTTTCACTACAAACTCGCACTGCTGGCATTGGAAGCAGGCATTGATAAGTTACGACTCAATCCGGGAAATATCGGCAAGCACGAGCGTGTTCGCGAGGTTGTTCGCGCGGCCCAGGCGCAGAATGTGCCCATCCGAATCGGCGTCAACGGCGGTTCACTGGAAAAGGACTTGCTCGCCAGGTACGGAACTGCCACTCCGGAAGCGATGGTTGAATCTGCCTTGCGCCACACTCGGATTCTTGAGGACCTTGGTTTCACGGACACCATCATCTCGCTCAAAGCGTCGGACGTTCATCGCACAGTAGCCGCCTACCGGCTGCTGGCGGAAAAGGTGGACTACCCATTTCATCTCGGCGTAACCGAGGCTGGCACCGCTTTTACCGGCACAGTGAAGTCAGCGATTGGCCTGGGGATACTGCTGCACGAGGGCATCGGCGACACGATTCGAGTGTCGCTGGCGGCGGAACCGCAGGAGGAGGTGCGAGTCGCCTGGGAAATTATCAAATCGCTGGGACTACGTACGCGCGGGGTGACAGTGGTGGCGTGCCCGACCTGCGGACGTTTGGACGTTGATAATTTCGT
>Ga0187893_10005533_pt1 | contig 22569 bp, 15 predicted proteins | sample MA1701074metaG_FD_139574 | JGI IMG/M metagenome (GOLD analysis project Ga0187893, IMG submission 139574) | White microbial mat communities from a basaltic lava cave in the Kipuka Kanohina Cave System on the Island of Hawaii, USA - MA170107-4 metaG ...
ATGTGGTCTCTTTTCCGCAGTTCAGTACTTTACCCACAGCTGAACAGAGGAGGGGAGACTTCTCAAGGCGGTTCAACCGTGATGGTACACTGCGTGTTATCTACGACCCACTGTCCACAAAAATGAATCCCGACGGAACCATCACGAGAACGCCATTTCCGAACAACATCATTCCAGCGGATCGCATCAACCCGGTTGCCGCCAAGATCGCCTCCTACTTCCCGGAGCCGAACCTGCCTGGTCTCGATCCTTCACAGACCAACAATCATTTTGGAACCCGCAACGAGTACCTGGATCGGAATGCTTACACGGCGCGAATCGATTGGGACAAATCGGAGCGAGACAAGCTGTACCATCGAATTCTATTGGACTTCCCCAATTTTGAGAACGATGGTCCCTGGCCCGGTCATTCGGGATTCGACACAAGTAAGATTGTCGGTGGAAAGAAGAACCTCGCGGACCGTCATCCAGCAGATATCAATGATTTTCTGACTCCAACCTGGAGTAAGAACTTTCTAACCGGATGGACGCACGTTTTCAATTCACAGTGGGTAAATGAGTTGCGTGTGACCTATAGTACTCGGCAATGGGGCTCTCACAATCCCAGTTCTGGATTGGGGTTTCCTCAACTGTTGGGGCTGAAGGTACCGCCTGTGAGCCCGACTACTTCTTACAAGAATGCCCCCAATGATCACTTCCCGAATGTGAGTGTCGAGGGGTTTACGTCACTGGGTACGAACTGGGGTGGTGGAGCCTACCAGGTGCCCATGCGCAATTTTCATGCGGCGAACACAATCTCTATGCTGAGGCGCAGCCATTCGTTCAAGTTTGGATATGAGACGAGACGCTCATCCTCAACCTACTACTACAAGAACGCGTCCTCGGGCACCTATGGATTTGCTAATCGTAGTACGGCAGCGAATCCGACAGCGGCAGCATCAGGCGATGCGTTAGCATCTCTGCTGCTGGATTTTCCAATCTCGGGCAGTCTCAATGACATCGACAATCGAGTGTTTCACACTTGGCTGCTGGGTGGTTTCTTCCAGGACGACTGGAAAGTAAACCCCACTCTCACGGTGAACCTCGGGTTGCGATATGAAACAGACACACCGATGAGAGAGAAAAACAATCTCATCTCCGGGTTTGACACAACAGCAATCAATCCTGTGTCGAACACTCCTGGAACGGTAACATTTCCGGATCGATTTAACGTCTACGACCTAACCAACTTTATGCCGCGAGTGGGGATATCTTGGAATCCGAAAGGCGGAAAGACGGTGGTCCGCGCAGGTTTTGGGATGTTTTACAACCCCCCTTATGGCGCCAGTATCTGGGGCATTCCTGGTACGTCACGTCCCGACGTTGCTCGGACTCTTTCAGTGAGTTCGCCTGACAACGGTGTGACTGCACCCTATTCCTTGGCGAATGGTTTGCCTGCCCGTCCCCCTTTCGATCCGAGCCAATTGAACTCTGGGTTTGGCGCAGTCCCAGTTGGAACGACTCCTTTCTTGGCTCCAGACTTCATCGATTACAATCGATCTATCGCCTACCAGACGATGTATAACTTCGGTATTCAGCACGAATTCAGGGACATCATTTTTGAAGTAGGATGGCTGGGCAACATCGGGCATCACCTCGACCGTGGAACATTGCGGCTAAATCAAGTGGCACCCGAACGTATGGGTCCTGGCAACACACAGATCCTGCGCCCATTCCCACAGTTCAACCAGGTGAACATGTTTACGGCAACTATTGGGAATTCCAGCTACCATGCCCTAATGGTCAAGGCTGAGAAGAGGTTTGGCAACGGACTTGGTTTTGTTTCAAGTTATACGTGGTCAAAGTTTCTCGACGACTTTGCAGTTCAGAATTTCTACAACAGAGGCGCCGACAAAGGTCCCTCCAGCCTGCAAAGAGCGCACTTGGCACGCTTCAGCGGAGTCTACAGCGTTCCCTGGGGTGTAAAGCGACAACATATCAACAGTGGTCCACTGGCTCACGTTATCGGCGGTTGGAACTTGGGCGCCATCTTCACGGCGGAATCCGGAGCACCGCTGACCTTCAGTGCAGTACCGAATCAATGCAACTGTTTCAACGACGCGAATATTCGGCCAAACCTTGTTGGTAATCCAAAAGGACCTAAACAAATCAACAACTGGTTCAATGTAGCGGCGTTTCAGCACCCGGGAAACTTTGTGTTCGGTAATTCTGGCCCGGGGCTTGTCGAAGGACCTGGGTTGTGGAACATCGATTTCTCGCTTGGCAAGGATGCCCACATCACGGAGAACAAGGTCCTGAACTTCCGTGTGGACATGTTCAACGCTCTTAATCACACGAACCTTTTAAACCCGATTGTGAGCATTTTCCCGGCAAGTTCACCCGGCACAACCAATGTAATTACCGGCTCAAGGGACGCTCGAAGAATCCAGTTGGGCATCAAATTCGTCTTCTAACCTAAGCGCCCGCAGGCCATCGACTTCTCGGCGGCCTGCGGCACTTGGCTGAAGCTCGTCTTTAGACGCGGGAGTTTGTCATTCAAACAAGTTTGTCGATTGGAGTACGTGAAGGGCCAATCAAATTGCTGCGTTGGATTCCCGCTCTTGTCTTTTTTTGTGGGATTTCGTGGGTCCTGCCCGCCGCAGACCTGCCGCTCGTTCCCTTAACTATTAAATCTGGCATCCCCGAAGGATTTGTTGGCAGCCAAGCTTGTCGTCCTTGTCACAGTGACATCTTTCAGACATATCGAAATGTCACGATGTCGCGGGCTCTTTATCGTCCAAGCCGCGAGGCCTCTCCTGAGTTCTTCACCTCCAACAAATCGTTCTTTCATCCAAAATCCAACTTTCACTATGAAATGAGCGAGCGCGGAGGCCGGTTTTACCAGAAGCGCTTCCTTCTCGATTCACGCAAACAGCCTATCAGGGTTAGAGAAGAGGAGATTTCTTATGTCCTTGGCTCAGGCGCCCATGCACGCAGTTACCTTCGCCACCACTCGGATGGCCGTATTACGCAACTTCCCGTCTCATGGTACGCGGAGGGGAAAAACTGGGGAATGTCTCCCGGTTATGACGAGAAGTGGCACCAGGACTTTTCGCGCGAGATACTGCACGACTGCGTTTTTTGCCACTCGTCCTATCCTCAATTGGTTGCTCTAACCGCATCCAACGAAAAATTGTTCCCCTATGAGTTGCAGATGGGAATTGGTTGCGAGAGGTGTCATGGCGGGGGATCGACGCATTTGGAAGCGGCTGAGGCAAGAGGGTCGGCAGAGCAAATCCAGAGCTCAATCTTCAATCCACGCCGGGCGTCCAAGCAGCTCCAGCGAGACCTCTGCTATCAGTGTCACTTTGCAAGCGGAACTCAGTTCGCGCGCGATAGGATCTATCGACCTGACAAATCTGTCTTCGCATATCGTCCTGGCGACCCTTTGAGCAGTTCTATCATCAACCTGGACTACGCCCAAGATTCTCGTCCGCTCGACGAATTCAAGATTGCGCATCAGGGCTATAGACTTGAGCAATCCAGATGCTTTCAGGAAAGCCGCGGAGAAATGACGTGCATGAGCTGTCATAACCCTCACGAGAGTCCAGCAACAGTCGAGAAAGCCGAATTCTTTCGAAACAAATGCCTGCAATGTCATCGCGTGGAGGCTTGCAAGGAGAACGGCTTGGCGAGACAAGGCGCCGGCGACAATTGCGCGAGTTGTCACATGAACAAGCGAAGACCTCAAGACGCGGTACGCACTTTTTTTACCGACCACAAGATTCAGAAACTTAAGTCCAAGACCAGCGGCGTTCGCGCGGTTCAGGCGAAACCAGTTGTTCCTCGCAAGCTGGAGCTGGTTATCTATAAGAATCGAAGCCTCTCTCTTCTAGAAGAAAAATACTTTCTGGGAATGGCCTACCTCCAATTACCCGTAGACCAACTGGCAGCGCCAAACCCCCACCAGAGGAAGAAAGGCGTCAACCTGCTGGAAGAATTCGTGAAGACCCACCAGCACACCCCGGACAAAGCGAACTGCTCTGCTTATCTCTCAAGGGCGTTCTATCTTCTCGCAGAAGCCTACCGGCAGAGTGGCCAACTCGATCTCGCTCTGAATTCCTATCAGGAAGCGCTTGAGTGCGATTCTACGTTCACGGATGGTTATGTGAATCTAGGGGCTCTTCTTGCCCAACTGAAGAAACCCGAGGACGCATTCCTGAATTTCAAAAAGGCCATTAGTCTCAATCCGCAGGATGCAATGGCCTATCGGAATCTTGGAAGCCTTTACGCTTGGGTAGGAGACCTGCAGCAGGCAACACTCCAATTTGAGCGCTCACTCAAGGCAGACCCTGACAATTCCGGTGCTTACCACTACTTCGGCAAAGCACTCTTCATGACGGAAAACTATGAGGGCGCTTTAGTCGCCTATGAAAGCGCACTCGACCGGGACCCCAGAAACGCGGAAATCTACCTGGATTGTGTCGCGTCGCTTCTGGAGCTGCAGAAAGTCGAACAGGCACTAAAGTATGTCCAAGCGGGGCTTCGATACGCTCCAACACATCCGCAAGGGCTGGAACTACTCGCAACAATTCAGAAGCGTGTACCTAGGTAAGCTCAAACCAATCAAAAAACGAACCTGGGAGATCTATGGCATTCAAAGTAGCTCTGGTAGGCCACGAGGGTCAAATCGTGCCGGATTGGGTATTTGAGCGAATGGTCTCGGAGGGAATTACTCTGATTGTGAACGAGTGTCAGACAAGGGACGAACTGCTTAGAACTGCAGAGGACGCTGACTTGATATGGGTGTTTGGTGGTAGCCGTATCTTATTCAACGGAGGAAATAGTGACGATCTTGTCAGCTTCCCGAGGTGTGGCGCCATTCTGCGAACCGGCAGCGGCACGGACAATATTCCGGTCGAATCAGCTACCCAACTTGGGATCATCGTAGCCAACACTCCCGAAGCGCTTAGCGACGCTGTCTCGGATCATGCAACCGGATTGCTGCTCGCGGTAGTCAGGCAAATCCCTCTTCAGGATCGTGCTGTCCGAGGCAGGGGATGGGATCGCAATCATGGTTTTCCGCGATCTCGCTTGCGGGGTAGAACTCTCGGACTGGTAGGATTCGGAAACATCGCTCAGGCTTTTGTTCGAAAACTGAGTGGCTTTCGGATGAAGTTCTTAGCTCATGACCCATATGTCTCACCCACGGTGTTCAGAGACCACTCCGTAACTTCGCTCGAACTCGATGAAGTGCTCGCTCAGTCAGATTTTGTGTCTCTCCACTGCCCTTTGACTCCGGAAACGACCCACCTCATCGGGGAGCGTCAGTTGCGCCTCATGAAACCGACGGGAGTTCTCATCAATACATCACGAGGCTCCGTTGTCGATGAACGAATGTTGTTTCGCGCCCTGACAGAAGGATGGATTGCCGCAGCAGGCTTGGATGTCCTCGAAAAAGAACCCCCTGACTGGAATAATCCTCTACTGAAGCTTGACAACGTCGTCGTAACACCGCACATTGCCGCTTTTTCGGATGACTACCTTGATGAGAGTTGGACCATTTCGGTTAACGCTGTGGTTGCACTCGCGCAAGGCTGCTGGCCGCGCAGCTGTGTTAACGGTCGCGTGAACCCACGCTGGAATCTCCGACGGTGTGAGGCGTGATCGAAATCGCTGCCGCTCCTGCGACAGCTCTATCGCTCGTCCGGATCGCGGTGGCCGAGCCAACCTCTATCTGCCAAAATCCTGTACCCACTCCAGTTGCTGCTCGATATTTCGGATTATCAACTTGCTAGCTTCTCTACTCTTGCCGCCAACGATCGCCTCAAAAATCTTCCCATGATTTTCATTGAAGGGGTAATCAGCCAGGCTTTTTAGTGCAGTGAATCCGAGAATCCGCATCAATTTGTTGTGAATACGCTCGACGACTTCGACCAATTCCCGATTGCCCGCCAGTCTTGCCACTTGGACATGAAAGTCTTTACGATTCCAATTCAGCTGGGGAATGACGTGCGCACTCCTTCTCTTCCGAAGACGCGCCCAGTCCTTCAGATTGACCTCCAATCCTTTCCAGCTCAGGGACTGCGGGTGCAAGCAGGCCATCACGGCAACGGTCGGCTCCACAACGAGCCTCAATTCAAAAAGGTCTCTGATGTCCTGAGGGGAAAAAGAGGCAACAAAAATACCCCTGTGCGGAACAATCTCGATCAGGCCTTCTCCTTCGAGCCGCAGGCACGCTTCGCGGAACGGCGTCCGCCCGATCTCATAGCGCTTCTCGACGACAACCTCTTCCAGCAACTGCCCGGGTTCCCATGTGCACTCAAGAATGTCGTGCTTCAACAGGTTGTACAGCTGTCTGGAGAGCGTTTTGTTGGGAGGGATGGCTGGCATTTGTCTGACCAAATATATTGGAACTTATCCAAATTAAATATCAGAAACACTTCCCTCAACAGACGGTCTCATTGAAGACACATAAGCTTTGTGGTTCGTTCCCCACAGGAGATGAGCATGAACCTGCTGCCTATTCTGGAATCCCTGCGGGACTTTGACACGGCGCTCTTGGCGAATACGATCGGCTATATCGATCCTACCCCTCCGGAAGAATACTATACGGGTCGATCGATTCAATCGGTTACGCCATCGCTGGCTCCAACCGTGGGTGTCGCGGTGACTTGTGACATTGACACCAGCACGCCAGGAGCAACAGCAGATACGGATGCCTATTACCGTCAACTTGATGAGATCAGCCGCATGAATCTACCAGCGGTCTGGGTCGCAAAGACCGCCGGTTCCAAGCCGGATCACGAATGTGTTCTCGGTGATGGGATGGGTAAATCGCTCTTCGCAGCTGGATGCCAGGGCGTCATCACCGACGGCGGAGTCCGAGATGTGGTTGGTCTCCTGAGCATCCCGTTTGCAGCGTATTGCGCGGGAACCACCATCCATCATTGTGCCCTTCGAGTCCGAAGCTGTGGAGAACCCATCGCGATCGGAGGAATCACAGTGCATCCTGGAGACGTCGTACACGCGAATGCGGAAGGCGTCATCCGCATTTCCGGCGCCTGCCTGGAGACCCTTGCAGGGCGAGCAGTTCAAATGAGGGCCTTTGAGCACGCGCCGCACTGGCTCTTGCGACGCACAGACCTCAACTCGACCGAAAAACGCCAAGCCGTAGGGCAACTTCTTGCAACGCATGGATTTTCAAATTAGGAGTGGCAGAAGCCCCTTTTCACTTGAGCTCTCACCGAACCCGATCCTTCCCCAGGAGTCTCAAGGCACATAGAACCGGCAAGTTCGACTGTCGTTATCAAAAATGCCCAGAATCTTGAACATCAGTTGGGCGATTGCAATGTGACCATACTGGTTTGGGTGGAGGCTGCCATCGCTAAGCCAATAGAGAATTTCGGATTCCTCGCGTTTGATTCCAAGCCAATAAGCATAGTGATCTACCAAGGGCACTTTCACTTCTACCGACAGTTGCCGGATTACTTGGACGTAGTCAGCTAGACCTCTTCGGATTCCGGCCGCAGGCAAATAGATCGCATTCGGCGTATGCAGCAACGGCAGAGCTCCCGCTGCACGAATCTTTGCCACCATCTCTTGAAGACAGCGACGAAACGGTTCAGTTCCCGCGAGTCCCCCTCTGCAGTCATTCATCCCTAGCATCATCGAAACCAGTGAAGGTCGAAATTGGAGCGCTCGCCATGCCAGATCAGGCAGTAACTTCTCAGCGGTTGTCCCACTGATTCCGGTATTGATCACCACATCCCTTCGCCTCTGTAACTCCCAGCGAATGCGTTCTACGAAATGCTCGGGATAGCTTCGCCATCCCATGGTGTGCAACGCTCCATGGGTAACGCTGTCACCTGTAAACAACCAGATTACCGGCTCCTTCCGAGCCAGCAAGTCCCGCACTGGATCGAACAGGTCTTTCTCGGCTCCGGCATAACGGGCACGTGTAGTCGCAGCCAGAACGGCGGCCGACCCTAGAACCGATCGTCGATTCACGGAAGCCTTTCCTAAAAAGAATCCTGGTGTGGGAGCAAGCCTCGGCCTCAGACCAATCTTCGGAAGCCAGACTGCCTCACTGGGCATTCCAGAAATTTCAACACATCACCATCGCGGAGCGCGGTCTCGATCACCTTGAACGTCTCGCTCATGATCTCCAGACTGCGGCGCAAATCCTCTTCGGTATGTTGAAGGCAGAAGAAGTGTCCCGGGCCACCAAACAAACCCCTCTTGGCCGTTTCCTGCATGTAGAGGGTAACAATGGCATCCAGACGAGCCGGTAGCTTCTCCTGAAACGATAGCGCGGGAAAGGATGGCAACCCCACCACCTTTGCGGGCACCCCGGAGTCCTCGATGAGCTTGGAGCTGCTCTCCATGAACGATTCACCAAAGTGTCGTACGGCACCACAGACGTCTTGCCTCAAATACTCGGTAAGAGTGGCACGGCACGCGGCCAGCCCCGTCGCCTCGGCCCAGTAGACGCTGCTAATGAAGCTATCGACCGCCACTTCCATAACCTCTCGCTTGCCCGCGACGGCGCCCAGCGCAAAGCCATTGGAGATGCACTTGGCAAAGGTAGCCATATCCGGGATGACTCCAAAATGTTGCTGAGCTCCCCCTCGAGCTGTACGAAACCCAGTGACTACTTCATCAAAGATCAGAACGACACCTTGGTCATGAGTGAGCTGTCGAACAGCTTCCAGGAAACCAGGTTGCGGAAGATAAGTGCGAGCCGCCTCCATGATGACGCAAGCAACTTGGCCACGATGAGCTTCGAGGACTTTTTTGAGGGATTCTACATTGTTGAACTGAAACGGGAGCACCGTGCCTTCCAGTTGCGCCGGGACTCCTCGGGGAGAAATTCCAGGTAGCAAATGCTTTTCGAGAGTCGACTCCGAAGCCAGATTCGCGGCCAAATACCAGTCATGCCACCCGTGATAACCGCAAAAAACAACCTTGTCGCGACCTGTGGCTGCTCGTGCAATGCGGACAGCCACCATGGCCGCTTCTCCGCCCCCCTTGCAAAATCGAACCAACTCGGCACAGGGCACGATTTCCGACATCAACTCTGCAGTCTCAATTTCCAAGGGGTGGTTGATGCTCAGGCCAGTCCCCCGCTCCGCCTGGTCTGCAACGGCCCGCACAACACTTGGATAGGCATGCCCCAGAAGTACTGCACCCGCACCGAGATTGAAATCGACGTATTGATGCCCGTCGACATCCCAGAAGTGTCCGGCCAGTTGCCGTTCACTATAAATAGGCGAGACTCCGAGGGCCTGCATCTCTGCACGGCGTCCGAACAGGTGAGTTCTTCCTGCAATCAACTGTTTTGCGCGATCGTACAGCTGCAGGGACTTGCGCACTCTCGAAGACTCGCGTGTGTTCACCGTTCTCGAATCCATGTTCAGCGATTTACCTCCAATGAGATGTCTTCCAATATCCGTCTCTATGAGGCTGTGCCTAGCCACTCGCGCTTAGATCCAAGAGCTGACGGCAGAGATAGACCGGTGCGATTTGATAGGGCGTCGCTCCAACTCCACTAGCTCTCAGCCAGAATCGGCGGCTCACCACTGGTTGCTGGCGTGGAAAAGAGCCTGCTGTACAACCATGCTCCGCTCACCGTTGCAAGGCAGCCTAGGACACAAAACCAATACAAAGATAGGTCTGAGTAGATCGCACAGTAAGCGACGAACAGAGTTCCCACGCCAGCCCCTACTAATGCCCCGGCGCTGGTCACGCGCGAAGTTGAGATTCCCAAAACGAAAATGCCCAGAATAATTCCTCCAATGAAACTTTGGATTCTGGTAAAGGCCAGGATTAACGACCCCAATGCCCCGGCATGAAGGGCTCCGACGGTTGCCAGCAGTCCCCACAGGAATGTGGCCCAGCGGCTGGCCAACGCATAGTGACGATCTGAACGGTTTCTCCGGATGAGACGCTGATAAATATCTACGACAGAAGAAGTCGCCAGGGAGTTTAGGCTCGCGCTCACGGTCGACATGGAGCCTGCAAAAATCGAAGCGACAACGAGTCCTGCTATTCCTGTGGGCAGCAGGTGTGCTGCATAGTGGGGAACGATTGCATCTGCATTCTGTAGCGAAGCCTTGAGCTCTGGCCGGCTGGAATACAGGACAAATAGAAGGACTCCAAGGACGGAAAGCATGGTCATCAGCGGCATCAAGACGACGCCGTAGAAGACCAAAGATTTGGCCGTTTCCCGGGCCGACTTAGTCGTGAAAAACTTCTGCAAAACGGCTTGGTCGGTGCTCATGGCCTGAATGTTCAGCACGATTCCCCCAATCAACAGCGCCCAAAAGTTGTCGATTTGGTTCAATTGGAGAGAAAAGTCAAAGAACTGAAACTTGCCGGCAGCATTGCCGGTTTCCCAAAGCTCGTGAATCCCCCCGGGGATGTGATTCAACACTGATACAGTGACAGTCCCAAAGCCGATCAACACAGTAAAGACCTGAATCGCGTCCGTCCAGATGACACCTCGAATTCCTCCCATCATGGTATAAAAGGCGGTCAAAAGTCCCATCACGAGGATCGAAAACCTCAGAGGAACATTCATCAGCTCAGACATCATGAGCGCTGGCGCGTAGATGACTACAGCCACGTGTGCTCCCCGCAGTATGAGAAAAAAGACGCTCGCGATCAGGCGAACCCGCAAGTCAAAGCGAGTTTCGAGATACTGATACGCCGTATAAATATTCGCCTTGGAATAGATCGGGAGGAATAGCCAAACAACAATAGGAATGGCAAACAAACATGTGAAGATTTGTTGGTTGAGTTTCAGATCATGCTGAAAACTCCATGCAGGTACGCCGAGGTAGGAAATCGCGCTCGCGTCAGCGGCCAGGATGGACAACGCAACCGGAAACCATTGCATCGTCTTGCTGCCCAGCAGATATTCTTGCAGCCCAGCGTTCTTACGATAGAACCGCGCACCGATGATGCTGATTCCCAACAAATACAAACCCACGATACACAGATCAAAAGGTTTCAGCAGTCCCATTGCGTAAGCCCAACTTTCCCAAACCCTTGACGTTTACTATCTTTCCGCAGATTCGAGTAAGTCTTCTCCGCCAGACTTCAGTCTTAAGAAAATTCTGGATTGGTACGGTCTGCAACCTCAGACCTGGCTGACTCGTTGAAGGAGACTGCTCCCTCCCGGAAGACCTGAATCGCTCACGGGCATGAAGATGTAAGATTCCGGCGAGGAATCACTCGCCAATATTCCCAACGACACAAGCAACATCGTGGACAAACGGCGAGCATTGGTTTCCGGAAAAACTAATAACCTTCGGTTCAATTCTCGATCTCAAGCATCGCTCGTGCATTGCGGTCAAAGATGTCCTCTATCTGAACATCGGTGAGGTGCTGACGATAGGCTGCCAACTTGAGTGCCCGAAGGGATTCATGCCCAACAAATAATGGCTCGATAGGAATTCGGACACCGACGGCGGCCCAGTCAAGGCTGTCTTCGTAGAGCCACAGGAATTGATCTCCAATCGCAACGCACCGCCCGCGCAAATGGCTAATCGGATAGTCCGACCCCCAAAGCAACCGATCATGCCCAAGGGTCTCGATGATTGCTTCAAATCCGCCGGCCTCAGTCACAGCTGACGTATCGCACCACACGTTTCTCAGACCCTTGAGCGCTTGAATGCCTTCTATCGTGTGGAAGGGATTGAAACCTCGCGCCGCGTGGGCAAGAATGAGTTTCATGCCCGGATACCTGCGACAATAATACTGAATCTGCTGTTGGTTGCGCGGATCAGCGAGGGCTCGATCTCTCACCATGTGAAGGGTTACAACCCAACCCTCTTCATGCGCAACCCGCACGTGATCCTCGATGAGAAAATCACGAACATCCGCATTCAAGGTAGGCTTGGGCTGCAGGAACGAATGGTAAACCTTCAGACCTTGAAATCCCAACTGCTTCGCAAGCTGGCGCATTTCTTCCGCATCAAGATAAGGCGGCGCCAACAATTCACCTCGCGAGGCAGCATCCTTCGCAACTTCCCGAGAAACAAAATCGTTTGCTTCTGCGTATCCTTCATGAAAAGCGACTCCGAAAAAAAGGCCATGGATCTGGCGGTTGGGAATCAGCCACTCCATTTGGGAATGGTACGTCTCCAAACCCACTATTTCGGGGCCTCGCTTGGTAGGATGGGACCTGCCCCAATGATAAGAGTGATAAAGGTGCGCGTGAGCATCGAAGATACGATCAGGAACAAAGCCGTTCAGTTCTTTGTGAAAGAACTCGCCATCCGATGCTCGTAATTCCCACGTCAGCGACAAGAAGGCCTCCATTGCAAGAAGCTACGTTGTGCTATCCACACGATGGCCCATGGACCGATCCAGAGAATGTCCACCAGCTGTCAGTGCTTATTTTTTATCCAAGTGAGGGACTTCAGTTTGAAGGTTCGCCAAGAGCCTCTGTTTCGTCGACTCTGTCACGTTTCCGATCAGAGTTCAGGGAATTCGATTCGCACTTCTTCCAGCATCACATAACCCTCTGGAAGGCGGGACTGCCAGACGGGATAATCTTTCCCGGCCCTGAGTCTGTGGGGATCCCCACTCAGAGGCCCCATCGGCGCGACCTCCAGTGGAAACAGTGCAACAATAATGTCAGCATTGGCGTTCTCCAGAATGCGGGATAATTCGATCACACCGTAAGTCTTTCCCCGGTCATGACGCGAACCGAGACAGATCCACAAGGAGGGATCGGAGTGCGCGATAATGGTTTGTTCAGACCACTCGGAGGATACTTTTAGCGGCCGCCCGCTGAGTATCCACCCGGAGGTTAGGCCGTCAAGCGTCCCTTGCACCAAAAGGACCAACTGTGCTCCTCGAGCCTCCAACTCTCCTCGAATCCTAAAGGTGAGCCTTGCGCTGGTGAAGTTGGTAGAATGGCCTCCCTCCACAAAGCGGTTTGTGCCGGCAACTTCGCGGTAGAGCTCAGAATGCACGGCTCCTCCGCTAGTGAGCAAGCTGAACAACATATGGAGATAGCCCGCGCCGGGGGGAGCGTGATTGTAGTCGATCCACCATGGACTTCTTGAGATCACGGCCCCACTGGCGAATTCGAGGGGTTTTGGGCCGTCAAAGTTATTCTTCCAGCCAAACCATCCTCCAGCACCGTCATCAAACTTCTCAACATACAAACGTTTCGACATAGGAACTCCGTTCCCGATGCATATAAGTTGCTCCCAGTATTGGAGTCTCCGGCAAATTAACTGGGTTTCAGGTCTCGCGGAAGGCGAAAGCGAACAAGGAACCTTGGCTGATCCTGAAACGCAGAGAAATCGGCTTACCTATTAAAGAGGCCAGCTGTTCAGTGCCCTTCCAGCGCACGGTGTGCCTGAGCTCGTCTCCACGAAACGGTTCGGAGATCCCAAAGCCCGGGAGAGGACGTCCTCCAGGATCTAGAACCTGAACAGTCAGACTTCCACCAGATTTCACCGCAGCGTTCACTTCGAGACGCGTGCCGGAAAAGTTCAGCGGAACGGTATCGACGGTACCACCCTCCGCAGGACCATCCACAGAAACAAAACGATCCAGCTTCCATTTAGCTAACCCGATACTCGCTGTGTACTTTGTGCCTTGTCCCGAATCATCGTTCTCGTAAAAGCAAGGACAGCCATGTGAATAGTTTGATCCGCTGTAGTACAGCCACACCTCATCACCAATGCGAAGCGCCTCATTGGCTGTGGTGATAAACCCGCTGTCCCACTCACCGGGATTTCCCTGAGTGATACAAGGCAGTCGGAAAGGACGGTTCCAACTGATGAGATCATGTGAAACCGCCAGCTGAATTTCTGTAATACCATCCTGATTGCCAAACCGATCATTGTCATTAACGGTCAGCACCCAGGGAAATCCTAATGTGCAGCTTTCCGATTGATAGAAGCCTAAGCCATAGAACTCGCTGCGAATTTGCTGTGGATTGATGCCCTCGTTCAAGACTGATCTAAATCTTTCGAGCCTTCCCATCGCGCCGACGTCGTCACGCAGGTCGGGCGCGAAGCTCATTACCGGCCTTCCCCACTGCTGAAAATTCTTGCTTCCCATAACATAGTAAACCCGTCGCAGGTGGCCGCTGATTTTCGTCGAGATCTTGGGGAACGCAATATAGAGCTCCCGTCGTGCATCGTAGAAGCCATTGATGTTATCCCGCGACGGCGCAATCGCAGAGGGGCTGTAAACGCGCCACCTCAATCCATCGGGCGAGATCATCGTGTAGTAACCCCTCCCTTCGCGCGGATCCCCAATGAAGGTAATCATCTTGTACCGTCGCTCTGGGTCTGGATCAGCCGGGTCTTTGAACGCGTTGGGTTGCTCGACCAGAGCCACACAATTGTGCGCAAAAGTCTCCCCTCGCGCCGCGGGAATGGTTCCGACCAGTGGCTTTTCCCAGTTAATTCCATTGGTGCTCGTTGCGTACAGCGTTTGGTTGTATTCAGTCTGAGGGAAATAAGGAACACGTGCTTTTTTCCCGGTTTCTCCGAGGTACCACATCTTAAAGATCTTTTCTTCCCGGTCGTAGATGACATTTCCAAAGAGACAAATCCGCCAGCCTTCCCATGGGCGGTCCGCTCTCATTACGGGAACGGGCTGCTTTTGGGCTGAATGCGGGGTGAAGAAGACGCCGCGCTCCTCCCGGATTAAGATCTTGTCGACGAATAACTGGGAACGCGTCGCTGCATTAAAGGAGCTAGAGGTTTTGGATCCCAGCGGTTTGAGAATGTCTTCGGTGCTGCCTGGATCGCCCGAATCAGGACTCGGTCCGGTAAACTGCATCGCACGAGGCATGGGCTGCGAAGGCAGAATGGACGAAAGGGCTCCGACGCTTAGAGCATGGACGAATTTTCGACGCTTCATAACAACCCTCTATCGGCTGGGGGAAGATCGGCTTCCGCTGTGAGCCCAGCATGCCGAGCACGGGAATCGAACATTTGCCTCAGAGTTGGACTTCATGGCGGCTCTTTTTAGTACACCGTAGAAATAATGTCAATATATTTGTAGATGACAATCAATTATGAAAGTTGACTTTCTAAATCAATAATTATGGCAAATAAAGGAGAGCAATTATGACTCGTGACAGGGACTAGCTGACTCGGAGTAGCTAATTTCGGCTCAACCAGTCTCCTCAATACGTTGCGACACGTTGTCACGATTTCTGTTCAGGTTTCTAAACAAGCGAAGCGAGGAATTGATGATAGTGCGATTTCTTCTAAAGATGGTCTTACGCTGATGGAGTGCTCGGCGCGTCCGGGAGGTGGGTATGATGGGCTCAAATCACCCTTCTTCAAGACATGGAGATTGGAGGCCTGCGCACTCTCAAAGAGCACGGCCAGATAAGGCCTCGCGCAAGCCCGCTTGGTTCGACTCACGCTCAGTGGTCTTTTTGTCGGCTTGCCGTCCGCAACCCGATGTAAGCGATGCATGGGCAATTATTCGGGTTCGAAGGCTTCAGCTCTGCTAGTAGCTGCAGTTGCCCGATTCGATGCAACCAGGACACCGCTGCCTTCGCGAGTGATCCATTCGCCACTCCCAGCGGGGGCAATCGAGCCCTTCTTAGACTGTTTGACCAGATATAGTGAGGAGCAACTCTGAAAGGATCAAGCGAACGATTGATTGACTGAATGAAAGGTTGCTGGTTTCGCAAACCATCACGAACGGCATAGACACACTGGCTTCCTCACTTCATTCGCCTATCATGTCCACTACTGACGGGTTGACCCTGAATCGCCACGGATGCCTGCCGGGCAGCATCCAAGACGGCTTGTATCGTTTCCTGTTCTCTTTCCTTGGACATCCGAATCATTGGTGTCGAAACGCTGATTGCAGCCACGGAGTGGTGCCTTTCGTCAAAGATGGGAGCGCCAAAACAGAGGCCACCGGTGACCGTTTCCTCTCGGTCCTCAGCGAAGCCTTTCTTTCTGACTTGCTCCAAATCGGCCAGCACGGCGCCACGGTCAATGATCGTTTTCTCCGTTCGCGGGAATAGTCCACTGTTACGCAGAAGGCGATCAACCATTTCTTTGGGTTGAAAGGCTGCTATCGCCTTGGCCAAAGAACTACAGTGAGGCGGCAAAACCCTTCCCAGGGTGTTGGTGATCCGAATATCGTGGAAGCTCTCAATCGTGTCGATCAGCTGGATCCGATCTTCAAATAGGAATGCGAGGCTCGAAGTCTCATTGAGACTGCTGTTGAGAGATTTGAGAAAGGGACGAGCGATCTCGCGCACTCGCTCAGCCCGCTCATGAATCAGTCCTAGGAGCAACTTCGGCGCCAAGCGATAGGCTCCATCTGTGGTCCGTTGCAGGTAACCGCGCGATTCCAATGTGGAAAGAATCCGGAATAATGACGATTCTGGTAATCCTCCCAACTTGCTGATGTCCGTCAAACTCAAATTCGTTTCGCTGTCGTGAAAAACCTCTAAAACATCCAGAGCGCGACCAATGGCTTTGGAATAGTATTCCCCCGTCGTAGCGGGTGATGCCAACGCAGTCTCAGGGATGAGTTTGGGTTTTCTTCGACGACTTTGGACCATGGGTTCCTGTGGTGAGTTCTGACCTCTTAGGTTTGCATCGATGCCTCGTTTGAGCCCACTCTTACTCAATACAGTCATATCTAGCTCCAATTTTGTTTTGTCACCCCAGTCACCGTGCTTGCGCAACAAGGGATGCTCGTGCAAGACAACGAGTTCGAACTGTCGAGTGACTTTCGGTATCCTTCCTAAGTCACTGAACCTGATCGCGACCAAGGCAAGGGGATCAAAAGAGTTAACCACAAATCTGAAAAGACTGTCGAACAATTTTTGCTATTAGACCTAATTATCGTAGCGTCCACATGTGGGAGTTGAGAGACGAGACGAGTTCCGATCACCGTACCAACCAGCGAATCGCATAATTTCTCGCATCATCTTTGAATCGTAGAGTGTAGGGGTCCATCAAGCGGCGAGCAACCCTGCCATCGGTGCGGGGCATCAACCAACCACAGTCCCAGTTTCTGGTCTCGTATCGCATCGGGATGGCCGGGCGTATGCGAACCACTGGATGAGACCCTCCCATAAATTGCTTACGCGTGGTGTAGTAGTAGCAGGATCCCAGGTGCAGAAACACTTCATGATCCGGGGCACCGTGCCCTGTCTCCCCCAAGTCGGCGCATAAGCCTCGGATCCCCACCTTCACTTCGCAACCCTCGGCAAACCGATCAGCTAAGTCATCAATCGAACCTCGCATCACTGTCCCTTGAGGGTCATGCGAAAGAACTTCTTCCCATTCGTCATTCACGTAGAATCTAAACACGTCAAAGTCGTACACAAAATTTCGACTGGGGGCCCAGGTTTCGTCGTCCCAACTATCGAGCAGGTGATACTTCGGCATCGTTCCGTGCTCAGACCGAGATCTTTGTACCTGTTCGGGTGTTGGCATGTGGCCATCGAGACCGGCACGAGCGACGGCTTGAAGCCCATTTTGATTGTAAAGAAAGAACGACATAGATGGGCGAGGCCCGAACCCGTCCGGCAGACTGATCGGCTGTCGCAAATTGATCGCGGCCGCTGTCCAACGATTTTCGAGGAGATAAGTGATCCGAAAATCGGCTACTTCCTGGATCAGTTCAGGGTTTTCAGACTCGGTATCAATGTGTTCGTTATGCCGGAACTCGGTATAGACGCGCAAGTCGGCGCCCCGACCGATGGCAGCCGCCAATTCCTCTTCGCTGCCCGCATTAGGCATCCTTGTGTGATCCAGACTATACAAGCACCTCCAGCGATTCGAACCAGCAGGGTTCATCAGTTCAGATCCTCACTATGATTCTCTTTCAGGAAGTAACAACTCCGGCACCTCTGAAACCCCGAAAACGGAACTAAACTGGTGATGAATCAAATGAATGAAACGTCGCCGTCAAGATCCAGCGGCAGCAAGACTATCGGCCCTCAGCCAGTTGATTTGCTATCCATTCCGCCGCTTCGAAGTGCGGCGAGATTCCCAGTCCGTGCCCTTCCGATGAATCAACGATGAGCTTCACATTGGCTCGACGTTTCGTCTCCTTTGCTCGCCGCGTGACCAATCGAGTGAACGCGATTGCCTGATCGGTGCCAACCCGTTCGTCATCGTTACCGATGTACAACCAGACGCCGCGACCCCCCAGCTTATCGGCCACATGCATGACGGAGAGCGACCGCGCTAGACTCTCATTCCTATTCCCGGAGAACTCGGTAAGAATGGTCAAGTCAGTGACCGGGGCAAAGGTTGCCACACATCGCACACGAGGATCCGCCGCCGTGAAGTGGATGGCCATGAACCCGCCTCGAGAAATTCCGCAGGCCGCAATCCGATTGGAATCGGAGTAGCCTGCCTGAATGAGGAAATCGAGAACTTGGGAAACTCTGGCTATGAACGTCGGCACCAAGTTGTCGCCTTTCTCCACTCGCGCAGCCCACCCGGAAAGCCGCGGGGGTTCGCCAATCTTTTCGTCCCCACCATGACACGGTAGATCCAGAGCGACGACAATGAAACCCTTCTTGGCGAGGAGCCACGCCACCGTCCCAAATGCATCGCGTTCCAGGGTGGTCTGCATGTCCTTCGCAAACAGGAAGAGTGTCGGAACTGGTTCCCGCCCCTTCTCTCCAATCCAACTGAAGCGAATGCCCGACGGAGTTTTCAGAAACTTTGGATGCCCTAGCTCTTTGCCCAGAAACCGTTGCGGGCTAATCAAGGCAATGGCCAGCAATACAGAACCGACGAAAAGTTTCAGTTCTTTCGGATACATGGCCTCCCCATCCTATCGATGAAGTTGATCGAATTTATTAACCAAATTCGTAGCAAAATTGTGCCGCTATTTCAACGCTTCTGTTTTTTAATATTTACTTTTTAATACATACAATAACTTTCAGTGTAACGCACACTAGTTAACAATAACTATGGAAATTATTGGCTGTATTAGAAAACTATATTGTTATAAAGAAAACTCAAGTTGACTCCTTAGTTCCTATGACGTAAGATACCCGAGCTTTGGTTTGGGCCCGTTGTGGCGTTTGGTCCCCAACACCATCTTTCAGTCGGCCGCTGGCTTTGTGGACTACTCGTGCTCCTGACCAAACGGCGGTTTCGAAGCTGTCTTTCCTTGCTCAAGATGACAATGTACGCATATTTTGATCTCGATCGGATGTCGATAACAACGCTGCCGAAAAACAATCCGCGCGAGACTGACCAGGTCGATGCCGAAGACATCCACGATGCACCATACTCAAACTCATACTGATATCGACACAAAGAAACAGCACAAAGGCATTGTCGTCCCCATGGTGACTCCATTTACCTCCCAGGGTGAATTGGATCAAGCAGCAATTGGTCGCCTGGTCGACTTCATGATCGAGGGAGGCGTCAGTGGAATCTTTGTGCTTGGAACCACCGGGGAAGCTGCCTCAATGCCGTTGCGAATGCGCTGCGAGCTAGTCCGCACAACTGTGGACTGCGTGAAGGGCAGAGCGCTCGTCTACGCTGGAATCGGCAATAACTGCATGAGTGACTCGATCGAGATAGCCAGTGCCAGCCTCGAATTGGGGGCAAACGCTCTCGTTGCCCACTTGGCGTCCTATTACTCCTTGAATGCGACGGAGATGTTCGATTACTACGCGCTTCTGGCAAAGCGCATCAAAGGCCCTCTGGTTCTTTACAATATCCCGGCGACGACGCGAATGTCCATTCCTGTAGAAACCATTGCCAGGCTCAGCAAGCTTCCCCAGATCGTCGCCCTGAAAGATTCAGAGAACGATGTCAATCGAATGGGACACGTGGTCGACGCGCTCAGTAACCGCTCCGACTTTTCGCTTCTCATGGGCTCGTCGTCCCTTGCTGGCAAGGCCTTATTGATGGGGATGGACGGGGCAGTGCCAGGCTTCGCCAACCTATGTCCAGAGCTCTGTCGGGATCTGTATCTTGCCGCGAAGCGAAAAGATTTCGAGGCGGTTGAGCGAAGTCAATCTCATCTCAACGGAGTAGCAAAGGTCCTGCAGCAGGAACGGACTGTCGGGCAAGCAGTCGCTGCGCTCAAAGCCGCCATGAACCTTCAGGGGTTATGCGAACCCACCGTGCTGCCTCCCTTGACTTCTATGAACCACGAGCAGATGGAAGAGATTGAAGAAGGGTTGGCAGCCGTATTCGAAAGCGTTTGATCCCTTTCTAAAGATTGTGGTTCTGGCTGATGACCTGACGGGAGCGGCCCAACTCGGAGGGATCGGCTCTCGCTTCGGACTCAGAACTGGAATTTCTTTTTGAAGTTGATCCCACCCGGCGCAGCGTGATCGACGCGGATACCCGGTCCTCAAGCATCAGCGATGCCCCCGACATAGCAGACCGCGTTGCTAGCCTAGCTGGTGCCTCACCTGAGCAATACTTCTATAAGAGAAGGTAGACCCGTTTTGCGTGGACCGGTCCTGGCTGAGATCGAAAGCATCGTTCAGATACTGGACAAGCGACGGGCTTCCTTCGCACCAGCCAACCCCTTCCAGAAGCCGCCGATTCAGGACGGAATCTATTGGGCTGAAGGGCAACCATTCACCAACAAGATTCGCCGCTGATCCTACCCCTAGGCGTACTGAAAATGCTTGATCAGCCAAAGAACTATGCCGTTTTCTTGAGGAGCCGGACGAATCCTTGCCACTTCAAGGCATCGTTGTGTGTGAAACCGCTTCTCGAATTGACCTCGATACTTGGCGGAACGGCTGCATGACAGCACTCTCACGGGAGGAGCAGCGGAGTTCTTTTGAAGTAACTTTAGCTCGCGACTGAACGCGGGTCCCACGACGTTCCTGGAGCCGCGCCCAATGGATCGCACAACTTGGCTATAAACGGCGCGCCATTCATGGGAGTGCTTTCCACTCCACTCCCTCTCTGACTCAAGCGACTTTCCGATCATTCTGGTGCCAGCAGAGCTCTTTCGAGATTCCACTCGCTCGCGCTCGACGCGGGACAAGTCTTATTCAACAATGGGGCTGCTCTAAACCTGAGAGGCTCTTCTTCGATGCGGATGTGCCATAGTGGCAATCGGCTAGCCGACGTTGTGAGAACCTTCAGCCCCAGCACGACTCTGCCAAGGACACTGCTCCGTTAGTCGCGGATCTCCTCCAGCAGGGATTCGTCGATCACTTCTGCATTGAAGGTTGGAGAGTGGCCTCTAGCGTAACCTGCATGAAGGCGGAGGGCCTAGCCTCAACTTACGCTCAAGCTTGGCAGCTACTCATGGCCGCAGAACTCACCGTTCCCAAACAAACCCTACAATCACGATGGGAGACCCAGCGGGAAGGGGCTCGGAAATTCTGGCCAAGGCTTTCGCCGCTCCGGAGGTTCGGAAGATTTGTCGGGCGGTTGTCGGTGGAGATGCCCGTATCACGGCTGAGGCCTACCCGATAACAAGGGTAGAAGGCTGAGCGCGAGCGATCCGAGACATTTCGGAGGCTCAGTTCGACGAGAACACAACGGAGAAGCAGTGGCGACCCCTATCGGCTTCAACGCGGGCGGGTCGACGCAGCGGCCGGGCAAGCCGCATTCGATTACATCCATGGCAACCTGTCGCCGAGCGGCACGCTAGACGCACTCGTCACATCAGCGATCAACAAGGAATCGCTGAATAAAGCGGGCCATCGCTACAGTGGCCAAACGAAGTGCGGAGCTCTGTGGCAATCCTGAGGTCGCGAGGATGTTGATCGCGGATAGGCTCCGAACGATTCACCCGTATCTCTCTTCGGGAAGCGCTAAACCGCGTGCGCCCGGAACGGATATTAGCCGTGCTGCGGCTGGCGGATCGAGCTATCCGCAAGTTGGGTGTTGCTGCGCCTGGCGGTTGGAGCTCTCAATCCCCCTGCCGGCGAGGGAGGGGTGATTGGAAACGAGGAGACCAGTGAGATTGCCTCGGCGGTTGAGACGGTAATCCAAGAAGGCATCCCAGCAAACGGTCCCTATCCTCCAGACATTTTTTTCCGAGCAGCACAAGGGGCTTTCGATGGAGTGATTGCGCAGTGTCGCGATCAAGGCCATATCGACGAAAATGTTGGGGCGTCAATGCGACTTTTGAGATGGCCGGCAAGGGGCACTTCCGACCCTCGCAGCATGATTCAGGCGATCAAACTCGCCGGGCTCATGACTCTTGGCCGGATGAGGGCTCGCCAGTTGCCATGAGGTAAGTTTCAGAGATTCCACCAAACGCTGCGGTTATTGATGTTTCCGGGCCTTGGACTTAGTTTCCGGGTTGAATCGTTCTAACCTGGTCGGAAAAGCCCTTCGTTTCTGCAACAACTAGAATTTTTCGTAGCTGTGGTTTCTTGATGCGGTCGACTCTGCCGCTAGGCCACCGGACCACTAATTCGTCGACAGCCGGTGCCGTTCCCAATCCAATATGAATTCGGGGGTCGCTCGCGGCCATGTAGCTCATGCCTCCAACGGATTGAAACACCCTCGGCCGGCCGGCAATCCAGGCTTCGATCACAGTGCCGATCGTCGGGCGGTTGACATAGCCTTGCAGCTCAATAGTGAGCCAGCTGTTTCTGTTCCCTCCGCCGTTCTG
>Ga0187893_10005535_pt1 | contig 22567 bp, 24 predicted proteins | sample MA1701074metaG_FD_139574 | JGI IMG/M metagenome (GOLD analysis project Ga0187893, IMG submission 139574) | White microbial mat communities from a basaltic lava cave in the Kipuka Kanohina Cave System on the Island of Hawaii, USA - MA170107-4 metaG ...
AACAAAATCTTGCTCTTTCATCCAAGTACCTCCTCCGTACAACGCTCGCTGTTGCTTTCATTGTACGCTTGCGCGAGGCCTTGGTCTCTAACTAACAACATCCATCATATAAGTCTCAGGACAAGCTCCGCGCTGCGGCTGAACCCTTCGATAGGACTCAGGGCAGGCGGTTTAAACGAATGGAACGCCCAAGAGAGCAAAGATATGTGACACGTTTCGACAAATGTCTGTGATATAGGGAAGGCTTGTTTTGAGATGAAAGTGCTCAAGCTTACGCCGACGGAAAGGGCGGCGATCAAGAGGAAGTGGCAACTGGCCAATGTAAAGGCGCAAGCGACGGCACGAAACGCCAAGCTCTTCACGAAGTACGCTCTAGGAAAAAAGGGTTGGAAAGTGGCTTCTCTCGACAACAGGCATGGCTTTGAATACAAAGGCGTCGTCGATCTTGTCGCAGTCAAGCCGTCTGCGATGACTTTCGGACTTTCGGAATTCCGAAAGTCCGAAGTGGTCATAGGCGAGGGATTCATGTTGAACGAGTTGGCGAAGCCGTGAGTGAGCAGGTTCTGATCGCGACGTTGGGTTCGGAGCCGCAGGTTGTCACTCTGGCGTTGGATCTGCTCCGGACGAAAGGCTATCCCATCGCCGACGTGAAAGTCGTTCACACCATGGGCGAAGCCGTGCAAGCGGGGCTAAAAATTCTTGCGGAGGAATTCAGAAGGTCGACGACATGCAATTATGAGACGGTGGCCATCGAAGACGGAGGCTGGCCTGTTTCAGACGTCGCAAGCGAAAAACAAACAGCGGCGTTGATGCGAACGCTTTACCGCGTTGTGTTGGCCGAAAAGCGAGCCGGGCGAACCGTGCATCTGAGCATTGCCGGTGGAAGAAAAACCATGGCCGCATACGGTATGGTCGTCGCCCAGCTTCTTTTCGATGACAATGATCATGTGTGGCACCTTCATTCAGAAAACTGGCGGCCGGGGAATGAGCGGATGATGCACGCGCGGCCCGGGGATGCGATTTCACTTTTGCCCGTGCCGGTATTGCGCTGGAGTTCGGTGTCCCCGGTGATGACGGAGCTGGCGGTTCGGGAGGATCCCTGGGAGGCGATTCAGGCGCAGCGGCATGTGCGGCAGGAGGAAGATCACCGCCTCAAGCAAGAATTCGTGGAGCATCAGTTAAGGCCCGCCGAACGTGACCTGGTGCGTCTGGCCTGTCGAGGCCTTGATAACACGACGATCGCTCGCCGGCTGCACAAGAGCGAGAAAACCGTCGCCAACCAATTTACCCGGATTTATGAAAAGCTCCATGAGTGGCGCGGCTTCCGCAACGACATTGCTGTGGGTCGATCCCTGTTGCTTGCAGAGTTCGCGCCTTACTTTGCTGGGGAGAGACGGTGAGCGGCGAAAATAGGAAAAACCTCCTAGAAAATAGGGAGAGACTTCCCATGACACGTGTAGAAAACGTGACTACAGTTCTAAGCGAAGGAAGGATTTGTCATGGAAAAGCCTAAGACGCTAACAGTCACGCTGGAAACGGTGACACCGTTATTCCTGGGAGGCGCGGACCCGCGCGGAGCGCCGGAGTTGCGAGCACCGGCATTTCGCGGCGCGCTGCGCTATTGGCTCCGAGCGGCGTTGGGCGGAGCCGTGGGAGATACAGCGGAGAACCTTCGTAAACTCCACGTTTGTGAATCGGCTGTGTTTGGTAGCACCGACGAAAAGACCGGCGGGGCGTCGGCGGTGACTATTCGTTTGCGTACCGCTGCTCAGCCTACTTCCAAGATTTACGAGAAACAAAAGCCTGTCTTTTTCAACAATCGCCGTCAACCAACAGGCCGTGATTATCTGTATTGGTCCATGGGTGAGAGCGGCAGTCAGCAGAGGGGTAACTATCAACCGCCCAAGCAGTTTTACGCTCCTGGAGCGTCATTTGATCTAATTCTGAGTGAGCGTCCTGGAGTAAAAGATACTGAGCAAAGGTTTGGTCAAGCGGTCGCGGCACTCTGGCTTTTAGTCCATTTCGGGGGGATCGGTTCGCGCTCCAGACGCACAGCAGGTAGCTTGAGCGTGCGAGGACATGTTGAGGCAGAAGGACTGACGTTTACTCTTTCTGCAGGCAATGTAACGCAGGCTACTGCTCAACTCAGCGCAGGATTATCGATGGTACGAAACCAGTTCGCCGCATTAGGTCATGCAGACGCCAAAGCACTGTCTGCCTTCGACCTGTTGTCTCCAACTGTTTGTCGTCTATGGGTAGTGGGCATGTGGCATAGTTGGGAGGGAGCGGTCGAGGCAATGGGATCCGCAATCCGAGATTTTCGGACCTACCGCGAGCCTGACCACAAGAACGTATCCAAGTGGCTGGCGGGCCAGGCTATTCCCACAGTTGAACGTTCCGTTTTTGGGCTGCCTCTGCCCTATCGTTACTCCAACGGTGGTCCCTCCGGTACGGTGCAGGGAAGGGTCAAGCCGCCTACCCTTGATCGGCGAGCTTCACCTCTGTGGCTCAAAGTTTCAAAAACTCACAACGGTAACTATTTCGGTGTCGCGACGCTTTTTAAGGCGGCTTTTCTTCCTGAAGGAGAGAAGTTGTACATCAGAACCAAGGGAATGCCCCCACCGATTGCGCCACCAACAAATTACGCACTGATAGAAGAATTCATTGCAAAGGCTTTTCCCGGCCGCTCGGAGATTTTTTATGCCTGACGCCGTGCTCATCTTCACCTTCAGCCCTGTTCAGTCCTTCATTGCCGAGGCACGGCGCACAAGTGATCTATACGTGGGTAGTCAAATTCTTGTCAAGTTAGCGAGAGCGGCAGCCTTCGTGATGCAGCAGCAAGGAAGCTTGATTTACCCGGCAACGCTCGGGGATGACCTCGCCAATGACGTGCCCAATAAACTTGTCGCCTGTGTCGCCTGGGAAGAGGCAGAAGCCGTTGCCGAGAAAGCGAAGGAGGCTTTGCTAAGCGAGTGGTCGCACATTGCCGGTACCGCCAAGAGCCGGCTTAAAAACCGAGACCCTTTACTTGATGGCATCTGGACGCGGCAAGTCTCGCACCAGTGGGAAATTTACTGGGCTGCGGCTTCAATGGGGAACCGTACGTATGGGGAGGCTTATAAAGAAGCTAGCCAGGCAATGGATGGCGCCAAACACACCAGACTATTTAACGCCTCTGAAGAGCAGGGTATGAAGGATACGCTCAGCGGTTGCCGTGAGGCACTGCGTACTACGGCGTTGAACGCTCGAGACTTTTGGGCTGAAATTGGCAAGCAGCTCACTCAGGCCAAATTACGGCCGGACGGGCGTGAGCGGCTTGATGCGATTGGCGCTATCAAGCGGTTCAGCGATATTGCCGAGGAGAGACGTTTCCCATCAACAAGCACGATCGCCACCCGTCCTTTTCTCCGGTCAGCACGTGAGCATAAGGACTTACTGCTTGCTTATGAACAAGCGCTGAAAGAACTTCTCGGCATTTGCCTTTATACACCTCATCCTCAGGACCCGGATTGGCCTTATGACGGCGATTTGCTGTTCATGGAAACCTTGACCGCCCAACGGTTAAAGAGCAGCTACGGGATACCTACACTCTCTGAAGAGCGACTCCAGGCAGCGCAGAAAGCGCTAGGCACCATATATCACGTGACCTCGCAACCTTCGCCCTACTACGCCCTTATCGCCTTGGACGGTGACGGGATGGGCGAGCGGATCGATAACTGTCTTGGTGAGCCTGAGCCGGAAAAGGCGCACAAAGATCTCAGCCAGAAACTGGCATTGTTCGCTTCTCGCGTCAGACAGATCGTTGAGAGCTATCAAGGAGAGGTGATCTACAACGGCGGCGATGACGTGTTAGCTTTGGCCCCATTGCAATCGGCTGTCTCGATGGCGGCTGGGCTGGCTGCGGAGTTCAATCAAGTAACAGGAGGCACGGCTTCTTCCGGCCTCGCCATCGTCCACCATCTGTATCCTTTAGATGCGGCCTTGCCTGCGGCACGCGAGGCGGAGAGCTACGCCAAGAAGATAGAAGACAAAGCAAAAGCTGCGCTGTGTGTTCGTGCAATAAAGCGGAGCGGCGAAGTACTGGACGTACGTAGCTCGTGGGAACCATTCCTACATGAAGGCGAACGCTTAGAGTACGTTCCACCTGTGCAGGAAAAACGGCAAATCTGGCTGAATGCAGGAGGAGTATTTGCTCCGCTCGTTCGCGCTTTTCAGGACGGGTCGCTCTCCTCTCGATTTGCCTACGAAGTGGCAAACGAGGCACGGATTGTTGATGCTCTGGCTGATAACCGGGCACACGCCGCCACCCTGCGGCGGCTGGTAAGACGCCATAAAACAGACAAATTGCAGGAGCCGCCAAGCCTAAGTGAGGCACTCCAGACCTGGGCAGAAGGACTGGCCGGCTGTGTAGCGAAAGACAAAGCGAGCGAAGGGGGACTCACTGAATTAGCTCGCTGGCTGATCCTGGCCCGCTTCGTAGCGCAAGAGGAAAGCGAATGATGCAGCTTTTCTTGGAAGCAGTTGACGTCTGGCTGTTCCGGGATGGTCGGCCTTTCGACGCGGGAAGTGACCACCGGGCTACGAGCCTCTTTCCGCCTTATCCGAGTGTGGTGCAAGGAACGATTCGCTCGCATCACCTGGTCGTGAAAGGCGTAGATCTGCGAGATGCGCAACAAATCGCATCCACAGTCGGTACGACTGACAACTACGGGACCCTGGGCCTACGAGGACCGTTCCTTGTTAAAAATGAGAATGGCCAGATCGTTCGTTATCTGCCGGTTCCGGCTCATGCGGTGCCCACGGAGGATGGATATGTGGCTCTGCCTCCCAAAGAGCGATCTGATACAGTGAGGACCAGCGCAACAACACCGATGCTGTTGTGGCCCCAGGGTGAGCCCCGGAAGGGCGACTTCGGCCAGTGGGTGCGGGAAGATGATTTGCGGCGATTTTTGCGCAGCGGCACGCAGCCATTGAAAGCGGAGGCCGATAGGCAACTATTCGCCCGAGAGTCGCGGTTAGCCATCGCCCGCAACGATGCGCGCCGCACCATCGAAGAAGGCGCGCTGTATGAAGTCGAGTTTATCCGCCCGGAGAAGGATGTCGGTTTGCTGGTTGAAGTCGAAGGCTATGATGGCTGGCCGCAGACCGGTGTGATGCGGATTGGAGGAGAGGGACGAGCAGCACGCTTTGAAAAAGTGGCGACTGCGGCTTGGCCGACTCCACCCAATCCTCTACCCAATCGGTTTCTAGTCTACTTCGCTACTCCGACCTATTTTTTCAGTGGATGGGAGCCGAAAGATTGGAGCAAGTTCTTTGAAGGAAGTGTGACGTTGCAGACGACGGCGGTCAATCGCTTTCAGAGCCTGGGCGGATTCGATTGGGCGAACAATGACCACAAGCCTGCGCGTCGTTATGTTCCGGCAGGAGCGCTCTATTTTTTTTCATCCGAAGGACAGGCCCGACTTACACCTGGTCTGATTCAGAACGCGATAACTGATGCCGGAGCTGAGATCGGCTTCGGCCAAATTCTTATTGGGGAGTGGTAATCATGTTTGAAGCAATGCGGATGCTGTTTATCTATGTAGAGACTCCATTGCACGCTGGAACGGGTCGCGGGCTGGGAGCAGTAGACCAGCCCATCCAACGCGAACGGACAACCGGCTACCCGATCGTGCAGGCCAGTAGTATCAAAGGTCGTTTGCGAGCGGAAGCCGAAGGGAACATCCCTGATCCGGATCATTCGGTTATCTTCGGTCCGAAAACTGGCAACGCCTCTGAACACGCTGGTGCCCTCTCTGCCGGCGATGCCCGTATTTTGTTGTTTTCTGTGCGCTCGCTGGCCGGCGTCTTCGCTTGGGTAACGAGTTTGGATGCCATCTCTCGCTTTCAACGTGAAGCAGCGATGGTCGGGCTTTCGCTCAATTGGGACGCGCTTCCTGCTCCGGGTAAGGAAGAAGCCTGCGTGAACGGGAACACGCTGCAAGCTGGGGAGAGCGTCGTATTGGAGGAATTCAGCTTCACCCCGAAGCCGGACAGCACGATTGAGAACATCGGCAAATGGTTGGCGACCAACGCCCTTCCTCAAACAGACGAATACAAATACTGGCGCACAGTTTTACCGCAAAAACTCTGTGTCTTGCCGGAAGATGCCTTCCGAGATTTTGTCTTGTACAGCACGGAGGTGCAGACACACATCAAGCTGAACCCGGAGACAAAAACTGCTGCGGGGACAGCGCTGTGGACCTCTGAAAGTTTACCAGTCGATACCTTACTCTACGCGCCGCTGATGGCGACCAAATCGCGCAAGGACGGAATGGATATGGACGCTGAAGGGGTCATGAAAAAGGTCACTGATCTGAAGTTGGCGCGCACACAGCTCGGTGGCGATGAAACGACCGGCCAGGGGATGGTGGCATTGCGCATTGTGGGGGGAAGCAAATGAGCAGGCAACGTTCACTAGAGCAGGAGCGGGCAAAGGCGGCGTGGGAAAAAGTTAGTGCCAAGAGGCAGAAGACGGACCAGGCCGAAAAATACGGTCAACTTGCCAAAGGCGCCGCGGCTGACATTCAGAGCAACGGTCTCGGTCAAACATTAGCCTTCTGGCGGGCAAAAGGCGAAGCACATCACGAAGCTCTGCTCAAAGATGTCTCCGAATGGGTCAAAGGTCAGTTGAAATTCGATCAGAAATTAACCTTGCTCGATTGGATCATACAGAAGGCCACGACGGACGAGTACCGCCGCGCCACGGCTGAAGCGATGGCATTTCTCGCCTGGGTGAAACGTTTTGCAGAAGCTGAGTGAGAGGTCACAGATGGAGTATCCAATCCCCAAGAAAAGTGCTGAAGCGTGGCGGAAATATCGAGGCAAGGCGGGTCAAAATCCCGGTCTGATTTTCGATCGCTTTGCTCCAGATTGGCTGAATGAACCGAAACTCAAGAAGGAAGGCCTGGAAGCTGCCCGGCAAGCCTCGGAAAGAGGCAAGGCGGATGAACTACTATTGACAGCTTGGAATGCTCGTTGGGAGGTGACCGCTCGTGCATCGCGTGCTGAGCCTGTCGCGCTGAAAACCGACTGGCGCTTTGTGGCCGGTCTTGGTCGCAAAGGATCGCTCGAAGTAGGCTTTGCCTTTAACCGTTATGGTTTTCCAGTCCTGCCCGGTAGCAGCGTCAAAGGCATAGCTCGGGCATATGCGCTTGTCTCGCTGGCCGTCGCTGTCGATGCGAAAAGCCTAACTGACTTCAACGCATTGTTGAGCGCAGAGGATGAGACAAAATTTTTAACCGCGGCTGGGGAAACCTACCCTCAGGCTGATTCAGACATTACGACCCGGTTGCACGAGTTTCGGCAAATCTTTGGTACAACGGGAACTGCCGGCCATGCCGTTTTCTTCGATGCCGTTCCCGCCCGACTCCCAAAACTAGAGCTGGATATCATGAATCCGCACTTCCCTGATTATTACGGAGACAAAACCGGCAAAAAACCACCTACCGATTGGCAAAGCCCGAGGCCGGTTTATTTTCTTACTGTCGCACTGGGCACTGAATTTCGGTTCGCTGTGGGCTGGCGGGGAAATCTCAATGATGAAACTCGTCGCTTACGTGACCTCGCAAAAGGTTGGCTCATGAAGGGGCTGACCGAGTTGGGTGCTGGGGCGAAGACCAGTGCGGGGTACGGCTACTTCGTGGAGTAAGGATATGACGATCTTGGTTCTGACAGTCGGGGGTTCTCACCAACCTTTGGTGACAGCGATCCAGAGTTTAAAGCCAGATCGCGTCGTGTTCCTTTGCTCCGGTGATGCACCAACTGGGAAGGGGTCCTATGTCCAGATAGTCGGCGAAGGTAAGGTGATCAAGAGCGACCCAAAGCTGGAGAAATCCGACCTTCCAAATATCGCAAGCCAGACGGGGTTACCAACTGACAGGTACGAAGTTCTCAAGATCCAGAACTTCGACAGTCTTCAGGATTGCTATTCCGTAGCACATAGGATTCTGGAACGGCTTCGTAGGGAGAATGCGGACGCCAAGATCGTGGCCGATTACACAGGCGGCACGAAGTCCATGACCGCAGGACTAGCTCTCGCTGCGGTGGATGACGGCGGCTGCGAGATTAACCTGGTTACCGGGACACGGTCCAACCTAGACAAAGTGCGGAACCGAACCGAATTCGCCCGACCAGTAATGGTATGGGACCTCCGAGGCCACAGAAAACTGGAAGAGGTCAAGTTTCGGCTCTCTCGTTACGACTATGCGGGGGCGGCAGACTTGCTAAAGACTATGGGCAGCATGCCGGTTAGCGAGGCCTTTTTACAAAGGATCACAGCAGGCATCTCTGTGTGCCGGGGGTTGGACGCGTGGGATCGATTTAACCACAACGAGGCAAAGACCCTTCTCGAACCTTATAGAAAATATTTGGTTCAGGAATCTATCGTGCTCGACGACCTTTGCCGAGAGCAACCGAGAGATCCTTACGTACGCGTTGAAGACCTGCTCCTCAATGCCGAACGCAGGGCAGTACAAGGCCGCTATGACGATGCAGTTGCCCGTATCTACAGGGCCATGGAGCTTATTGCTCAGGTTCGGCTCCTGAAAACTTACGGGATCGACACTGCGGATGTTGATTTAGAAAAGGTACCAACCCCAGCCAGGAACTCGTTGAGTCGATACCGGTCGGACGATGGAAAAATCCAACTTCCGTTGTTTGCAGCTTGGACGCTGCTATCGACCATCGTTAATGATCCACTCGGAACCTGGTTCGAGGAAAACAGAGCTAGGGTTCAAGATTTTCTTGGCTCTCGGAATTTTTCGATCCTCGCGCATGGGGACAGGCCAATCGATGAGGCGGTATACCGTGCGAAAGGTATGCCTGGCGTTTCGCTCTGCCGAGACGCATTAAAAGTGATTTCGGACCGAGGAAGAATGTCCAGCCTCAGCCAGCTGCCGAACCATCTGTCAGTTTTGGATCTTGGCCCCTGAAAAGTAGAGTGGACCAAATGAACCCCACAAAGTTCCAAACATTAGTGCAAGACGAAGTAAGAAAGGGAGAAAGTGTCCTGCTTATTGCTCCAACCGGCCTTGGTAAGACCTTTGCTGTTGTCGGCGATGTTCAAGATGAGTTCCGTAAGATCGTGTATGCCGTTCCCTTGCGGGCGCTCGGAGGAGGCATTCGAGATGCAGTTCTGGATCTCAAACGCGACGGAAAAGAGATCAGCGCTGTCATTCATCACGGTGATGCTCAAGACAGTTTCCTGTTCAGTGAAGAGGTAGTTGTTACCACCTACGATCAGGTTGTTTGCGGCGTGCCGGGACTTCCTCTCAGTCTTCCCCTGAAGGCTGGCCACGCTGTTGCTGGAGCACTTCTCATGTCGAGGTTGATTTTGGATGAGGTTCATCTCGCATGGGGAATTTCTGATCAAGCTCTTAATATCCTGTTGGCCATAATTGAGTTCCGCAAAAGGCTCGGTCTTCAGACGGTGGTTCTCACGGCGACTTTGCCAAGCGACGTGGGGAAGCAGATCTGTGAGGCATTAGGAATGAAGCAGATTATAGTCGGAGAAGGGGATGTAAAAGAAGATGAAGGCTTACGGCTTCGGAACGCCAACCGAACAGTGCAGATTTCTCTTCTTGAGCTAAAGAGTAAGGGCAAAGATCAAGAGAAATATCTCGACTACACGCCTCTCGATAAAATGTTGACGAACCCGCAAGGAAAGCGGATTTATTTCGCTAACACTGTAGACAGATTACAGGCGACGTTCGATCGATTAGTCAGTAGCGCTATAGACCCTGGAAAGATTACGGTCCTTCATAATCGTATGCCTCATTCTTGGCGAGTGGCCGCTGAGCAACAAGCGCATGAGCGCTTTGGAAAGAATAGCCCAGATGGTGATTGGGTGCTGCTGACTAATCAGGTTGCAGAGGCAGGTCTCGATATCTCGGCGCCATTGGTCGTGTCCGACCCAGCCCCAGTCGACACAATTGTTCAGCGGGCAGGTCGTTGTGCGAGATGGTTCAGAGAGAGACAAACCAAGGGGAAGTTTGCTGTAATTAAGCTGACACCAAACACTCTGTTGAAGGACTGGGCTCCTCCTTACCGAGAGCGGTGTGTCGCTCTCGCAATGAAGACAATGCCGGAAAACAGCAAGCTTTCCTGGGATGTGGAGCGGCGGTGGGTCAACAACGCATGGGGACTCCAGCTTGATGCTCAAGGGAAGTTGCCAAAAAATCCTTCAGAGAAGCGGAGGGGACGGATCGAGGAAACGCTATCCCAAACAACCTTTGCCCTAAACCTTTTTGACCGTGCAGCCCAAGAGCACCGACCGGGAGAGATCGCCGCAGTATTTCGTGAGATCCTTTCGGTTGAAGTTGCAGTTGAAGTCGCGAATTCAGATCGTAACTTGCAAGACCTGCTCGATTCAGATAGCCGCCCCGAAACAGCATCGGTATCCCTAAGACGTGCGTGGCAGCTGCTCAGAGCCGCAGGAAGAACCGCAAGCGTTATTCGCTACGAAGAAGGAGATCTACAGATCGAACAGGCTGATTGGATTAGAGCGGGAGACATTCTGATTATTCCATCAACGGCTGCGTACCTTCACCGAATCAAAGGTCTTTGTTTTGGAGATGGATCGCAGAAAGCGAAAGAGGCAGATATCTTTCTTAGCAGTGAATGGAAGCGAGGAAAAGAGGTTGCTTTTCTACCTCGCGAGGGAGGCCACCGCCAAGATTTGCTTGAACATGTTTTTGGCGTTATGGAAGGAACTCAAAAAAGACTGGCAACTAAAGGAGCGTACCGTGATACCTTGGTGCGCATTCTTGAATGCTTAGAGCCCGATAAAAATGCGGAGGCGTTGGCCGACGTTGTTACCCAGGTCGCAACTCTTGCTGCTGGGTTTCACGATCTTGGCAAAGCTGATTTAAGGTGGCAGGCCAAGGCTCGGCAGATCGATCCTGACTGTCCCGATGGCCTTATTGGACGCACCCTAAAAACCGCCTCACGGATCGGTATTCCCCACACTCCACCTGGCTACCTTGCCATAGTGAAGACGTGCGAGTTACTCATGGGACCACTAGGTTCGTCAGAATTCTTAATCCGTGCGATTGCCTTGGCCGCTGCCCGGCACCACTCGAGCTTATTGAATCCGGCATTGGTAGATTATCAGTTTGAGCCTCATCCCCAAGCCTCGGAATTCGTAGAGTCCGTCTTGGAAAAAGTACAGGCTCCAGCGGAAATCAAAAAGCGAGCCTTAGATATCTTAGGAGCAGCCCAAAAACTACCAGAAAAAGATATGGTGCCACTCCTCCTACCGAATGACGATTTGTTTCCTCTGTACGCGCTTGTTGGGCGGGCAATTCTAATGGCGGATCGAGAAGATGCCTCCGGGAAACCACTGGAGCAGTGGAGAATATAACAGTGAACGGCTTCAGTTGGGGCACGGCTCAGTCAACCTTGGAAGGATTTGGAGGATCTCCTGTTAGTGTGCATGTGCCTAAAACCGGATTGCCCTTCTTTGATGCGTTGCGGTTGTATGGTGCGATAGATTTGTACATTGGACTCCGAGAAGACGTGTTGATTAGCGACAACGGAGACCGATGGGAGGTCTCGGGGCGATGCCGGACAAAGATGATAGCGGGCAGGGACGAAGCAGCATTCCAACAGGTTTGGTCCCAAAAGAACCCAAAAGCGGGACCTTTCTGTAGTCTTTTGCACTATTCTCTGAGTACGGGCGTCTCTTTTCCCAATGGTGAGCAGAAATGGACGCCTGCGGTAAAAGCACTTAGCGGACTGGACGCTGCGCTACAATCAGGAATTCGACATACTGCTGCGTCCTCATATGAAACCCTGCAAAGTGGCCAGACCTCTCCATCATCGGTGTGTGTTCTAAAAATTCCGTTATCTGACGGCGTGCTAGCGTTTGCGGGGAAGAAACGAATTGAGGGTATTGGCGATATCACTTTCCTTCCGCTATTTGAGGGTCAAATCGATTTGTCCAAGGTTGTCAGTCCTCTGCGTGCTCGCCTAGGTCTTCCAAATGTGCTTTGCGCTCAGGTTCTTATCTCGCTCGCGTTGAAAACTTCTCTCTTTGCTGAAGGCTATCAAGATCGGTTGAAGGCCGTTGTCTTTAGTACAGACTTCGATAGTAGGAACAGAGACAATTATTCCGGACTGATTACGATCGCCTCTACGGGTGTTGGCAAGATGCGCTCGGCGAGCCTCGTGTATCACATGTATCGCGTCTTCCGCGAGCTGGTTCGCAACGCCTGGAATACACAGCGGAGGATCTCAAGGCAGGAAGAGTTGAAGTTGGCGGCGTTGGGAATGGCCTATTGGCTCCTGCAACCAGTCGGCAAACATCTTGCCTCAATGATTACTAGCCAAGAACGTTTGCGACGAGAGCGATTCCAAGTAGTTTTCACCCGTGCTGACTATGTGAAGGAGGTGTTCAAAATGAGCTATGGAAACTGGAGGGGAGATCATGAAGCCGTACGTCGCTTTGCTCGTGCAGTTTCCTCTGCAATTAAATGGGCCCGCGGCCGGGACAGAAACGGGAACTGGCTACCCGACGAGGAACAAAGAAAGAATTGGTACGACGAGGTTACCATGCTTCGTTCGGCTCCTTCAGCCAAACCCTTTATCGAGCGTGCCATGATTCTTATCGAGCAGGGGCACCGGGAACATTCACAGGTCGGGACAGCGCATCGGGATGAAGCATATGACCCACACAACCTTTTGAGCAGTCTCGGAAGTGATCGAGGCAGTGAATTCGAGACCTTCCGGGATTTATTCCGCATGTATCTGGTTCAGGAAAGTACTTACCAGGCAAGAGAGGAACCAGCTACCAACGGGAGTTCTGAGCTTCCCGAGAACGACACACAACCTCAACGAGAAGAGGAGGATCAGCAATGAGTCTGTGGAGTATTTCTTTTGCCTATCGCTTGGGATTGGGATTCCATGCATTAAACAACGAAGGTGCTGACGGCAGCAATCTGATGCAGCCTCGTCGTATTGATGTCGGAAACATTACCTACGATGGCATCAGCGGTGAGATCGTTCGTCATCACATCCTAGAGAACTTTGTCAATATCTGTCGGAAGGATCAGATACCGATGTTGCCTTTGAGTCAGGGGCTGCACCCTGATCGAGGACCGATTGGCATCCGCGCCGCTGCAAGACTTCTGAACGCGGGCGCTCCTTTGAGCAATCAGAATCTCTATGCAAGCGTCCGGAAGGCGATAGCTTCCTGCTCCGTGTTGGACATTGGAGGCTACTTGGCTGCATGGCAAGACCAGCAAGGAGAGTATGTTGCCGAGCAGGCGTACATACAGTCCGCCTGCGCTGAGCTTCAGACGTCTGGGAACCGCATCGCGGTCGAAGTTGTAAAGCGAGACTCATGTTTTGATGTTGGTTGGCTGATCAGCGAGTCGCCGCAAGACTTCACAGTTACTCAACACTCTGCGTTCCGGACTACACCGGAAATGAACAGCCGATATGCACAAACGATGCGCTCTAACATCTATGGCGGAGTGATCCGTGCAGACCTCCATCGTATCGGTACAGATGATTACTGGTATCTCCAAGGTAATCAGCAGCGGTTAGCAATTGAGGACGTAGAACAAAAAACGCGCCAGAAGGCCCTAATCCAGGCCATCGTTGACTTTCTCGCCTCGCCTACTGGTGCAAAAGTTGCAGGCTGGGCACCGCATGTATTTCTCACACAAGGAGCGATCCTGTTAACATCAAGTCGAACTGCCCCTTTCGCTTCACCTATCAAAGTAGACTTGAATGATTCAGACAGGCCAGTCCAGCCTGATACAGCTTACAAGAGCAAAATGGAAAATCTTAAGAATGAACAGGATACGTGGGTTTGGGCTTTTGCCGACGTGCAAGAATTGCTTGCGGCAGGAACGCAGGCTGCGAAGAAGTTGGATGATAAATCCAATGGCTAGGAAGCCCAAAAAAGCAGATAAAACGGTCCCCCAGGAATCTGATGGGATGCAAACGACGGGCGATGCGACTCCGCTATCGTGGGTGAAGGCTGGATATCATCTTCATACTTTTGCCTATCGCGATCCTCGTTCCGCCTTCTCCTCCGCAACAGGGTTGCCGGTCGTGTCTCCGACTGCGGTCCTACTCGGAATTGCTTCGACATTGTTTAACCTCGGCAGAGCCGATGAGGGTCAATCGTTCTTACGGGTGGTGCATTGTTGTGGGGTAGCAGTTGATCCTCCAGATGGCGTCATTTTTTTTAGAGCTTTCCACCAATTGAGGCGCTACTACTCTACGACAAAAGGAAGAACCGAAAGAGCTGGCTTCACGAATATAAATCAAGGCACACGTGAGTACGGTCTTTTTGATGGACTGATCACGGTCTTCGTAGGAGTTCCCAACATTTTTGTTGATGCTGTCAAATTCTCCCTCCGCAATCGAGATCATCTAGGCACCCACGATTCACTGTGCTCCTTAGTCGGGGATGTTGAAGATTGCACAGCACCTGACCGCGTAATCTATTTGCCTCCAGAGGATTGGCAAGCTCGCGTTCCCCCAGTTTCGGGAGTGACAATCCTTACGCTTGCACGGTTTAAGAGCGAGCCCGTTGGACCTGTGGTGGGACAGCATTGGTGGATGGCGGGAGGGGAAGGTACAGAACTTGTTCCCTATTTGATCAAAGGTAGGTTCGTAGGAACAAGCCGAGGAAAGATCTACCGAAAAGAATAACGGAAATTATCTATCGCCGTGATTCCCGAATTTTCTCTTCGGCACTTCCGCTTTCATCTTGAGCCAAAGCGCCGTTGCACATGCCCGCAAACAACAAGGGTTCGACCCTGAGGCTCACCCCGAAGGGCAATGTGATTCGGGGCGGGTTTGGGTGGACTCGAAAACGTGATCGTGATCGTGAATCGTGATCGTAGGGGAAGGGGCCGTGTTCGTGATTCGTGAGCGTGAGCGACACTGAACAAATGTGACATCCTGCGTAAAAAATTGAAGAGAAGTGCCCTATGAGGAAAGAACTGCAGATGTCCTGTATAAGCTTTTGCTGTTTACGACGCACGGACATCTACCCATGAGGGGGGTCGATATGACAAGACCTAGAGTTCGAGTAAGAGAGAATCCATATGTCGAAAAGCGTCCTGGAGTCCGAGGCGGAACGGCCGTGATCGCCGGTACTGGGATCAAGATTCTCGACGTGGCAATTCGCTACGAAGTCATGAACATGGTGCCAGAGGAGATTATGGTTGCGCTCCCGCATTTGACCTTGCCTCAAATTCACGGGGCTCTCTCCTACTACTATGCTCATAAGGCAGAACTCGACAAGCAATGGAAAGCTTCCCTAAAGAAAACCGCTCGATTGCGCGCGGCGCAGTCCTCGATTTTGGCGCAGAAGCTTGGCTCGGCTAAGAATCTACACCGATGACAACGTAGATCGAGGAGTGCATTGCAGTCAATTTAGTAGGAAGAACTTATGAAAGCGGTTAAGGTCGAACCGGACGGATCTATCAAACTTCCCGAGGAAATGCTTCGGCTATTCCCGACTTCAACTGAGTTGGCGGTGTGGACGGAAGGGGACACGATCGTCCTCAAGCGCTTACAACCGCTAAAGCCCTCTCAAATAGCGGAACGAGTTTCGGAGAAGGAAATGCCGCTTAAAGACATCGCTGCTGAAGTGCACCGCATGAGACGCGAAGCGCGGAGCCGTCGTGGCTAGACGGACGCGGCGGATAACTGATTACAGGGGAAGGGTGGTCCGCCTTACCGAAGAGCGTTTACGCCACATCCAGGAACATTCTGAGATGGTTCGACAGGAACGTAGAATTCGAGAGGTTTTGCAAAGTCCCGATGTGGTATGGACGAGTCACAAAGACGCTTCGGTGCACGTCTACTACCGGCATTATGCACGAAGCCCGGTTGGATCAAAACATCTACTGGTGGCAGTGAAGATACTCGAACAAGACGCTTTCGTAATCACTGCGTTTTTCACCGACGAAGTTAAGGGAGGGGAGCAGATATGGCCAAAAGAATCGCCCGATTGAGGGTATGGTTCGACGAAGAGGGAGATTTCCTTGAAGTGACCTTCACCAGGCGTAAAGGTTCATTCCGGAGTATAGGGCCGGACGTTTACGAGCGGGTGGACGCGAAGGGTAATGTGCTCGGCTTTGCGATTTTCAACTTTCTAAAGCACGACCGCAAGACGGTGGAAATTCCCCTAGAGCAAGCAAAGCTGGCGGTCGGACGCTAAGGGCGCGATTAAAACCGGAAGAATAGTAAGTGATTTCCTATTTTTCTCTTTACAACTTCCGCTTTCACTTGGAACCCAACGCGCCGTTGCACATGCCTGCCTACAACAAGGGTCCGACCCTGAGGCTCACGCCGAAGGGCAATGTGACCCGGGGTGGGTTTGAGTGGACTCAAAAACGTGCTCGTGTTCGTGATCGTGATTGTGAACGAAAAATCACCACGGAGAGACTCGGAGAGGTGGAGAAGACAACGATGAGGAGAAAAGGGATTTGAGAGATGGCGTACGATAAATCTCGACCTGAATTGATCCCGCCGCACGGCGGCTATCATGAGCTGAAATCCTACCAGAACGCAGAGACCGTTTATGATGCCACTGTTGTTTTCTGCGATCGGTTTGTGACGCGTCGTTCGCGCACGCACGACCAAATGGTCCAAGCCGCGCGCAGCGGCAAGCAAAATATCGCGGAAGGCAGTATGGCGTCGGGCACCTCAAAGAAAACCGAACTCAAGCTCGTGGGCGTCGCACGGGCGAGCCTCGAAGAGTTGCTGCTGGACTACCAGGACTATTTGCGGCAGCACGGGTTGGGGGTTTGGGGAAAGGACCACCCGCGAGCACAGGAAGTGCGAAAGCTCGTGTATAAGGCCAATAGGACCTATGAGACCTATAAGCCCTATGTTGAAGAAAACTCTCCCGAAGTTGCCGCGAACACGCTGATTTGCCTGATCCATCAGACGAACTTTTTGCTCGATCAGCAGCTACGCCAACTAGAACGGCAGTTTTTGGAAGAAGGCGGTTTTACGGAGAAACTCTACCGCGCGCGAAGCCAAATAAGGAAGAGTCGTGGCTATGGCAAGTGATTTTGCGCTTGTGAGGCACATTTTTTCTCTCCATCACTTCCGGTTCCACCTTGAGCCCAACGCGCCGTTGCACATGCCTGCCTTCAACAAGGGCAATGCGATTCGGGGCGGGTTTGGGAATGCGTTTCGGAGGATTGTGTGTCATGCGGGCTGCCGGGAGCCGGAGAATTGTGAATTGAGAAACGTGTGTCCGTACACGGCGGTGTTTCATCCGTTCGTGCCGGAGGGATCGGAAAAGATCAGCAGGAACCGGGATATTCCGCGGCCGTTTGTGATTAAGCCCCCTCTGGAGACAAAGGAGACTTATCTGCCGGGCGAGCGGATATCGTTCGATATGGTGCTGGTGGGGAGGATAAAAGACTACCTCCCTTACTTTATCGTCACGTTCAAGGAGTTTTCGCAGGCCGGTCTTGGACGGAACCGGGCGCCGGTTGAGTTGCTCGGCGTCGATCATGTCGGGCCCGACGGAATGGCGACGCCGGTGTACACAAACAAGGACAACTTGGTGCGGCCTCCCGCTGAGGCGATTTCGTGGGCGGACTTGTGTCATTCGAACGGTACTGGCAATGGCCTGGCGAAAGTTAAACGGATCACGCTGCGGTTTTTGACGCCGACGTTGTTGCGGGCGAACGGGGTTATGTCACGCCGGCCGAGCTTTGGGCCGTTGGCCAAACGGCTGCGCGATCGGATCAACGCGCTAGCATATTTTTATTGCGGCGCGGGGTTGGATATCGACTTCAAAGGCTTCGGCGACGCGGCGGAGAAAATCAGAATAGTCTCCGATTCGACCGGCTGGGTAGAATCGTCGCGCTATTCGCGCCGGCGCGAAGTCACGCACGATCTTAGCGGCTTTATCGGGGAAGTGACTTTTGAGGGGGATCTGGAAATGTTTTTGCCGTATTTGAATCTCGGCGAGTATCTGCACGTGGGTAAGAACGCGGTGTTCGGCAACGGGTGGTATGAGATCGCACGCACGGAGTAAGACTCACCACGAAGGACACGAAGAATGAAAAGGGGAAACGAACAAGCGGATTACTTCCCGCGAAGGCGCGAAGGCAAAAAATCTGCGAGAGACGGCTTGAACGTTTTGAACCGCCGAAACGATTGGAACGCTCTGTAAGTTATGGCTGACGAAGCATTGAACGAAGCGCCCGCGGAAGAAACTCGAACGCCGAGTTCCGCCGCTCAATACAATTTGTTCACCGGAGTGGCCGAGCCGATTCCGGTTGAGGTTTCGGAACCGGAGGAGTCGGGGCGCGAGCTGCGTGTTGATGAAGGCATCACGCTGGTCAAATCCGACGATGGTTCGCAGTTGATCTTGTCGGGATACGGCTTGTTTCTCAGCAAGAAGAGCGAGCGGCTGCTGGTGCGCAAGGGCAAGGACGTTATCTATCAGTTCCCTTTCTTTCGCATCAACGAAGTAGTCGTCGGGTCGAAGGGCATGAGCATGTCCTCGGACTTCCTGGAAGAAGTCTGCCAGCGCGGCATACGCCTGAGCTTCCTCGACTACACCGGCAAACCCTATGCCATGGTGACCTCGCCTATGTTGACCGCGACTGTGCAGGCGCGCCGCCAGCAGATCCTCGCTTTTGGCGACAAGCGCGGCCTGGAATTCTGCAAGGCAGTGGTGGTCGGCAAGATCAAGAACCAAGAACGGCTGCTCAGATACTTCGGAAAATATTTGAAGACCGAAGCGGAGGACCGATTCCAGAAAATCGATGCCGTCGCCGGACAACTGCGCGCGTTGTGGAAAAAGGTACCCGCCATCGACGCAGCGAGCGTCAATGATGCCAGGGGAGCGCTCATGGGAACGGAAGGCACGGCGGGGCGAATCTATTGGGGCGCGGTCAAGGAAATCATCGGACACAGGGTCGAGTTCCTCGGACGAGAACACCGTGGCGCGACGGACGAGGTCAATTCGCTGCTCAACTACGGTTACGGTATTCTTTACTCTCAGGTCTGGGGCGCGGTGCTCAATGCGGGTCTGGAGCCCTTCGCCGGATTTCTCCATGTGGACAGACCGGGTAAGCCTTCGCTGATCCTGGATATGGTCGAGGAATTTCGCCAGCCGGTTGTGGACCGGACGGTGATCGCCTGGGTAAATCTTGGGACCAGCATCGGCATGAAGGATGGCTTGCTGGACGTTGATACGCGAAAAGCCATCGGCGAAAAAATTGTCGAGCGGTTGGCTGCTTGTGAGCCCTATCAAGGAAAGCAATATCAGATTCGCTCGATTATACAGATGCAGGCACGGAGGCTGGCCAGCTTTTTGCGCGGCGAAGGGGAATACAAGGCGTTTAGCTTCAAGTGGTGATGGTCGGATGGGGGTCCGAGCCGTTCAAGATTTTCAATTGGTTCAAAGTGTTTGAGAAATACAGGATCGGTCAGGAGCGGTTTCCTGGGCAGCGAACGACATGGAAGAGCTGCGCACTCTGGTCATTTACGATATCGAGAACGACAGAATTCGTTTGAAGATCGCCGACACTTGCCTCGACTATGGGCTTGTGCGGATTCAATACAGCGCTTTTCTTGGAACGCTGAACCGAAACAAGCGTGAGGAGCTGTTTCTGCGGCTGAGCTCAATACTCGATGCTTATGCCGGCAAGATCCTGCTCCAGCCGATCTGCCAAAAAGATACGAAGGACGTGCTATTGAAAGAAAACGAAAAGCCTGATGAGCCCGAGGTTTTATGATTCCGATAAGAGTGAACGACATCAAGCAGTATGCTTATTGTCCTCGGGTAGTGTTTTACCAGTACTGTATGCCTGTGAATAGGAAGACGACGTGGAAGATGGATCAGGGGAAAATCGCCGAGGCGCAAATCGATGAGCTTGAGAGGCGACGAAAGCTGCGAGAGTACCGATTAAACGAGGGTACGAGAAAGTTTCATGTTTGGATCAGCTCAAAGCGGCTTGGGCTGAGCGGCAAGCTGGATTTGTTGATCGATAGTCCCGAGGGATTGTTTCCGGTCGATTTCAAGATGACTACGGGACGACCGCATAATAATCATGTGATGCAGCTATGCGGCTACGCCCGCTTACTGGAGGATTGCTATCAGCGCGAGGTGCGGAAAGGATTCATCTTTTTGATTCCGCAAAATGACGCTGTGGTCTTCGATTTGACCGAGGAGCGAAAGCGCGAGGCAGACCAGTTAATCGGCGAGATTCGGGGAATGATTGAAAAAGAGCAAATGCCGCCTCCGACTCCGGTCCGTAATCGCTGCGCCGATTGCGAGTTTAGGAACTATTGCAGCGATATCTTTTAGCTGAGTTTCGCAAACCGAGGGGGATTTGGAGCAGAATATGATGTTGCGAAAAAAGGTGATTGTCAGCACTGAAATAGGCTTTATTTTTTCAGGCTTTCCGAAGCAGTTGAAGAAGCATTCCCTACGAGGAGGGAACTGAAAGATACCAATTCATTTGATTTGGCCACACGCCGGGTCGTTGAAGAAGCATTCCCTACGAGGAGGGAACTGAAAGGATTGCGGTAGGTGTCGCGTACCAGGAGCGCCCGTAAGTTGAAGAAGCATTCCCTACGAGGAGGGAACTGAAAGTGGCGATGCGCGTTACAGCTAACCGCCAGCAATTCACGTTGAAGAAGCATTCCCTACGAGGAGGGAACTGAAAGATATGCTAAATCCTACTTCTGGTACTAATACTATATGTTGAAGAAGCATTCCCTACGAGGAGGGAACTGAAAGTCAAATCAGGTTCGCGCAAACTTGGGACGTAGACAATTAGTTGAAGAAGCATTCCCTACGAGGAGGGAACTGAAAGTTAGATTGCGCTCATAGCGCAGATTGTCGAGGATTTGGTTGAAGAAGCATTCCCTACGAGGAGGGAACTGAAAGACGGTTTCCACTGGTCCGAAGTTGATGGGGGTTGGGTTGAAGAAGCATTCCCTACGAGGAGGGAACTGAAAGTCGCGCCAGGAGCGTCGCGCGCCTCTTTTCGCATTCTGTTGAAGAAGCATTCCCTACGAGGAGGGAACTGAAAGACGGCCAGGGCACCGCGCAGACAGGCGCGACCGTAGGGTTGAAGAAGCATTCCCTACGAGGAGGGAACTGAAAGGCGTGGGGTTTTGGGCCGATGTTGGGCTTGTCTTGTTGAAGAAGCATTCCCTACGAGGAGGGAACTGAAAGAGATCCAGAAGAAATGCACCATGAGTCCGCCGACGAGTTGAAGAAGCATTCCCTACGAGGAGGGAACTGAAAGCGAAGTCCGGCCGCTTTCGCATCTGCACGATGAACGGGTTGAAGAAGCATTCCCTACGAGGAGGGAACTGAAAGCATTGGGCTTGAACGGCGAGCACGGAGTGTCTTTCGTTGAAGAAGCATTCCCTACGAGGAGGGAACTGAAAGTAGAGGAAGCGGACCGCGAAGTCAGAAATATGGCCGTTGAAGAAGCATTCCCTACGAGGAGGGAACTGAAAGCAACAAAAATCTCCGCCTTGCGCCGGTTCTCCCAATATGTTGAAGAAGCATTCCCTACGAGGAGGGAACTGAAAGTCAGGATCACCGTCTCTGCCACCGCGCGCTCGACCCTGTTGAAGAAGCATTCCCTACGAGGAGGGAACTGAAAGTTGGCAAAGGGGACTGGCGACAATAAAGCCAGGGGATGTTGAAGAAGCATTCCCTACGAGGAGGGAACTGAAAGTGGTGAAATCTCCGCGCCTCAACTGCCGCGCCTCCTGTTGAAGAAGCATTCCCTACGAGGAGGGAACTGAAAGAAATAATTAACCGGCTGTAGATCGTGCGGGTTTAGTTGAAGAAGCATTCCCTACGAGGAGGGAACTGAAAGGCGTGTAGGACCGCCGCGGCTCGATGGCCTGCGGTAAATGTTGAAGAAGCATTCCCTACGAGGAGGGAACTGAAAGGAAGTCGATTGCGCGTTAAACGCGCGCACGCGAAAACGTTGAAGAAGCATTCCCTACGAGGAGGGAACTGAAAGCCGAGATTTCCACCATAGATTTTTGTCTATCAAAGTTGAAGAAGCATTCCCTACGAGGAGGGAACTGAAAGCGGATAAACCAGGGTTGAGGCTTTTAACCAGCAAGTTGAAGAAGCATTCCCTACGAGGAGGGAACTGAAAGTGATTATTTCTGGTCGGCTCATCACGTCACCAAGCATAGTTGAAGAAGCATTCCCTACGAGGAGGGAACTGAAAGTCCATCCACGCTTTACATGCGCCTCCAACGCGCCCAGGTTGAAGAAGCATTCCCTACGAGGAGGGAACTGAAAGTCAATGCAGCCCATGCGGCAACTGCGGCCTCTGGTTGAAGAAGCATTCCCTACGAGGAGGGAACTGAAAGGCACGTCATTTCTGACGTTAGAGCCAGCTTCAGCATGTTGAAGAAGCATTCCCTGTTCGATTTCACTTTAGGGACCCACCCGATTTCAACTTAGGGGACCACTGAACTCGGGCGGAGCGAAGCGACGAAGCGCTTTGATCTTTGTTGTTTACATTAAAACAGCCTAGTTTTTCAA
>Ga0187893_10005537_pt1 | contig 22566 bp, 17 predicted proteins | sample MA1701074metaG_FD_139574 | JGI IMG/M metagenome (GOLD analysis project Ga0187893, IMG submission 139574) | White microbial mat communities from a basaltic lava cave in the Kipuka Kanohina Cave System on the Island of Hawaii, USA - MA170107-4 metaG ...
ACGCAAGCCCGTTTGACGGCCGCTGGCGCATGGAAAAGGCCGGCGAAGCGTTCAAAAACAGGCTCCAAGTGGGAGAATTCTTTAAGCCCTTGACCGTTTTCGGGATTACTCGGACAGGCTCCTAGTGGCGTGGCGTCCCCGGCACCGGCGGCGCGCCGACGACGCGTCGTCCGGCGCCTCGTCGCGTGCGCGCGGGCTTCCGCAAGGAGGAGATTCGATGCAGGCCATCGTGGTGATCCCCGGACAGCCGGACAGCGTTCACGTCCGCGAGGTTCCCACCCCCCGAGTCGACGACGTCCCCGGGGCGCGCGGGGTGCTCGTCAAGGTGCTCAGCGTGGGCGTGGACGGCACCGATCGGGAGATCAATGCCGCCGAGTACGGCGCTCCGCCGAGCGGGGACGACTATCTGATCCTCGGGCACGAGAGCTTCGGCCGCGTCGAGGCCGTGGGAGCCTCCGTCACCGAGCTGCGTCCGGGGGACTACGTCGCCGCCACGGTTCGCCGTCCCGGGTCGAGCGTGTACGACCGGATCGGCACATACGACATGACCACCGATGACGTGTATTTCGAGCGCGGGATCAACCTGCGGCACGGCTTCCTCGCCGAGTACTATGTCGACGAGCCGGAGTACATCGTCCGCGTGCCCGACCCGCTCCGCCACGTGGGCGTGCTCATGGAACCGTCGAGCGTCGCGGAGAAGGCGATCGCCCAGGCCTACGAGATCCAGCGGCGACTCAAGGTCTGGCAGCCGCGGCGCGCTGCCGTCCTCGGCACCGGGACGCTCGGCTTGCTGACGGCGCTCTTCCTGCGGCTGCGCGGTCTGGACGTCGTCGCCCTCGGCCGGACTCCGCCGCCATATCGCAACGCCGACCTGCTCGCAGAGATCGGCGCTCGGTATCTCTGCACCGAGGACATCGGGCTCGCCGAGGCATCGAAGCGCCACGGGCCCTTCGACATCATCGTCGAGGGGACCGGCTTCTCCCCGCTCGTCTTCGAGGCGATGGAGGTTCTCGCCAAGAACGGCGTCCTCGTCCTCGTCGGGATCACCGGTGGCGATCGCCGCGTCGAGGTGCCGGCCGACCGGATCAACCTCAGCTTCGTGCTCGGCAACAAGGTCGTGGTCGGCAGCGTCAACGCGAACCGCGAGCACTTCGAGATCGGCGCGCGGGACCTGGCGCAAGCCGAGCTCCACCATCCGGGCTGGCTCTCCAAGCTCCTGACCCACCCCGTCAAGGGCCTCGACGCCTACCGTGACCTCATGCACATCCTCGGCAACGGCCGGAACGTCATCAAGGTCTACTGCGAGGTAGCGGAAGCAGCTTAATCCACGCGCGCTACGAGCCGGGGCGCCGACCGATGCCGAGCTTCTTCATGCGGCTGCGCAGGGTGCTCGCGTTGATGCCCAGTTGCTGCGCGGCGCCCGTCGGTCCGTCGATCACCCACCGCGTACGTGCGAGCACGTCGAGGATGTGCTGGCGCTGCACGGCATCGAGTGTCTGGCCGGAGAGCCCATCGCGCTCGGTGGCTCGCGCTGGCGCGGCCGCAGAAGCCGTGGTCGGGGCCGGCGGCGGCGCCCCGGCGCCGGGCGCGACCGCGACGCTGAAATCCAGGATCGGGCCGCGGGCGAGGACGACCGCACGCTCGACGAGGTTCTGCAGCTCCCGCACGTTGCCAGGCCAGTCATAGGCGAGGAGCCGCTGCATCGCCGCATCCGACATTCCCTTGATGGTCTTGCCGAGCTCACGGCCGAAGCGCTCCGCAAAGAAGTGCGCGAGAAGCGGCACGTCGCCCGCTCGCTCCCGCAGCGGCGGCACGATGATCGGGAAGACGTTCAAACGAAAGTAGAGGTCGGAGCGGAAGCGCCCTGCCGCGACATCCTTCGCGAGATCGCGATTAGTCGCCGCGATCACCCGCACGTCGACCCGTCTCGACTGATTGCTCCCAACCGGCTCGATCTCCCGCTCCTGAAGCGCGCGCAGCAGCTTGACCTGCGTTTCGAGCGGCAGCTCGCCGACCTCGTCCAAGAAGATCGTGCCGCCGTCTGCCACCTCGAATCGTCCGGTGCGGCTGGCGATGGCGCCGGTGAACGCGCCGCGGACGTGGCCGAAGAGCTCGCTCTCCACCAAGCCCGCGGAGATCGCGGCGCAGTTCACCTTCACCAGCGGGCGCTCGCGGCGCGGGCTCCCATCGTGAATCGCGCGCGCGATCAGCTCCTTGCCCGTGCCGGTCTCGCCGACGATCAGCACGGTCGCGGGCGTGGGCGCGACCTTCTCGACCTGCGAGAGCACGTGCGCCAGCGCCGGGCTCTCGCCCACGATGTCGCCGAAGTTTCGGGTCTGTCGAATCTCTTCCAGAAGGTAGACGTTCTCGGCGGACAGGCGATCGCGGAGCGTTCGCAGCTCCTCGTACGCGAAGCAGTTGTCGACGGCGACGGCCACCGCGCCGCCGACACGCTCGAGCAGCGCCGCCGGAATCTCACGATAGGCGCCGCGCGCCGTCGACATGAAGAACAGCGCCCCGAAGCTCCGCTGCTCGCGCATCAGCGGGAGGGCACACAGCGATTCCATCCCCTCGCGTTCCATCACGACGTGGGTCATGGGAAACCGCTCGCGCAGCTCCGCGCGCGCGCCCGCCACGTACCACCGGCGGTTCTCCTGCGCCCAGCGACAGGCGGTGCCCGCGGAGGGGAAATCCTCGATCAGTGGACCGCGCGCCGGCTGATCGAGCGCCAGCACGTGCACCCGCAGCGATTCCGGCCCGGTCGGCACCTCGATGCCGAACCGTTCGCACGGCAGCAACGGCTTCACGCAGCGCGCGAGCTCGGCGAACAGCTCACCGCGGTGCAGATGCCGCGTGGTGGACTGATTGATCTCGAGCAACGCCTGCAGCTCCCCGTACGCGAGGTCGAGACTCTGGCGCGCTCGGACGAGATCGTGCTGCGTCTCGCCCAGTCGGACCTCGAGCTCGCTGAACGCGCGGCGCATCAGCGCTTCGGCGTGCAGCCGCTCCATCTCCACACGGGCGCGATTCGCGAACACCTCGAAGATGGCCAGCCCGGTCGGATCGCCGGACATCGGCTCCGTGTCGAGCGCCGCCAAGTGCCCGAGCGTCTGTCCGGCCGCGCCCCGCAGCGGCACGCCGAGGTAGCTGCGCGCGCCGAGACTCACGAGGTCGGAATCGTCCGGGAAGAGGCGTTGCACGTCGTCCTTGTAGAGACACAGCTGGCCCGCCACCACACGCTCGCATGGTGTGCCCGCGAGCCGGTAGGTGACGTTGGAGCGCCAGTCGCCGCCGCTCCAGAACGCGATCGTCTTCACCCGGTCCGCCGCATCCGCGAACTCCGCAACGAAGGCGTGCGCGACGCCGAGCGAGAGCGCCAGGTTCTTCACGAGGTGACGTAGGAAATCGAGGCCTGCCTTGTCAGCGGTGGCCTCCACCACCGCGCGAAAGGCAAGCTCGCCGTTCCACTTGGCGATCGTGCTGTCGTGACGAAGGTCGGACATCAGCTCACCTGCGCGCGAATCGCGTTGCGGGAGGCAGCACGACCGCCGCCAGAGACAGGACACGTCTGCGAGAGCTCGGGCCCGTCCTCCCGTGAACTGTAAGGCGTCTCGCGGAGCGCGCACGCCAGGGCGTACCACGGAAGGAGTACCACGAGGTCGAGTTCATATCGCGAAGGCGTCCGCTGCGAAAGCACAGGGGCGACGCCCAGATCACCGCGGCGGCACGGAGAGTGGCTGAGCGTGACCTGCGGGTCTGCGCGTGGGCTGCGATCGTTTGCCGTGTCGGACGGTCGATCTGCGGGCGCTTCTTGATCCGCCACACCGGATGCGCTAGGTCGGCGTCGGCGTGGGGTTCTCTGCGCGTGCGGGCAGGTAGCTCAGTCGGTAGAGCAAGGGACTGAAAATCCCTGTGTCGAGTGTTCGATTCACTCCCTGCCCATCTCGTTCTCTGTTCGTCCCTCGGCCGCTTGCGCCGCCCTGCTGAGCGCTCCCGCGCCGCAGGACGACTCGCATCAGCACGTGACCCTGCGCCCCGGGTAGGGACGCGGTTCGGGAGCCGAGCTTGTTGATCCCGGATACGCCTTGACCGGCCACCGATCCGGCCTTTAGAAGGGCGCCGTGCCGGCCGTCTCTGCCATCATCCCCACCTACAACTGTGCCCATTTTCTGCGGCAGAGCGTCGACAGCATGGTGGCGCAGACCGTGCCACCCGTGGAGATCATCGTGGTCGACGACGGCTCGACCGACGAGACGCCCGCGGTGCTCGCGAGCTACGGGTCGCGGATCACCGTCGTCCGCGGCGAGCATGCTGGCTACGCGGCTGCCCGCAACCTCGGGCTCCAGCATGCCGGCGGCGAGTGGATCGCCTTCCACGACGCCGACGACGTCGCCCTGCCCGACCGGCTGGCCGCCCAGCTCGATGCGCTCCAGCAGCACGGCCAGTACGAGGCCGTGTTCTGCAATGGCGCGCGAATCACGGAAACCGGCGCGGCGACGGGGGATCACGTGGTGCCGGAGCGGCTTGCCCGCGCCCGTCACGGACGTGTCCTCGATGTCGCCGATCTCTTCGAGGGATTTCCCGCCTACTTCCAGAGTGCCCTCGTTGACCGGCGTGCGTTTCTGGCCCTCGGCGACTTCGACGTGACGCTGCCGGTGTACACAGACATGGAATACGGCTACCGCCTCTTCGCCCGCGCGCGGTCGATCTTCGTCGATCGCGTCGTGTTCCGATATCGGACCCACGGCGACAACGTCACGCGCGACCGCTTACAGGGCCGGCAGGACATCGCGCGCATCCTCGAACGCATCGACCATGACGATCCGGACGCGGTCCGGCTGATCGGTCGACACCGGCTGCGGCGCCGTCTGGCGCGGCACTACTATCGCATCGGCCGCCGTCAGCTCGCTCTCGGAAACCCCTTCGCGGCTCGTCCCGCGTTCCGCCGCGCGGCCGAGCTGCGCCCCTTCAACCCGCGCTATCAGCTCGGGCGGCTGTGGCACGGCCGCGGTCCGGATCAGTCGGCGGATACGAGGGCTCGATAGCTGAGCGGCCCGCTTCACCATGCGCATCAGCAGGTTGGATATGCACCGGGCGCTCAACGCTTTCGTGGTCGTCGGCCTGCGCGCGTGGGGTACCTGGCGGCGCGCCAGCGCGCGGCCGCTGCACCCACCCGCAGGCGCCTCGTATCCGAAGCTCTTCGTAGTAGGCTGCCCGCGGTCGGGAACGACCTGGGTGGCGGCGATGCTACAGCGCCATCCCCGCGTCGTCGGCACCGTCGAGTCACACGCGTACGACACCGTCCTCGGACCCTTCCTCTATCGCGGCCTGCGCGGCGACGCGGGCTGGCGGGTCGTGCTGACGCGGTACGAGGTCATGGTGCGAAAGCCGTGGGGGGTGGGGCTGCACTGGTACGTGAATCGACGAACGTTCTACCGGCTCGTCGCCGCCGCCCGCGGGGAGCGCGCGGCCTCCGACGTCGAGCGCGCCGAGCGGTTGATCGCGTGGATCTACGACCGATACTTCACCGCGCATGGTGACATTGGCGCCGATCTCTTCGTCGAAAAGACACCGCGCCACCAGTTTTACGCCGAGCGCATCCTGCGCCACTTCCCTGAGGCGCGCATCGTGGAAGTCGTGCGCGACGGGCGCGATGTCTGCGTGTCACTGGCGGCGCTCCCCCGCGCCGAGCGCTGGCCGCCCCAGGATCGCCGCAGCCAGGTCGCGACGTGGATGGAGTACGTGCAGCTCGGCCGCCGCCTGTCCGCCGACCGGACGCTCCGCGACCGAGTGCTGCAAGTGCGCTACGAGGCGCTCCGGTCCGATCCGGCGCGCGAGCTCCGCCGCATGTTCGCCTTCGCCGGCCTCGAGTGCGCCGACGCCGACGCCGCCAGGATCGCGGCCGCGACCGAGATCCCCCGCACTCCAGCTCCAGACAGCGCCCCGTCACGGCATCCTCGGGCCGTCGTCGGCGCGTGGAGAAACCACTTCACCGCCGACGATGCGGCGCTGTTCGAGCACATGGCCGGTGACATGTCGCGCGAGCTCGGCTATTGAAGAGCGCGGAGCCTTCGGTTATCAACTCGACGCTTCGTGATCTATCTCCGGCACCGGTTACACGCCGCGGGAATCGAGGGCATTCGTGCGATCGGCGTGATGCCCACGCTGCCGCGCCCCGCCCAGGTTGAGCTGTGCGCCGAGCTCGGCGCCGCCTTTCCGCGCGCAAGCCTGTGCGTCATCGAGTCGCCCGCGCGACGAACGGCAACTGCAGCGGCCGTTCCCGCGATCGACGTGCTCGTGGTGCCGTTCACCCGGCACCTACATCGGCGGTTCGTCCGCGAGAAGACGCCCCTCATCAGCCGCGCGCTGCGCTCCCGGGTCCCCGTACTGCTCTTCTACGACGTCGCCCACCGCAGGACCGACATCGTGCGCCGCGGCGCGGTGCCGGGATGGTACGCCCGCCGTCTGCTCGAGACCCTGCTCATCGCCGTCGGGCGGAGGACGCGATGGGCGCGATCGTGATCGTGGCGCACCTGGCGCCGGGGACGAGCGACGCCCCACTGCTTCTCGCCCGGGCCTTCGAGCGCCTCGGCTGGCCCGCGGCGGTCTTCCCCATGGACGAGGACCTGCCCACCGCCGAGCGTGTGCTCGAGCCGATTGGCCTACCGCACGATCATCGCCTGTGGATCCGGCTTTTCAACCGCCGCCTCCGGCGCTATCTCGCCACGACGCGTCCGGCGGCGCTGCTGCTCTTCGGATCGAACTGGAAGGTGCTGCCGGCCACCCTGCAGATGGCCCGCCGGGTCGGCACCGCGACCGCGCTCTGGGAGTGCAATCACCGGCTCGACGCCTGGTTCCAGCGCCAGGCGCTCGGCGAGTACGATTGCTACTTCGACCTCGACTCGCACTTCCTCCATGTCGCCCGGGAGCTCGGGGCGCGCCGGGTCGAGCACCTGCCGGGGTGCGCCGATCCCGAGGAGCATCATCCCGCACCCGTGTCCCCGGCCGACGACGCGCGCTACGGCGCCGATGTCAGCTTCGTCGGCTCGCCGTATCCCGAGCGTGTCCCCTTCTTCGAATCCCTCGCCGGCTACCGGCTCCGCCTGTGGGGCATCGGCTGGGATGCGCTCGACTCGCGCCGGCTCGCCACCGTCGCCGCCGCGGTTGCGCGCGAGCCGGTCTACGGGCTCAAGAAGACCGTGATCTACCGCGCCTCGGCCATCAATGTGAACATCCAGGGCGCGCGCATGGTCAACGGCGAGAACTTCCGCCTGTTCGAGATCGCCGCCTGCGAGGCCTTCTGCCTCACCACGCCCAAGCCGGATCTCGCGCGCTGGTTTCGGCCCGGATACGACCTCGAAACGTTCGCCACCGGCGAGGAGCTGCGCGCCCAGGTCGACCGCTTCCTCGGCGATCCCAACGGCCGCCACCAACGAGCCCGGGCGGCGCGACGGATCGTGCTCGAGAGCCACACGTACGACCACCGGGCGGCGCAGGTGCTCGACGCGCTCGGCTTGCGGCCGACCGCCGTGACCCGCGAGCCGCGAACCGTGGGACGCTTCGGCACCTCGAGGGCCGCCGGACGCTGCGATGAAATCTGAGTCGCGGGCGGGGGCAGCTCGCCTGTGCGCGATCTGGGTCGCGGTCGTCGCTCTCGTGTGCGTCGTGGGATGGCTCTACTGGCGATTGATGGACCCGGGCATGGCCGGCTTCATCCAGGACGACGGGGCCTATCTCGTCACGTCCAAGGCCCTGGCGGAGGGAAAGGGATACCGCTTGCTGCACATGATCGGCGAGCCCGCGCAGGTGAAGCATCCCATCGGCTATCCCCTGGTGCTGGCCGCAGGGTGGCGGATCAACCCGGCGTTCCCGGACAACCTCGCGTTGCTCAACGCGATGACGCTGGCGTTCGGCATGGCCGCGCTGCTGGTGATCTTCGGATATCTGGCGTTCCTCAAAGGGCTCCCCGCCCTTCTTGCCGTCGCCGTCGTTCTGCTCGTCGCCGCCACCATGCCCGCCATGAGGTTTCTGACTTCGATCATGTCGGAGGGCCCCTACTTGTTCTGGTCCTTTGTCACACTGTCCGCGACGGAGATGTATCGGCGCCATCGGTCCGCAGGCTGGCTCCTGGCGGTGATCCTGGGGTCCGCCATCAGCTTTCATACCCGTTTGTTCGGCATCGCCCTGCTTGCGGGGCTGACGATCTGGTTCCTGCTGCAGAGGCACTGGCGGCATGCTGCAACCTACGTCGGAGGCGTCCTCACGCTGGCGGTGGTGCCCTGGTTCGTCTGGGTGCAGGCCCAGCGGCGATCGCTGACCGCCGACAACTTCATGCAGACCTTTCCGTACGCAAACTACTACGAGGAGATCACCAACTACCTTCGCGATGGCACGTACGTGGGTCGACTGCAGGCGACCGTCAGCCATGCGGTCGGACGTCTGCTGGAGGTGATGTTCTCCCTCGTTCCCCACCTGCGCATCCTGCGGCCGGATTGGCTCGCGCGACCGACCATTGCCGGCGTCTACGAGACGCTCGTGACGGTGGCCGGCTACTGCCTCGTCGGGTATTTCGCCGCGCTCCTCGTGCGTGGCATCCGCAGCGTGGCGCGCGAACGCGCCTGGAGCGCAGTGGCACCCGATCCCTGGTACACGATCTGCTACGTGGGGCTGATGCTCGTCTGGAGCTACGTGGCGCACCAGCCACGCTTCTTGTTGATGGTGTTACCCCTGCTGTGGCTGTACTTTCTGCGCCCGTTCGTCCCGCTGGTTCGCGCCGGGCGCTGGCGAGGTCGTGGTTGGGCGGCGCTGCTGGCACTGCTCGTCGTCCTCGGGCTCGGAGCCTCGCCCGTGGCGTACCTCGGCGTGTGGCACACGCGAACGTACCATTTCATCGACACGGGGAGCCTGAGATACCCGGACCTGTGGAGCGACTATCAGGCCAGTTTCGCCTTCATCCATCGGCATCTCCCGGTCGATGCCGTGATGGCGAGCAGCAATCCGGCTGTCTACTATCTGTATACCGGGAGGAAGGGATTCTTTCTCTCCTCGGACGTATTCGAGGTATTGCTCCGGCGCTACTCTGATGCTGCAGCGGCCGAGCTGATCCATCAAATGGACGGCACCGGCGTGACCCATCTGATCACGGAGCCGCACATGGTCCGTTTGGCGGTCCAGAGTGACACCGGCCTCGCCGCTCGGTATCTCCTCGATCGCCATCCGCACCGCTTCTCCGGGTTGATTCGTACCCGCGACGGCCTCGTCCGGGTGTACCGGCTGCTACCCGCAGCGAGCGAGTGAACGATCGCTGGAGAAGCGCTGCCGCCGTCCCGAACAGACGGCACGCCTACGGCACTGCCTGCAGCTCTGCCAGCGGGCCGTCCATTGCCTGTGCCACCTCCGCATCGCTCAGGTGAAAGATCAGGATGGAGTACCCGATGCTCTCGTCGGGCTTCCGCTGCCGGAGGTACGACGTCAACCTCGCAAAGCGAAACGCCTCGAACGTGCGCCACATCTCGGGCGAGATCGCGGCCGCAGGCTGCCGCGCCCGCTGCATGGCGTGTTGCAGCCGCCGGAACGTGGTCTCGTGCTCCAGGTTCCATGGCCCCCTCAAGTGCGGAAAGGGACTCGTGAGGGTCTGTAGGTTGGTGGCGCTGACGCAGTACGTCCCGCCCCCCAGCAGGTCCGGGACCACCTCGCGGCGCAGGTCGAAGAAGCCCGGCAGCTCGCGCGCCTGGATCCCGTAGTACGAGGGCCGGCCCGTACCGAAGTAGGACAGGTAGGCCGGCGTTCCGGCCAGATCGGATTGCCCGAGGCGCCGAGCGAGACCCGGCAGGTCTTGTCCCCAGTCGAGGTTGCTGTCCACGAGACGCGTGTAGCCTCGAGCGGGACCACCAGCCAGCACGTTGAAGAACGCCAGGTAGTGGGGGTGAATGCGGAGCGACTCGACGCCCACGAGCCCCACCAGCAACGCCAGCGCCGGCCACACCGCGCGCCTCGGCGCCCTCGTGATCCACCGCGCATTGGCTCCCGCCAGAATGTACATCGCGCCGTACGTGGGAAGCAGGTGCCGCACGCCGATGTTTAAGGACCCGGATATGGCCACGAGCCAGTACACCACCAGCAGCACGAGCAATGGTGCGAGACGCCTCATCCAGCGTGAGGCCCATGCGCGGCGCTCGCGCGGATCGCAGCCCCGAAGACGCAACCACCCGATGCCCACCGCGGAAACGAGTAGCGCCAGCGCGGCCACCGGCGTCTTCATGAGAAACGCAAGCGGGAAGAAATACCACCAGCCGTGTGAGGAATAGCTGCCGAGCAGGAACGTCTGCCGCGACTGTGCATGGCGGAGGACGAACCCGATGCCCCACAGGTATGATTCGGGAAGCCAGTGGTTGCGGTGCGCCGGATCGAGGAGGCGCGCGGCGCTCGGTATCTCGGGCAGTAGCCGCGCCCAGTCGTGCACGTCGGTTTCCATGCCGACGGAGTGGTAGCGGAAACCGTGCGCGGCCCAGATTCCCACCCACACCAAGGCAGCGAGGATGATCGCGACGATCGCGAGGACGATCAGCTTACGCAATGGCGTGGTGGCGCCGTGCCAGCGCCAGGCTCGTACCTCGAGAGGCTCGGGTAGCAGGGAGCGGACCACGATCAGGATGCCGATCATCGGCAGCACGAGAATCCAGCTCGGCTTCGACAGCGCCAGCGCCGTGAGTCCGAGCGTCGCGACCCCGGCGCGCAGTGGACCCGGCCGCTCCACGCACCAGCCGACGGCGGCGAGGGCCGCGGTGAACGTCAGGGCCGCCGCCATGTCGGAGGTGATCAAGCGGGCATGGGCGATGACGTTGGGATCCAAGACGAAGAGCAGGAGGGAAAGCGTCGCGCCGCCGGGACCGAACAGCGTGAGCGACCATGCAAAGATCAGTGCTCCGAGGAGCACGGCGAAGAGCAGGTTCGCCCGCCGCCCGGACCGCAACATGCGAGCCAGATCGTTGCCTTCCTCGTAGAAGAAGCGATACCCCATCGGGAACACGTCCGCCCGCTGCCAGGCGCCGCCGTCCAGGGCGGGGAACCGGGCCGCGTAGCGGGTGAGCGGAAACGCATCCCATTGCTGCGGTAACCGTCCGTTGCCGGAATGGAGCCGATAGTCACCCGTCAGCCAGTAGCTGTAGCCCGCCGTCAGATGCGCCATCTCATCGAACGTCGTGCTCTTGTCTGCCACGCTGTGGTCGGCCAAGAGAGAGAACGCCGCGAGCACGACGCCCGCCACGGCGAGCCAAACGGCGCGTCGCATGGCCGGGAGTGGTAGCGGCTCCGGGGGTCATACACAACACGTTGCCGTGCCCGGACCACCGCCGACACCGTTGCGGTGGCCGAAGGGTCGCCGCTGTGCAACAAGGCGAAGCTATGATCGCATCCAGCCGCCCGATCCTCGTCATCGGGCTCGACGGGGCGACGTACGAGATCCTCGAGCCGCTGCTCGCCGCGGGCGACATGCCCACCCTCGCGCGGCTGCGCGACGGCGGCGCCTGGGGCGTCGTGCGCTCCGTCGTACCGCCCATCACGCCGGCGGCATGGTCCTCGTTCATGACCGGCAAGCTGCCGAGCAAGCACGGCATCTACGACTTCCGGATCTACGACCCGCGCACGCGGCGCGACAGCTTCGTCACCAGCCGGGCGCTGCGCGAGCCCACGGTGTTCGAGCTGCTCACCGCCGCGGGCCGTCGCGTCGCCACGATCAACGTGCCGGTCACGTACCCCCCGAACCCCCGGGCCGGCACCGTGGTGAGCGGCTTCGACACCCCGTCGGTCACAGCGGCATTCACGCATCCGCCCGAGCTGAAGGAGCGGCTCCTCGAGCTCGTGGAGAACTACTTCTTCATCGCCGTTCCGGATCCCACCGATCCGAATCTCGAGCGTGACGACGCGTTCGCGCGCTTCGTCGACGATGTCGAGCGCGCCTTCGAGCAGCGGACCCGCATCGCCCTCCACCTGCTCGCCGACGGTCCGTGGGACACGTTCATGGTGCACTACCAGGACACGGACATCCTGCAGCACCGCACGTGGCGGTTTCTCACCGAGCGCGAGCGCTATCCGGCGCGGTGGGCGCGGCTGCGGCGCGCGTACGGCCGTCTCGACACCCTGCTCGGCGAGGTGCTGGCGGCGGCGCCGCGCGACACGCTGGTGCTGATCGTCTCCGATCACGGCTTCGGCTCCCACGAGGGCCGCCTGTATCCCAACGTCCTTCTTCGCCGCTGGGGCTATCTCACCTGGGCCGGCCGGCGGCGCGATCGCTTCATGCGTTCGCTGCGAAAGCGGCTGGCACGGCTGGGCCTCGCGACGCCCCGACCGCTGCGCACGGATGCCTGGATCGCGCAGGTACGCGAGCGCAGCCTCGAGCGCATGCTGCCGCTCAAGTGGAGTCGGACCCGCGCCTACGTTGCGCTGGCCGAGATGTGCGGGCTTCTCTACCTCAACGTCCGTGGTCGAGAGCCGGGCGGCATCGTGTCACCCGGGTGGGAGCAAGAAGCGCTGGCCGCCGAAATCCAGGAACGCCTCCGCGGCGTCCGCGATCCGAAGGACGGCGCGCCAGTGTTCGCGGACATCCCCCTCGGGCGCGACGTATTTCCGGACGATCCCCATGGGACTCGCCCGGACCTGGTGCTCCTCCCACGGCCGGAGTACTCGGTTTACCGCGATCTGAACCACCGGCGCTGGATCGACCACTATCCGCTCGTGTCGGGTACGCACCGCCCGGAGGGAGTGCTCGTCGCCTGGGGCGACGGCATCCGCCCGGGGCGCCTGGCCCGCGAGGCGAGCCTGGTGGACCTGGCGCCGACCATCCTCGCGGCGGCGGGAGCGGCCGTTCCCGACGACATGGATGGCCGGGTGCTCGACGAGCTGTTCCTCGACCCGCCGCGCGTGACCCGGGTTGCGGGCACCTACCGCGCCGCCACGGAACGCAGCGACCAGGGGCTCACGCCCGAGGAGGAGACCGAGGTCGTCGCGCGGCTACGCGCTCTTGGATACATGGAATAGCGGCCGGCACGGTGAGCCCGCTGGTGGCGTACGCCCCGCGTTCGAGCTCAGCCACGGCCCCAACGCGACGACCGCGAACACGGTGATCAGCGGCCGTGGGAGCATGACCACCGCAGCCGGAACGTACGCTGCTACCACCGCGAGCGGCGTCCACGGGCTGTCAGCGAACTCCTCGGCCCAGCTCGTCATGCGACCCACGTCGATCCGTTGGGCGAGGGGCGTGAAGCGCCAGAGCGCGGCGAGCGCGCATACGAACACGGCGACGACTGGTGAGATCGAGCCGCCCGCAGAACGCGACCGCGTCATCGATGACGACCACCTTTTGATGGTGCGACCCGGTGACGGGATGGGTGGTGTCGTACCGCACGGCGATGCGCTCGTGCGACTTCCACCCCAATCCGTACCCGGAGGGGAATTCACGATCGGTGCCGTAGATCATGGGATAGTCCCAGATCAGGATACGCACCTCGAGCGCACGACGGCGCCGCGCCAGGAGGTTGAGGAAAACCTGGTGCCGCCATCATCGTCCGCAGCATGACGACTCGCTCGCGGATCAGCGCCGCGCCGTGTAGAGCGGCATCACGCGTGGGATGTTCGCCTCCAGATCTCGAATCGACCAGGATTGCGGCGCGCAGGCAGACGGATAGAGCGTCGGCCCCTCGCCGGGGCGTCGTGTGAATCCGCAGATCAGCTCCGGCATTCTCACCGGGGTCGGCTTCATCGGCGCCGGCACCATCGTAGGCGAGCGGCGGTGTCGTGGGTCTCACGACCGCGGCGACGATCTTCACGGCGGCCGCGATCGGGATCGCCGCTGGCGGCGGCTTACACTACATCGCGCTCACGGCCGTAGTGCTGACGATGTTCTCGACCTTCGTGCTGCGGTTCTTCGACCGGGGCATCGGTCGATGTCGCGGCACATCCCCCGGAGCGTGGTGCAGAAGGTCCGGTGGCACGACGAGGGGCGGTGCCAGGTGCCAGGATGTCTCAATGGCCGGTGGTTGCAGCTCCATCATTCGACATACCCGAGTGCCCGCAGCCGGTCGCGATAGTCCGGCGCCGCATCGAGGTCCGGGGTTTCACTGACGGCGGGCGCGGCACCGGGTGGCGTCAGCCGCAGGCTCACGAGGCGGCGACCGACGCCCTGCTGTTCCTCGATCGCGACGGACAGCCGACGTCCCGTCGCCCGCAGCCGGCCCGCAGGAACGAACTCCGCGGCTTCATCGGTCTTGAAGCCCCGGCGCAGCCAGCGCTCGAAGCCGAAGAGCCACGGTATCCTGCCGATCGGCATGATCCCGAGATCGACGTCGTACTCGCCGTCCGGTACCGCGACGGTTACCTGCAGCTCCGCCCCCGTTCCCGGCCGCAGGACGAAGAAGCTGCCGCGGGCGAACTGCCAACCCGCCGGCTCGGCGAGCGTGACGCGGCCGGTGTCGGCATCGATGCGCGGGCAGGCCACCCGCGTCTCGGGGCCGAGCGCCCAGTAGCGCGCCGGCGCGAAGAACGAGCGGTCCGCCCGCCGCCACGGAGCGCTCGCGAAGCGCGCGGCGCGGCGCTCGAGCTGCTGGCGTATGCGGCGCTCGAGCCGTTCGGCACGTTCGCGCTCCGGCCCGGCGATCTGCCGCGCCAATCGCTCCGCACCGCGGATCTCCCAGAGCTGTCGGCCTTCGCAGATCGCCTCGGGAGTCGCCGCCGGCGCCGTGCGCAGGAGGACGGGCCGCGGCGCGCCGGTGCGGATCGCCTCGTAGCTCACCCATGCGTAGTGCACGCGGCCGCGGCCGCATGAGCTGCAGAGCATGCCGCCGGAGTCGATCAGGGCCCGGCCGTCGAAGGCCGAGCCCGCCCTAGCGGCATCGAGGCCGAGGAGCGCGAGAACGGTCGGGACCACGTCCACGTTCTCCGAGAAGCTGTCGAAGCGCTGACCGGGCTGCACGCCACCGCCGGCGATGATCAGCGGAATGTGCTGCACGCCGTCGGCAAGTGAATCGGTGTGATCCGTTCGCCCCTCTTCACCGAGCTCCTCGCCGTGGTCGGCCACAACCACGACCGCCACGGAGCCCAGGCCCGGATCCTCCTTCCGGATCTCGTCGAGGAGGCGGCCGACCTCGGCGTCCGCGTGCGCGAGGACCGCGTCATAGAAGGCGGTGAAGATTTCCCGGTCCTCCGCGCTGAAATCCCGGGCATCCGCCTGGTCCCAGCGGCGCCGATCCTTGCCGAAGAGCGGCTTCGAGCCCGCGGAGAAGCGACCCTGCCAGCGATGGCCATCCACGAGTGGCAGCCGGGAGGCCTTGGAGGTGCCAGAGGCACCGGACAAATCAGGCGGATCGGCGGGTAGCCAGCGCGGCATGTGCAGATCCATCAGGTGAAGGTAAAGAAAGACCGGCACGTCCCGCGGCCGGGTGCGCCACAGCTCGAGCGCCCGAGCGACGATCGCCCGCGCATCCACGTGACCACGATCGGCCTCCGGCGGCGGCAGGAAATCCAAGCGATCGAAACCGCGGCCGAACGCCGACTCGGCAACGACCCATGGATGGGCGCTCACGCCGAGCGTCCGGTAGCCCTGCGCGCGAAGCAGGTGGGGCAGCAGCCCCACCGCCGGGTCGCCGTCTAGAAAGTAGTATTCCCGCGGATGCGACAGCGAGTGCAGCGGCCGGAGAATGTTCGGGTAGTAATAGCGGCCCGACATGAGCTGCGGCATCGAGGAACGGGTGGCGTGCGCATTCGCGAAGTGCCGGGCGAATCGCACCCCGCTCTGGGCAAGGGCGTCGAGCCGCGGCGTCGGCGCGCGCTCGTTGCCCCACGCGCCGAAGCGGTCCGCGCGGGTGGTATCGAGGAGCACGAAGAGCACCGACGGCGGGCGGCGGGCCTGCTCACCGGCACAGAGCGCGGGCCGCGCGAGGACGAGCGCGGCGAGCATCGCCACCGCCGCTGGCCACACGCCGGTCGGCCCGCGTCTGCGGAGGTCCTCTGAGTCTGCGGTGATGGATGGGACGATGGCCATGGCCGGCTTCACGGGCACATTCATGCGACAGACCGGCCCCTCCTTCGCATGCGCACCCTGGGGCGGCAAGCTCGCTGCCTCATTTGAGTCTGGCCGCCATGTCGCCTGACTCCCGTTGCAGCCACCGATACGCGGGTATACGAGGACGAATGCAACTGGCCCCACACCACCAATGCACGAATCTCCCGCCATCAGCGTCATCATCCCGCTCTACAACCTGCGCGACTTCGTCGGTGAGGCCATCGAGAGCGTGCTGGCGCAGACCCTCGAGCCCACCGCCATGGAGATCCTCGTCATCGATGACGGCTCCACGGACGGCGGCGGCGAGATCGTCGCGCGCTACGCGCCGTTGGTGCGCTGCCTGCGGCAGGCGAACCGGGGGCTGTCGGCCGCGCGCAACGCCGGCATCCGCGAATCCAGGGCCCCGTTTCTCACGTTTCTCGACGCCGACGACCGCATCCTGCCGGAGAAGCTCGCCCTGCAGCTCGAGGCTTTCCGCGCGCAGCCAGAGCTGGGGGCGGTCTACTGCGGGTGGCACTGCATCGACGCGACCGGCGCCCGGCTACCGCAGCGGGGCCGTTCCGTCCATGCGGGCAACCTCTTCCCCGACCTCGTCCTCGGCAATCTCATGCACCCGCATACCGTGGTCGTGCGGCGCCCCCTGGTGGAAGTCGCGGGCGGCTTCGACGAGACGCTCACGTCGGTCGAGGACTGGGACCTGTGGCTGCGCTTGGCGCGCGCGGGAGTACGCTGGCACTGCATCGATCGACCGTTGGCGGAGTACCGCATCCGCCCCGGCGCCATGCACCAGAACCCCCGCCGCATGCTGGACAATCGCCTGCGCGTCCTGGCCAAGATCTTCGACGGTGGCGGCGATCTGCCGCCTCCGGTCGCATCGCGCCGCGGGCGCGCCTTCCAGAACGCGCACCTCACCGCGGCGTGTGATTTCCTCCGGGCCGGTGAGCGCGCCGAGGCCGTCCGTGCCTTGCGCGCCGCCGCGCTCGCCCGCCCCGACGTCCTCGGCGAGCCCTCGAGCCTGCGGCGCATGTGCCGGCTGGTTCTTCCCGAGGGGTACCAGCGCGACGCCGCGGTCGTCGCCAACTGGCGCCCCCTCACCCGCATTCTGCGCTCTACGCTAGCCGATCTGTTCGCCGACTCGGACCTGGATCCGGGCCTCCGCCGCCTGCGCAGGCGCGCGGCGCTCGCCTACTGGCGCACCGTGCTCCGCCTCGCCCGCAAGGGCCTCGCAGCGGATCTGTGGGGCGACCGAGCGGAACGGTTGCCGATCTCCCGGGACTGAGGCTTCCGCCATTGACGCATGCTGCATGCGTCGGGCGGGACAGCCATCCGATCCGAGCGCCCTTCGGCGTTCCGGTCAGACCTCGTAGCCGAGCTCGCGGAGGAGATCGCCGGCCTTCGCCTCCGCGAGCGCCCGCTCCTCGCTTCCCGCCACCGGCCGTTCCTCGTCTGATACGGGGCAGATCCGCGCCAGCACCCGCTCGACCGCACGCTCCACCCCGACGCCGGCGAAGGCGAGCACCCGCCCGCCCCAGCCCGCAGGATCCGCCACGAGATCCTCGTAGCGGATCTCGAAGTAGCGATCCGGCGCCACCGCGCGCCCCTCGAGCCCCGCGCGCACGTGAATGACCCACGTGAGCGCCGCGCGCTCGACCGCCGTCGCCGCTTCGAACTCCGCGCGCCGGGTCGCCGGCACCCAATCGGTGCTGCCGCACATCGCCTGGTCGTCCGCGCGCCACGAGGATCCGTGCGACCGGGCGATCGGTCCACCCGTGAGCAGCGAGCGCACCACCGCGCGCCCGTCGCGGAGCACGTGGAGCACGCGGGCATCCGGAAACGCCCCGGCGAGAAACGTCACCACGAGCGCGTGGCCCGGGCACCGGACCGCGAAGCGCTGGATCGACGAGAGGGAGCGCGCGGAGAGCCAACGCCGGCAGGCATCGAGGTAGGCGGCGCGCGCCTCGGCGGCGTTGACCTCGCCCCGGAGCAGTCTCCGGTAGCACGACGCGAGGTCGGACGGGCCGTCCCAATACGCGACCCGCCCGTGCGCGCCGAGGATCTCGCCGACGACGCCGGTTCCCGAGCCAGGGCAGCCGACGATGAAGAGCGGCGCGCCGACCAGCTCGTCGGCGGGTGCGTTCATCGTCCCAGGCAGCTCAGTTGAGATTGTAGAGACGCCTGGCGTTCTCGCTCACCACCAGCCGGCGCTCGTCCTCCGGCACCCCTTCGAAGTGCGACGCGAGAACTTCCCGGGACCGCGGCCACGTCGTATCGCTGTGTGGATAGTCGGTCGACCACATGATGTTCTCGAGGCCGGCGCGATGGCGCTCGGCCACGCCCGTGTGATCCTCGATGAACGTCGCGTGTCCCTGGCGATACCAGTACGTGCTCGGCTTCTCGGTAATGATGGACTTGGTCCAGAAGCGATGCTTCTGGAAGGTCTGGTCCATGCGCTCGAGAAAGTACGGGATCCACCCGATGCCGCTCTCGACGATCACGAACTGCAGCTTCGGATGGCGCTGCAAGATCCCGGTGAAGATCAGGCTCGCCATCAGCTCGGTCATCGAGATGTTGGCGAGCGCGATGAACGTCTCCTTCACGCCGGGGGTGGGATCGCGCAGGCGCGACAGCGCCATGCCGCGCGGCCCCATGATGTGGAAGCTCACCGGCAGGCCCAGCTCCTCGATGAGCGCCCAGAGCGGCTCGTACATGGGATCGCTGAGCGGCTTGGCGCCGATGTCGTCCGGAAACGGGTTCATGTGAAAGCCGCGCAGCCCGAGCTTGGCGATCCGCTTCAGCTCGTCCATCGCCTCGCCGAGGTCGGCGAGCGGCACGTGCCCGAGGCCGATCAGCCGACCCGGCGCGGCTTTCGACAGCTCCATCATCCAGTCGTTGTAGGTCCGCACGATGAAGCGCCGGAGCTCGGGGTCCTTGGGATACTGGGTGATGGGCCCGCCGAAGTAGAGAACCTCGGCATCGACCCCGTCCTGATCCATGTCCTCGAGGCGGGCCTTCGGATCGTAGGAGCCCGGCCGCATGTCCTTGTACGACAGGCCGGCGACCTTGAAGTCCTCGTACTTGCGCCCGGCCATCGCATCCAGGCCGATGGCGCCCTTCACCTCCGAGTCGACGATCCAGACGTCGCCCTGCGGCGTCGATTCGACGCGCGGGGCGCGATCCTTCAGCTGGGCCGGCGCCCGGGACGTCCACAGGTCACGCGGCGGATTGACATGGGAATCCGCGGAAATGATGCGCAGCGCCATCGACGGAGATCCTCCTTGGGTTGAGTGAGCGGCTTCCTTCTTACTTAGTACCGCGAGGGCGTTCTCGACAAGCGCCTACCGTGTGGGCTCCCGCCGACGCCGGCGACTGCCGGCCCTGCCCTCTCTTGCCCTCTCTATGGTCGCTCGTTTGCCAGCACCACGGCGCCGGCGATCGGCCCACCGCCGTTGCCCACGAAAGCGGCGCCGGCCCCGGCTACCTGACGCGGTCCCGCCGCCCCGCGCAGCTGTGCGATCGCTTCCAGCAGGTGACCGATGCCGTGGCTCCGTCCCTCGGACAGGTTGCCCCCGTGGGTGTTGGTCGGTAGCGCGCCCCCGAGCTCGATCGCTCCGCTGGCGACGAACGGCCCGCCCTCGCCCTTCTTGCAGAAGCCGGCATCCTCGAGCCAGCACAGCGCCAGGAAAGAGAAGCCGTCGTACACCTCGACCACATCGACGTCACCGGGGCCGATGCCGGAGCGGCGCCACGCCTCGTCGGCGACCTGCTTCGAGGCCATGGTCGTGAGGTCCGGCCACATCTCCCATTCGTCGAGCTGGCCGTCGCGGCGCGCCATGCCGAGCACGTGTGCGGGCCGCTGGCGCAGGTCGCGGGCGCGTTCCGCAGTCGTGATGACCACGGCGCCGGCGCCGTCGATGGGGTAGTCGCAGTCGAGCCGCCGGAACGGCTCCGAGACCCACGGAGAAGCGAAGTAGTCCTCGAGAGTAATGGGATCGCGCAGCACGGCGCGCGGATTGAGGCCGGCGTGGCGGCGGCTGACGACGGCGATCCGCCCCAGATGCTCGTGCCGCGTGCCGTACAGATGGAAGTGACGCATGGCCCACAGCGCCAGCCACTGCGCGGTCATGGCGTGCCCGTAGGGCAGCGTGAACTGCTGCGGGCCGCCGACATACGGTGGGGCATCCCCAGGCGCGGGCGCCCCGGGCGGCTGGCCACGCTTCCATTTGTTGGCCTTGTACGCCAGCACCGCCTCGCAGCGGCCGCTCTCGACCGCCTCGATGGCGTCGATGACGCCGGTCAGTGCCGCCGGCGCAAAGGCCATCAGGTCGCTCTGCAACCGCAGCCGCTCCCGGTCGAGGCCGATTCCCGGGATGACGTCCGACAGCGCCGCGTGCTCGTACGCGCCGAGGTACGTCGCGATACCGTCGATCGCTCCCGGCGCGATGCCGCAGTCCTCGAGGGCGGCCCGACAGGCGGCGATCGCCAGGGCCGCGCCGCTGTCATCGAGCGAACGGCCGAAGGTCGAGGCTCCCGCCCCGACGATGGCAACTGGTCTCGGATCACTCATCGATGATTCGACCTCAGGCGTGGTCCTTGGCGATCGGCAATCCCTCGAGCGGTCCACCGGTGCGCCACATGACACACGTGTTCGCCGCCCGGCCGCCGGTGCCCGCCACCGCCGGCCAGGCGAGATGGAGGAGAATCTGGCTGGCGACGGCGCTCACGGCGAAGGCGAGCTCGACGAGGGACCCGCAGCCGCTGCCGCCGGCCACGTGGTCTCCGAGCGCGCGCGCAAAGCCAGGGAGCAGTGGCACGCCGGCGAGCATCGCCGCGGTCGCCCGGCTCCTGGAGCAACCGCGCTCCTGGCCGTCGGCGTCGGCAAACCGATGAGCGGCGAGCAGGTCGTGCGGGCGCGGGTCGTCGACCGTGATCGCGAAGCGAAGCCGGGTGCGCGCGAGCCGCCTCGCCGCGGCGTGCGTGGAGCGTCGCGGCGTCCCGGCATGCGCGCCATCGGCCCCGTCGTCGCCACGCGCGCCGAAGTCTTCGAGGCGGGCATCCACGATCATCTCGCGCTCGCCGCGCCGCCAACCCTCGATGCGCATGCGGCGCTGGCGGATGGCCGGACGGGCGGCCACCGGCGCCATGGCGCGCACGAGCGTGGTGAGGTGGTAGCACCCGCGCGGCCCAGCGATGGTCGTGCCGATCGTCTCGTGCATGCTCGTGTCCACCACGCCACCGGCGAGCTTGGCGACGTTGGCGAGAATGTCGCGGCAGCTTTCGAAGCCCGTTGTCGCACTGGCCTCGAAGGCCGGCCGCTCCATCGCGCCCGCCGCATGGGTGACGCGGCCTCGCTCGTCCACCGCCAGCTCGGCCGACATGTCGTGCACCAGCCCCGGCCGGGTGGCCAGCTCCCCCACCCACGTCGTCCCCCGATGGCGGAGGTCGCGAAGCCGCCCACGGACCCGACGCTCCCTGTCGCCCACCGCCCCCCCGTCGATGGTGACATACCGGGTGTGCACTGGATCGAGGTCGAAGGCCGGGATCATCATGCGGAGGGCCGAGAGGGCCCACGGGCCCGGACCCCACCCCTACCATGCTTCGCCCGAGACAGATATATCGCCCGGACAATATCGACTCGATCGACGCGGCAGGGTATTGCAGAGACCCAGTGGTCTTCCTTCACGAAGTGCACCAGCTCGTCGGCGGCAAGCTCGACGACTTCCACGTGGCCTTCCGCGAGCAGTGGCGGCCGCTCGTGGAGCGGGATGGCAGTGCGCGGCTGCTCTGGTTCTGGGACCACGGCCACGGCACCGGGCCGAGCTACCAGGCGGTTTCGATCACGGCGGTCCAGGATTGGACGGCCTGGGGGCGTGTGGTGGACGCGCTGACCGAGAGCGCCGCGGGACGGGCATGGTATCGCGACGTCGCGCCGCTGCGGAGCGCGGTGACCGGCAAGCTGCTGCTGTCGGTCCCCTGGTCGCCGCTCAAAGACGTGGACGTCACCCGCGCCGGCGGCCAGAGCGGCACCCCCGCTCTCTACCTCCATGACACCGGCTGGCCTTTCGCTGGCCGGCTCGACGACTACGTGGAGGCCTTGGGGCGGGTGTTTCATCCCCAGACGCAACGCTCGCAGATGATCGCCATCGAGGCATGCTGGCGCACCTGCCCTGGCACGGGTCGTGAGGACGAGGTGGTGCTCCTGCAGCGCATTCTCGACTGGGAGGCGTTCGCCCGACTGCTCGCCGGAGGCGAGAGCACCCGGCAGCGGGGCGGCTGGATGGAAGAAGGGCTCAAGTACCGCGACCGCTGGGAGAGCAAGCTCCTGCGCACCGCTCCATGGTCGCCACGCCCATAGAAGCGAAGCAGGAAATCCGGCGACCGAGCAGGCCACGTAGTCACAATGGAACGACCGGCTCCGATTCGCAGCATACGATCGTACGCGATCGTAGGTTACGCTGGGGATCGGAGAACCAACCCGTAGCGCAGAGCTACATGCGAAAGGAGCCGGTCGATGG
>Ga0187893_10005538_pt1 | contig 22565 bp, 23 predicted proteins | sample MA1701074metaG_FD_139574 | JGI IMG/M metagenome (GOLD analysis project Ga0187893, IMG submission 139574) | White microbial mat communities from a basaltic lava cave in the Kipuka Kanohina Cave System on the Island of Hawaii, USA - MA170107-4 metaG ...
CAAAATGATGAGCCGCTACAAAATCATCGAACTCGTCCGGACGGGTAAAGTCGTCATGGCGCGCGGCAACGAGGAAACGTAGACCTCAAACCCCTTGGGCATCCTGCGCACAGCGCTCCATTGAGTCAGCCGACCCACTCAAGGCAGATTCTCACCACAATCCGCACAATTTGATTTACTTCGCCGCGCGCTGCCGGGTTAGTGGTAAGATCGCTCATCCCAACGCCTGAAAAATCCTAACAAAAAAGGAGCTGTGCGATGACCATCTTTGGCAAGAGTGTCTCCCAGTACGTTCGATTTCTGAGGCCCGTACTGGGGTTTATCCTCGTCGTAGGCGTGGTAAGGTTGTTACTGTCGTTGGCGGGAGTTTCAGTGGCGGGCGTAAGGTACTTCAGCTTGACCGGCGCATGGCTCGTGGGATTGGTTGTCTGCTCCATCACCGTTCACACGAAGGGCTTTGGCAGTTACAAGCAGTTGCTTGGTTTGGTAGGCCTTCAGAGCTTGGTGGCTCAGGCTTTTACTGCCGCAGTCGTCGTGCTGGCTATTGCTACCGGCCAAGACAACATCTATAGCCTTCCGGAATTCAGCGGCGGGACCGATGGCAAAACGTGGCTCCATGTGGGCGCCCATCTTTTTTTGGCCACACCGATTCTGACTCTGGCAGGCTGGTTGGTTGGCTCCGCGATCCTGTTCGTTACCAAGAAGGCAGCACCTGCCGACACAAAGAGGGGAGCCTCTCCCAAGGGAAAGGCCCGGGCCGCAGGGGCCTAGGCTACAGCCTGCATTCCCCCACGAATGTGGGAGGCGCGCTTCGCGGGGCGACAGTCCCAGTATTATCCGATCGCCGCGCGGAGCGTGCCACATTCATCGGACTGCTGTATCATCGTGGACCTCCCGTCACCGCAGTCCTGTGGCCTCCCCAACTGTTTGGCAACCCTTCGAACAAGGCCCTTCGCTGCACCCACATCGTCAGCGCTCACAGGGTTCGCTTGAGCTTCACGACGCTCCCTCCCTCGATACGAGCTAAATTACTTTGAAAACGGCAGCCAATGCTGAGAGCATCGCAGCGTTTGACTGACATCACAAGGAGGTGAGCGAGATGTCCAAATCCCAAGACGCAAAGAAAGATAAGAAGAAGCAGCCCCAGAAATCAGCCAAGGAGAAAAGGCAGGCAAAGCGAGAAAAGCGGAACAAGTAATTCCCTGCTATCGCTCACTTCTTCTGCCTCAAGGACCTGTTTCTGAGTTTATGTCATTCCCGCGAAAGAACGTCCGCACCGGCAGATAGTCAGCCGGGGCGGGAATCCAGCAGGCCAATGTGTAATCTGGATTCCCGCTTTCGCGGGAATGACGGATCCTAAGCTGGGATCCCGTGATGCTTTGCCGGCGGTGGCATTTGTGGACGGGCAGACTTGCACTCAGCTTGGGGTCGCAGACTCATGAGCGGGAAGTCTCTTCGTAGTTTCAAAAACAAGCCAGGCGAACGGCAGGAGATACAACAGCTTCAAGGCTGGCGCTTGCGCATTCATTGAGCTGCCGAGATAAGTCAGAACATAGCTGTAGACCTTCACGCCGGCTGCGATCGACATAGCGACGAACCCTAGGATTCTCGTCTTTCCCCCGCTATCAATCAGCAGCATCGCAACACACCAAAACGTAAATAAATCGATTAGCGACCCTTCCAGCCATTGCCCAAACACTTGAAAGGCAAGATAAGTTAACGAGTGGTTCTGCATCAACTCACTCACTGCTTGTAAGAGAAAAATAGCAGCTAAGGCGCCTGTAGACGCCGATCCAATCCAAGTAACCCATCGGGCCGTCCTGAAATCGAAAACCGCAAGTGACAAGAGAGCGGAGCCCAGTGCAAGCCCCGCATGGACAACTGTCTCAGCTCTGTCTCCCACAAGCATTTGATACAGCGCAGCTATGGGTATCGTCAATAGCAAGACAACAGCTGCAGCGAAGCCTCGCGGTGATTTCATGTCTCGACCTGATGGACCTTGGCACCTACGCGGTCCTACAACCCCTTCCTAAGTTGCTGAGGCGCGCCACGCCTCCTATAATTCAGCACAGTATTGATCAACGGCACTCGCTCTTCGGGAAATTTCTTGTGACGGCATTGTTTTCGTCTTACTGGACTTTGTTTCTTTTCCTGGCTGCTAGCGGCTTAAGCGTCGAGGATCGCGCGATTGTGCGAGTTATGCAGCGCGCCGAGCCAGGCTTGAAACATGTCATAGTCGTCAAGCGGTTTCCTGCCAGCGAGCAGCTCAACCTGGTTCTCGCGACCGCCGAACCGCGGGGAGGCAACGAGTTTTCCCGGGACACATTCGGCTGGGCGAACACCACCCGGCTAGGGTTCTTCCTTCAGGACAGGGCAGAGGCTCGTCGTATTTATCAATTGGCCATCATGCCGGGAGTCAACGATGAATGCCTTACAAGGATCGAACGGATGATCGGGCGGGAGCTGGTGCTCTCCGGCGCTGGAGAAAAAGGGACAATCTGCGACAACCAGAAATTCGTTTTCGACCTCCGCGCCAAGAAGCTCGTGGTGCACTTCTCCTACCTACCTTTCCGAGTGTCTCATGTTCTGCAGGCCTCACAGGGACCTCAGTTTGTAATGACCGACACGCAACAACTGCTGCTTGTCGAAAGACGCGACGATGACCAACAGCTCCGAGTTGTGCCGAAAGAGCAGGCTCGCTCCACGCTGTCGCGCGTTCGCATGGAAGAGTCTTCTGTGGGCGGCAGAGTTTACCGCACACCGGTGCCGCCAGCCGATGTCACCCCGGCCTTCGGTCCGCGAAAACGGTTCAGGCTAGCGACTGAGAAGAACGGCGACGGGTGGGATTCCCCGCTGGTGGTGGAGAAGGTGGGTACCAAAGAAAAAATGTACCGATTGCCTCAGTCTGACCTAAAGACCTGGCAACTCGCACGTAAGGATGAAATTGCCAATGGCATTCCCGCCGATCAACCTCTCATCAGCGAGGAGATTGGCCCGCATCAACTGGAAGGCAATCGTCTGTGGTTCGGTAAGACGTTCTACAATGGGGAGGGTCGAACAGGTGTTGGAGGTTTTGGCTACTTTGACGCGACCACGCGCTCCTACCGCCTGTACTCCCCGGCCGAGATTTACCGTTGGTCTGTTTCAGCGATACGGGTCGAGCCTGACTTCATTTGGCTCGGGCTCTATCATTTTGGAGAGTATGGGGGCGATCCGGGGGATCTTTTCTTGCGCTGGGATCGCAAGACAGAAGAAGTGCGAAGATTCACCGTACGTTCGTTCATTAGTCAGATTTCTCGCCACCACAATGCGCTGTACCTGAGCGGCTTCGATGGAATTGATGTGCTGCGGGGCGACGAGATTCAAAGCTACTTCATCGATCGCACTGTGAACGGCCGTTATCAGATCGTGGAGAGAACGGTGCGATAAGACCACTCACGTGAACGAACGGCACCCCCGTCGGACACTGAGCCAGAGCGGAATGTTTGCGGGAAATGCAAGTTGTTGCTGCCAAATCGGGCTGGATTCCGGCTCGCGCTGCGCTTGGCCGGAATGACCGTGAGTGCATCGTCATGCGAGTCCATTCGGAGGAACCCAGCCACGCCGCTCAGTGCACAGTCCGAACCTTCTTCTGCATGTAGTCCATCAGCAAGTATTGGCCGAGCGTGTAAGGCGTGGTGAAATAGGCTTTGCCGCGGCACATTTCAGTGACCTTCTTCACGAAGTTCACCAAGTCAGAATCGCGTGCCAGCATGAAGGTGTTGATCAGGATTCCCGACTTGCGGCAGTTGGCAACCTCCTTCAGGGTCTCGCCCACCACATGCGGATCGAGGCCGAAAGCATTCTTGTAAATGTGCCCGTCGTCTTTGGTAAGCGCCGACGGCTTGCCGTCCGTGATCATAATGATCTGTTTCATGTCCTTGCGCTGCCGGTTCAAAACGCGCTGAGCCAGGCGCAGCCCCTCGCGGGTATTGGTGTAGTACGGTCCCACTTGCACGCGCGCCAACTGGCTGAGCGGAACCTCTTCGGCGGAGTCGTGGAACAGCACCAGGTTCAGCGTGTCGCCGGGGTACTGCGTGCGGATGAGATGGGAAAGCGCCATGGCCACGCGCTTGGCGGGAGTGAAGCGGTCTTCGCCATAGAGAATCATGCTGTGGCTGCAGTCCAGCATCAGCACTGTGGCACAGGAGCTGAGGTACTCGGTCTGGTGAATCATCAAATCCCGATAGTCCACATTGAGGGGCGTGCCCAGTCCCTCGCGCTGCACAGCACTGAGCAGCGTGGCACTGACATCGAGGTTCAGAGTGTCGCCAAATTCGTACGCCTTCGAAGCTCCGCTCGTTTCGATCCCGCTCGACAAGTCGCGTGTGTCGTGACGGCCCATGTGGCTCTTTCCCAATGACCCCAGCAAGTCCTTAAGCGCCTTGAACCCAAGAAAATCGATCCCCTTGTTGGTGAGCTCAAACTTCACCTGGCCTGGTTCCAAGTCTTCAAACCCTTGCCCTGGGAATTGACCTTCTTGTTCGAAAGAGGGCTCGTCCGTGAACGAAACATAGCCCTCTTGGAGCAGCTTCTGGATTAAAGCATCAACCAGCTCGGAGAGCTTCTCATCCTGCTCTTCCGGAGACATCTCCATCAGCTTCTCCATCATTTCGTCGGGCAACAATCCCTGATTCAGCAGAGCGTCCATCATGGCGTCGCGCAGATCCTGAAGATTGTGCTCCCGACCCAATTCCGAATATCCATAACGATCGTTGGAGAACCCGCTCTGCAGCAGGTAGTCGGAGAGCTTGTTCAGCAGATCTTCGAGGCTGAGCGAATCCCAGTCGAATCCCGTGTATTTGGAGTATTTGATCGACTTCATAACGGCGTGACGAAACAAGTCCCCCTTAACAAAGGGGGCAAAGACCGCGGGCCTGGGGGGTCGTCCTTGCAGATTCCTCCACTTGAACTTTCGACAACCCCCGCGCGGCTTCTGCGAAACCGCTGTCCCCTTTTGCTAAAGGGGACTTTGACCATAGGCCTGGTCCAGCAACTCCACGGGATGCATCACTTTGATATGGTCAATCCCTGCCTGGCGGAGACCGTGGGCAATCTGCAGCATGCAACCAGGGTTTCCGGTCGCCACGACGTCCGCCGTGGTAGTGCGGATGTCATCAACCTTCCGCTGCAGGATGCGCATGGAAAGCTCGTAGTTCGTGATGTTGTAGATTCCAGCGCTGCCGCAACATTGCTCCGGGGTGGACAGTTCCACGAGTTCCAAGCCAGGAATGCTTCGCAGAACATTACGTGGCGGACGGCTCACCTTCATGGCGTGCAGCAGGTGGCAAGGATCGTCATAAGCTACACGCAGCTTCACCTCCCCAGGTTTCGCCAGACTGGGAAGCCCATCCAGAAACGAAGCGATATCTTTAACCTTGTGGCTGAAGCGAGCTGCCCTCTCGGCAAATTCTTTGTCGTCGGCGAGCAGCATTCCATACTCCTTCAGCTTGGCGCCACAGCCAGAGGCATTGGAAATGACGGCGTCAACCTCCGCCTGTTCAAAAGCGGCAATGTTCCTCTTCGCCAGTTCGCGAGCTGTATCCATGATGCCGGCATGGCAGTGCAACGCGGCGCAGCAAACCTGCTCTTCAGGCACGATGACGTCGCAGCCGTTGCGCTGCAGCACACGAATGGTCGCTTGATTGATCTCTCCAAAAATTTCATTCATGACGCAGCCGGTCATGACTGCCACGCGGAACTTCTTCTCTCCCTGTGCCGGAAAAACGGAGCCCAGGGCAACGTGGTGCTTTCTGTTCCGGATGTCTGGCAGCAACTGCTCTAAGCCCGCCAGATCCCCGGGAACGATTTTGAGAATGCCCAAGCCTCGCACGAGTTTCTGTAAACCACTGAGCTGATACCACCGCAGGAGGTCAAAGTTCAGCCGCAGCAGACGCCGCGACGGAAACAGGGTCCGGAAAATGAAAGAGCGGAACCATCGCACCCAGAACGGCCGGCGGGCGTTGTGCTCAATTACCTCGCGAGCCTTTTCCACGAGTTCCCCATAGGGCACACCGGAGGGACAAGCCGATTCGCAGCCACGGCAGTCAAGGCAAGCGGAGATGTGCTGGACGAAGCTTTCGGAAACCGGCATGACGCCGCGCTCTTGGGCGCGCATCAGATAGATGCGGCCTCGCGGCGAGTCGGCTTCGCGGCCCAGCTCAATGTAGGTGGGACACGCCTGCAAGCAAAGTCCACAGTGGATGCACTCGGGCGTGAGGTCGGCCCGGCTGGGTAGCGTTTTTTCCGGGGTTGGAGCAGAAAAGGACATGATTTTGGTTTTGGGGTCATCCCGTCACGGCCCAGCTTCAGGCCGGAGTCAACATCAGGTATAAACGCTACTTGCTATTGCTATTGCTGGGGCGCCCACAAATAACAAATAGCCCATTCTCTCTTGCACCAAAGAGAATCCCCTCTCGGGAGGGGTGGTGCGAAGCAACAGCGGTCGCGCAGCGCCGGGGTGGGTCCGTTCCATCCCCTACAACCCACCCCCGGGGCCTAACGGCCAATTCCCTTCCAAGAGGGGATCTGCTGCCATCTTCATTCTCACGTCTCTTTCGAATATCTTGGCGTGCTACACCACAAAGCGCCCGGGATTCAGGATCGCGCGCGGATCATACTGCTGGCGAATCTGCTGCATCAATGTTCGGTCCTTGAAGTCATATCCCCAGACGTCAATTCCAGATTTCAAAGATGCAGGAGCCGATTCCACAATCACTGTGCCCCGCGTGGGCTTCAATTCTGCCCGCAGATTCTGAAGCTGCCAGACGAACTGCGAAGTTGCTGAAGCAGATTCCTCAAAGGCCAGGTAAGCCCGAATAACGCCGCTTCCCGCGTGGGCTTTCAGCCGCAGTTCCGCATTCAACTCTTTCCTGACGGTTTCCAAACGCCCAGCCATTGTGGCAACCTGATTGGGCAGACAATTGAGTTTCAGCTTTACATTCAAAGCGGGTTGCTCCAGCCAGGTACGATCCTCGCGCAGCATCTGCCAGACGAGTGCCTGCTCACCCATATCACCGACAATCACCCCTTGCGCGGTTAGTCCGTCCCAAAGCTTCTCAAGCTGCTCTACCTGCCATTGTACGGAGTTCTCGACGTCTCCAAAGCGAAGCACCAGCGCATATCCAGGTTCGCCCTCTGTCAAATTCAGAGAATGATTCACGAATTCCAGCGCAACGGGATTCAGCAATTCGACCGCGGCCGGCAAGAGCGGCGAACTGAGAAGCCTGGCCAGGGCCTGCGCCGACTCGGTCAGCCCTTTAAATTTCACCACTACGGTTTTTTCAGACGGTGGAAGCGGCTTCAACTTGAAGTAGAAGTCCAGCAATACACCCAGTGTGCCGAAGGCCCCGGTGTACAGCTTGCACATATCGTAGCCGGTGACATTCTTCACAACCCTCGACCCGAACTTGGTCCAAGCCCCGTCGGGTTGAATGAGGCTGACACCGATCAGATAATCGCGAATCGTCCCGTGAAAGAAGCGAAGCGGCCCTGAATCGTGGCTGGAGACAATGCCTCCCACTGTAGCCACATCCTGCCAGGGCGGGTCCACCGGCAGACTGAGGCCATCTTGAGCCAGACGGGCCTGCAAGGTGGCCAACGGGCAGCCAGCCTGCACTTTCACCACGAGGTCTTGCGGCTCGAATTCGAGAATCTGATTGAAGTGCTCCAGTGACAACGCCACATCGAATTTCTTGAGGGCATTCCCGATGTGCTGCTTGCTGCCTGAACCGAAGGGCACTACCGCCCAGTTCTGGGCGTTGGCTTCCTTCAATAGTCTTCCAGTTTCTTCGCGTGTCTGAGGTGCGACAACCTGCGCTGGATGCAGTCCGCAAACGGTAAATCGCGACGAGACTTTGTTGTCACCGGTTGAAGTAGTTTTGTTGGTCAGGGTTTGCACTCTCTTGAACCTTGAGATCAGGGTGTTCCGCGCGTCAAGTCCACCCTCAGAAACGGGGACAGCACTCGCCAAGCGAGCGCGAGGGAGTTGTCGTCCACAATTCGTCGGACCCTTCAGGACAACCCCCGCGCCTGCGGCGCTGCCCCCTTTTTCAAGGGAGATTTCAAAAGCGGACCATTTCATCAACCTCTTTGTACTTCTGGTCCGCTGCGTCCAACAGGTTCTTCGGCATCTCGCCACAGCCACGGCGCATCGGGAAAATCTTGCTGGGATTCGCCAGATTCTGAGGGTTGAAGACCATCTTCAGGCGCAGCATCACATCCAGTTCCTTCTCTGAGAAGAACAGCGCCATGAACTCCTGCTTCTCCAGGCCAATGCCATGTTCTCCGCTCAGCGCGCCGCCGACTTCCACACAGCGGCGCAGAATGTCTCCCGCCAGGCTGAGCACCTTATCTTTCGCATTGGGCTGACTGGCATCGTACAGAATGATGGGATGAAGATTTCCATCGCCCGCATGGAACACATTTGCCATGCCTAGCCCATACTTGCGGCCCAGGGCATCAATGTCCGCCAGCACCTCAGGTAGTTTGCTGCGAGGAATCACGCCATCCATCGTGTAGTAGTTCGCGCTGATCCTTCCGTACGCCCCAAAAGCGTTCTTGCGCGCTGCCCAAAGTTTCTTGCGCTCGACGTCGTCTTTCGCAATTCGGATTTCCCGGGCGTTGTTGGCGCGGATGACCTCAACCACTCTCTCCATCTGCTGCTCGATGCCGGCTTCGAGACCATCCACTTCAATCAGCAGAACCGCTTCAGCATCCTTGGGAATTCCCGTGGCGTACACACTGGCTTCGATCGCCTGGATGGTGTTTTTGTCAATCATCTCCAAAGCAGCGGGCACAATGCCGCGAGCGATGATGCCTGAAACGGTCCGAGTCGCATCCGCCACGGAATCGTAAACCGCCAACATGGTTTTCACAGCCGGCGGTGAATACAGCAGCCGCACACTTGCCTTGGTCACCGTCCCGAACGTGCCTTCCGACCCCACGAAAGCGCCCACGAGATCGTACCCCACGAAGTCGCCTGCCGGAGTGCCCAGTTCGTAAACCTCCGAGTCGGGCAGCACGACTTCCAGCGCCATCACATGGTTTGTGGTTACGCCATACTTCAGCGTGTGCGGCCCGCCGGAGTTCTCGGCCACGTTGCCGCCGATCGTGGAAACCATCTGGCTGGAAGGATCGGGCGCATAGTAAAAATTCTTCTTCTTGGCAGCCAGAGTCAGATGGAGGTTTACCACGCCCGGTTCGACCGTTGCCATGCGATTGTCGAAGTCGAGAGCCAGAATGCGTTTCATCCTGGAAAACTCGAGGATGATGCCTCCTTCGATCGCAATCGCGCCGCCACTCAGGCAGGTCCCGGCACCGCGTGGCAGAAAGGGCATTTTGTGCCGCTGCGCCACGGCCATAATCTTTACGACATCCTCAGTGCAGGTCGGGAAGACCACAAAATCGGGCAGCCTCGGATGCAACGTCAACCCATCGCACTCGTAGACAATTAATTCGTCTGGCGTGTCTAACACCCATTCGTCGCCAACAATGGAAGCCAATTCACGTCGAACTGTGTCCCGCAAGGAAGCCGTGATCGTCGAAGGTACATTCATAAGCGCGGCCATTATAGCTCAGGCTTCTCGGGGGCTGCAGAGATTCTAAGTGCCAGGTATCGTATGACAGGCGTAGACAAACCAAACACGGCCGGACAAAATAGGTTGCCGACCCAAACATTCGTAGATTAGCAAGCCAGTGCTCGTACTGCCCGGCAATGGAATTCATTGGACCAGTAAACCGCCTATCCGAATCCAGTGTTCACATGTCAAATCCTGTTCTGCCCAATTTTTTTATCGTCGGGGCACCCAAAGCAGGGTCGACCTCACTCTACTACTACCTGGACCAGCATCCGCAGATCTACATGAGTCCCATCAAAGAACCCTGCTTCTTCGCCCCGGAAATTGAGCCTGGCAATTTCAGTGAAGAGTTTCGTGAGCCTGTGGAAAAGGAGTTGCTAGCTCTGCGGGAATACCTGGACGGGCCGATGACCGACAGGCGCTTCGGTGGACTTGTACGCGAACGGGAACAGTATCTGAAACTCTTCAAGAATGTCTGCGACGAGCGGGCCATCGGCGAGGCTAGCGTCTGTTATCTGTGGTCTGCTGAGGCCGCGAGGAATATTCGAAACGAAATTCCCGCCGCCAAGATCATCGTGATCCTGCGTGATCCAGCCGACAGAGCCTTCTCCCAGTATCTGCATGCTGTAACCAACGGATTGTTCGCTGGATCGTTTCGAGAAATGCTTCAGGCCAGCTTGTCTGCCCGGGGAAACAAATTTGGAGTTCTGTACCCGTTTCTAGAGTTGGGCATGTATTCCCAGCAGGTAATACGCTATCAAGAACTCTTTCCAGCCGATTCTCTGAAAATCTGTTTCTTCGACGACTACCAGAATCATCAGGAGCCTTTTGTTAAGGACATCTTTCGGTTTCTGCAGGTCGATCCTGCCTTTTCGCCCGACTTTTCCAAGAAACATCTCCAACCACAGGTGGCTCGTTTCACCGCGCTCAACCCATTCTTCAAGAGCCATCGCCTTAAGGAAACCGTTCGACAGGTCCTACCCCAATTCGCGCACCCGTTTTTGCGGTCCTTGTACTACAAGCAACGACGCTCGCTGGTCCTGGAACCTGCCGATAGGAAGAGGTTGATCGAGTACTATTCCGAAGATATCCGTCACCTCCAGCAGCTGCTCGGCCGGGATCTCTCGACTTGGATGCGATGAGCGGCGGACAAGCGTCAGCGGCGGTGTGCTGAGCAAGTCAATTCGAAGGGTCTAACGCCGGCAGCTTCCGCCTTTCAATCGCATCAGCGGTCCCAGCAACTTACAATATTTTCAATCCCTTACCGCCCCTGATACCTTCCTGAGAAGCCCCTGAGGACTTCATTAGTCCGATTTGATCCCGTCCTGAAGACTTCCCCAAAGCCGGCTTGCTATTCCTGCGCGCATAGACCAGCGCGGAGGAATAGCGATGAAAAGATGCACCTTTCAGAAAGTTTGGTTGATCGCAGTTTGGATGTACCTTGGCGGTTTGGGAATGGCCGCTGATTCGAATCACCCGACTCCAACGAAATCTAACCGCGGCGGCCTGAATGTCTTTCTCTATGCCTATGCTCCCATGTCTGTTGACTATCTGAACGTGGCCAAAGAAGTCGCAACGGCCATCTACGCAAACGTGGGAATCCAGGTGGAGTGGCGGGAGTGCTACCTTGCTGAAAGAGGGGTTGAATCCAACCCGGAGTGCAGCCGATTGACGCCGACGACCCTCGTTGTGCGAATTCTTCCTCAATGGCAAGCCGAGCGCTTCAAACAGCACCCCGCGGTATTTGGATTCGCTCAATCGGACCCCTCAGGAGGGTTCGGATACTACGCCAGTATTTTTTATCACCGTGTCGAGGAGTTAAGCGGGAGTTGGACTTCCTCCACGCCCGTTGTATTGGGCCATGTCATGGCTCACGAGATGGGCCACTTGATGCTGGGTCACGGAGGTCATTCACGGACCGGCCTCATGACCGCTAACTGGGATCGAAAGGAGCTGGATCGGGTGAACCAGCGGACCTTCCTTTTCGATTCCCAGCAAGCGAAGGAAATCCGGGCACGATTTCTGAAGAGGCAGCAGCAATAGGAGGCTAAGACTTGGTCAGTTGAAGCGCCAGGGGTTATCATTCTTCCCAGCAACCGTTCACGGTCAAAAACAGAAGCCGCGAACGGCCAAAGGTTCCAGGTACCCTCAGCAACCCCTGCCATTTCGTTCCCTTCCACATCCGGTTCCCAATCCCGCACTTCACCTCGTCGAACCGCGAGTCCCCGCGGCCTGCAACTCTTTGGGGGAGCCCGAAGTGCTGTGATACCCTAACAAGAACTCTCGTCAAACCGTTGCCGCCTGTGGAAAAAAACCTTCGCCCACCAGTAGTTCGTTTTGGGGTCTCCGAGGCAAGCATTCAAACAGGTGAACTGCGCAAGAACGGGCTGAAAATCCGATTGAGCGGTCAGCCGTTCCAGGTGCTGGCGATGCTGCTGGAACGTCCTGGCGAGTTGGTCACCCGTGAGGAGCTGCAGAAGACGCTCTGGCCGGATGGCACGTTCGTTGATTTCGACCACAGCCTTAATACGGCAATCAACAAAATCCGAGAAGCTGTGGGTGACTCGGCCGAGAATCCCCACTATGTCGAAACGCTGGCTCGACAAGGCTATCGGTTCATTGCCCCAGTCGAGAAGTTGGGAAAAAATCGGCAGCCCCTTCAGGATCAGACCTGCAGCGCCTCTGCAGGATCTGACGCTGTGGACACTGACTTCCGCGTAGGCCAGTGGTTGGTCCAGCCGCAACTCAACCTGATTCATGGCCCCGACGGAGACACGTCGGTGGAACCGAAGGTCATGGAAGTCCTGGTTTGCCTGGCGAAACAGGCGGCGGAAGTGGTGCCCAAGGAACAGCTCATGCAGACCGTATGGGCCGATACCTTCGTCACCGATGAAGTTCTGACAAATGCCATCTGGGAACTGCGCAAAGCCTTCGGGGATGATGCAAAGAACCCGAGGGTGATTCAAACCGTTTTCAAGAAAGGCTACCGGCTGATTGAATCGGTGTCCTTCCAGGGCCGCGAGGCAAATGTGCTCTCTCGCCCCCCTTCGATAAGGGGGGACTTCAGGGGGGTGTCCGACGAAGGTGGATCGGCATCGCGATCGCCGTTGCTTCGATCATGGCAGCCGCAGTCGCCCTCCGCTCGACTCGCGGCGTTTCTCCACCTCCAGTGTTGCGACCCAAAGTGCTTCCCCTCACTAGCTTCAGAGGCAGCGAGATCCAGCCGAGCTTCTCGCCCGATAGCAGCCAGGTCGCTTTTGCCTGGGATGGCGAAAACGGCGACAACTGGGATGTGTACCTGAAGGTAATCGGATCGGAAAAACCACTCAGGTTGACCACCGACCCTTCGACGGACGGCAGCCCCGCTTGGTCTCCAGACGGGCGCCTACTCGCGTTTGTCCGGTTCTCGGGCAAGCAGAGAGCTGTCCTCGCGATTCCGGCTCTGGGGGGTCCCGAGCGTACTCTCTACGCTGCTGAGGATCGCTTTGCGTTTCCACGCCACCATCCTCTGGCCTGGTCTCCAGACGGAAAGTTCATCGCTCTGACCGAGTCTCCGGCAGACAAGGAGGAGAGCCGCATTATTCTGATCTCTGCCGAAACCAATGTGAGACAAACACTCATCTCGTCGTCGAGCGATTCTGTTCACTTCTACTCGCAGCCCAGGTTCTCTCCGGATGGCCGTTATTTGGCAGTCATTAGCTGGCCTAGCGGAAGCAACGCAGATATCCAACTGGTTGCCCTTGCGGGTGGCAACCCTGATCCCCTCGGACTCACGAAGTTCAACCTTAGGAGTTTCGATTTCACAGCGGACGGTCGTGAGATCATCTTCGCAACAAGCTCCGCTCTCTGGCGAGTCGCCACTGCCGGAGGGCAGCCGGAGAGGGTCACGTGGATCGAGCCTGGTGCTTCCTATCCATCGATCGCCCGCCGAGGAAACTCAATGGTGTACTCGCAGTCTCGTGCCGACAATAATATTTGGAAAATTGATTTGTCACTGGGCGCTGGCGTGGCGGGCGCAGGCCAGGTGTTCATTTCTTCGACTCGATATGAGGCAACCCCTCAGTTTTCATTCGATGGCACGAGAATCCTGTTTACGTCGACCCGTTCCTCAATAAGCAGTGAAATCTGGGTCTGTGGAGCGGACGGCTCCAACCCTCGCCAAGTCACGTCTCCAGGCGGTGTTGACGAAGACCCGCCTTTATTCAAGGGTAGCCCTCGCTGGTCGCCTGACGGCCGAGCGATTGCATTTGACTGGGCCATCGAGGGACATCGGGATGTTTATGTCGTGAGTGTCGAGGGAGGGAAACCGAAGCGACTCACCAGCGAGACATCCAGCGACGTCCGGCCAAGCTGGTCGAGGGACGGAAAATGGATTTACTTCGGTTCCAACCGCTCTGGGAATTGGCAGGTCTGGAAGGTTCCTTCAAGGGGCGGGCAAGCTCTGCAGGTAACGCAACACGGAGGACGGGAAGCGCTTGAATCTCCAGACGGCAAGTCGGTGTACTACTCCAAGGGCTTTGATACCGCGGAACTTTGGAGGGTATCTGCCGATGGCGGCGGCGAAGTGCTGGCCCTTAAAGGACCGATCCAGGGCAAGTGGGATGTCCTGGCAGATGGCATCTCTTTCATCTCTCCAGAGCCAACCCCGACCGTCAGAGTTTACAGCTTCGCCACTGGAAAGACCCAGACCGTCGCAAGCATCGGTAAGGGAATCACGTGGACTGATCAGGGGTTCTCTGTTTCACCTGACGGGAAACAGATTCTGTACACTCACACCGACCAGGCCGAGTACGATCTCATGCTGGTCGAGAATTTCCGCTGAAGGGGCTGGTTCGAGAAAGTGGGAGCCGCTGTCCCAGCGGCGATGGTCAGATGTAGTTCTCGGAGAAGAGTCGCCGCTGAGGACAGCGGCTCCCACTTTCTGTTTTGAAGAACAACGAGTGCAAGAGCCGATTCAGAAACCACATTCCAAGAATCTCCGTTTGCACCGGGAGATGGACGGACCGGGAGCCTTCCTTGTGACCAAGTGTGTCGAACCGCGACGCAGAGTCATCGACGAAAAGGTGGCAATGGAAATCTGCTCTTCTCTTTGTTTTTATGCTGAGAGAGAACAGATTCTCTTGGCCTCCTTTGTCGTCATGCTAGACCACTGGCATGCCGTGCTGGCCACCTCCGACGCAATGACCATTTCCAAGCGGATGAAGATTCTGGATCAATGGATCAGCCGGCAAACGGTTGATCTCTTGCGAGCTAGTTGGGAAGCGAAGTGCAAAAGCGAGCCGCATCAAACAGCGACTGCGGCCCGGTGTGGCTGGCAAGAAGGGTTCCATGAGACAAAGGTTCAATCGTCAAAACAATTCCTTTTTGTGTGTACCTATGTTGAGGAGAATCCAGTTAGGGCAGGCTTAACAAAGGCTGTGTCTGACTGGAAATGGCCTTCGGCGAAACCGCAGTACAGTCATTTCCTGGCTCGACCGTGGCCCTGGGCCTTTGGGAAAAGTTAAGAGGTTAGAATCAGAAGAACGTGGGAGCCGCTGTCCCAGCGGCGACTCGATGGGCGGGTGAACCTCGCCGCTGCGGACAGCGGCTCCCACGTTCAAGGGCAGTGAGCATTCACTCCCCCAGCTCAAACGTGAACATGCTGTTGCCAGCTGCGATCGCTATCACCTGCTTCCCCTGGCTCTGATAGCTGATCGGATTCGTCCGAATAATCCCACCGAGGTTCTGCCGCCAGATTTCCTTCCCGTTGGTGGCATCCAGCGCAAAGAGATGGCCCTCGTCGCTGCCTCCAAACACCAATTGCCCGGCTGTTGAGAGAAGCCCCGCCCACGGTTTCGTTTGCAGCTTGTATTCCCAAACACGATCGCCGGTTTTCGGATTCAAAGCGCGGATGGCGCCGTGACCTGGGTTATCTGGAAGGTCAATCATCGGAACGCTGCCTATGTAGCGATTGCCTGGGCTGTATTCCTGATCGCCCTTTCGATAAAGACCCTGGTTTTCCCAAACCGCCACATACAGCCGCTTGGTCAACGGACTATAGCTGGGTGAGTACCAGTTGGTTGCGCCCTGTACTCCGGGCCAGACGTAGGTCCCTTCGGGAGAGGGGTCGATGTTGGGCAGCCTTATCGGCCGGCCCTTTTCGTCCAGGCCCTTGGCCCAGGTCTGCGTTGCGAACGGTTTCCCCATCAGAAACTGCCCGGTCTCGCGGTCCAGCACATAGTAAAAGGCGTTGCGATGTGCCCAGTAGATGAGCTTGCGGCGGCGGCCTTGAAACTCGTCATCCACCAGCACCGGCACCTGAACGGAATCCCAATCGTGCACGTCGTGGGGTATATGTTGGAAATACCATTTGAGCTTCCCAGTGTCGGCATCGAGTGCGATGGCGCTGTCCGAGTACAGATTGTCTCCCTTGCGGTTGTCGCCGTTCCAATCGGGCGAGGGATTGCCTGTTCCCCAGATAATCAGGTTCTGTTCCGGATCAAACGAACCGGTAACCCAGGTAGGCGCTCCACCCGTCTTCCACGAATCACCGGGCCAGGTCTCGCTGCCCGGTTCGCCGGGCGCGGGAATCGTCCAGTGTCGCCAGCGCCGCTTGCCCGAAGCGGCGTCGTAGGCATCGAGAAAGCCTCGAATGCCATATTCGCCGCCGCCGATGCCGCAGATGACCATATCTTTCACGATCAACGGCGCGACGGTAACGCTGTGGCCGGTGCGGTAATCCGCCACTTCAACGTCCCACAACACCGCCCCTGTCTTAGCGTCCAGTGCCACCAAGTGAGCATCCACTGTGCCGACAAACACACGGTCTCCCAAAACCGCAACGCCCCGGTTCACCTGTCCACAGCAAACATTCGCCTTTTTCGGCGTCACGCGGCGATAACGCCAGAACTGGCGTCCAGTGGTTGCGTCAACAGCAAGTACGTTGCTCGGCGGCTCGGTAAAGTACATGACTCCGTCGGCCACCAGCGGCGTGGTTTCCACGGTGTGCGTGGTCTGCATCTGGTAAACCCATTTCAGCTTCAACTTGCGAGCATTGTCGCGAGTCATCTGGCTAAGTGGACTGTAGCGCCAACCCCGGTAGCTGCCGGAGTAGGTGAGCCAATTGCCCGGATCTTGTTCCGATTTGAGCAGGCGCTCGTAGGTCAGCTGGGCGTGAAGCGGCGCAACCACGGAAGTCAAGGCAGCGATCGCTGATGCAATCCAAATCCGTTTCATTGAGTGCCTCCTTTCGGCCGCAGCGACGACAAATAGGCTACCAATTGATCGAGCTCGCTCGTGTTGAGCGACTCCTTAAAGGATGGCATCTTGGACGTTTTCTCCACTTTGTAGTCCTTGAGACCTGACTTGCTCACCGAGTGAAGGCGCTCACCCAAGTCGATGAATTGAACGGTGTAACTGTCCTCGTTCATCAGAAAGCCCTCCTGGCTCTTTCCGGAAGCATCCTTAAGGCTGACAACCCAGTAGCGCTGCCGCACATCCGCGTTTGGATCGACCAGTGCTGCACGAAGGTGCTCCACCGAACGAATCCTGCCAATCTCGCTTAAGTCCGGACCCAGCCGTCCGCCCGCACCATTGACGCGGTGACATTGCTGACAACCCTTGCTCTTGAATAGCTCGGCTCCGCTAGCTACATCGACTTTTGGCCCTGCACCTTTTCCGGCGCCTAACGAACGAACGAAGGCCACAACCTGCCACACGCGGTCGGACGAATAGAACAACCCGGGCATTTCAGTGCTCGGAATGCCATCCGAAATATTGTTCAAGAGGTCAAGGTCAGAACTGCCATGAAAGAAAACTCCGCTTGCCAGATTGGGTCCGCGTCCTCCTTCCCCGTTCAACCCGTGACAGGGGGCGCAATGGGAACGAAACGTCTTCGCTCCAGCAGCGACGTCTGCTGGCGACGTGCGGGGATTGCGCGTTGTTGGGGTCTCCTCAGCCTGTGCAACCGCTGTCAGAGTGAGGGCCGCCCACGCCAAGGCGGCAAAAACCAGAGGCGGTATCTGTCTTACCATGGATGCCTCCATAGCTATTTCCCTGCGACAAAGTAGTAGACCAATCCCGCAATGATAATCACCGCCATCAGCCACGGCAGAAACCCTTGGCGGGACGCAGCTTGGGCGCTGTCAATCTGCATTTGAAGCCCGGGATGAGCAGCCACGTGCTGTTCGACGATATCCTTGGCTCCTTTGAGATCCACCCCTCGTTCTTCTCTCACAATCTTGATGGCTTCAATCTTGTTGCCTTTGAGCAGCGCTGCTTCCGCGGCTGCAGGAAATGGAGCTGTCTGGCTTTCATTTGGGTTCGCCACGCTGATCAACCTCCTGACTCTGACTCGGATATCGGCAAGCAGCCTCTTTTGGCATTCGAGAATGCCCGCGGAACGCCCCTTGAAATCCTGTTTTAGAGATCGTACTTAGCCCGCGCTGTCGTAAGCCTGCCGGATCCAACCGAGAAGCTCCTGGTCTACCTGGCTGACATCGGTCAGCTTCACTTTGAAGTTGCACATTCCGCCCGGTGGCATTGCTTCCAACCGTCCCCCAGCCGCCAAGCCCTTCACGTTCAATCCCACTTCCACACGCGTATTGGTCGCGGGGCCAATCATTGCGAACTGCTTCTTGCGCCGCAAACTGAGATAACCCTTCTTGGGCGCAATGTCGAACGGGCCGAACGTATTGACGCCCGCCATGGTCTTCTCGTGAATCGGTCGGAGGCTGGCCTTTGCTCCCGAGTAGATTTCATTCAGGACATTGTCCGCTGTCGCTGCTTTTGTTGCGTCGGCGTCGGCCCCATCACTCTTCAACGCGAAGTGGACCAGCGTGTTAGCGTCACCGTGACCCATTCCCAATTCGCGCTTCAGCATGTCTCGCAGTTCCCCATGTTTCGTGAGTCCACTTTTGCGGATCAACGTTCTGAGTTCTTCGAACGTCCGTCCTGTGCGGGTTTGAATATTTTTGAGCTGAGTCTGCAAAGCCTGGTCGATGGCATTCATGTAAACCTCTCTCGTAAGTCCTCAAGGGAGTCACGATCCAAACCGTGAGCTCCCGGTCTTCCTCAACACCCAAGTCGTCATGCAGCGCTGGTCTTGAACAACGGTTGTCTTGAGAGGATCAAGGAACTCGCCTCCCAGCCGCTCCGTCAGCTCCAGTAGCAACGCCTCATCCACCAGATAACGCTCGGAGCCATCAGGTAGCACAAAGCGGCGACCGCCGCGCGGAATCATGCGATCCGCCATACCGATGCTGGAAGCCAACCTGCAAAAGAAGAGTCCTCCCGGCTTCAAGACACGCCACAAGCTGGCGAGCATCGCGTTGAACTGGGAATCGTCTCGGGCAAAATGGAGCACCGCGATGCTCAGCAGGGCGTCAGCAAAGCTGTCGGGAAATGACATGGCCTCGATCGCTTCCACGCGAAAATTGTCCTCGGGCAATGTTGGAGCCCATACGCCCGCCAGACGCTTGACTTGTGCGATCGCCTCGGGATCCGAATCAACGGCTGCGACGCCATATCCACTCCGAAGCAAGTAGGCAATGTTACGTCCCGAACCACAACCGGCTTCCAGAATGCGCATGCCCGGTCGAACGCGAGCGCGCAAAAGTTGATCGAATAGGTAAATGTCTATCTGGCCGAACTGGGTTCTCAAGTCTGGCACGGTTCCGCCCCGCATGCTTCCAGGAGACCTTTCTCGACAGCTTTCAGAAAGTGCGGGTCGTTCTCGCCGCCTTGTTCAAGAGGTTGATGCCGCAGACTTCACCTGGTCAAACGCGACGGCGCTGGCGAGAAGGCCAAGGCCGTGCGCAATGTGCGTGTAGGAATCAAAGGCACCCCCTGCAGAAACCCGTCGGGCAGGTATGATCAGACAAAGGCTTAGTATAGCCTTTATGAATTGCCGAGGGAACATCTCGACACCGCCCGAGTGGCCGGACTAGAATCGCCACGCGTCTATTCGTTGGAACACAACCATCAAGCTATGCAAACCACACATGACTTGCACGCTCAGGTCGATCGCGTCCTGGAGGACTTCATCGCAGCCGCTCGACAAGCCTGTGGCGACGCGCTGCATTCTGTGGTGCTGTATGGAAGCGGCGCTGAGGGCAGGCTACGAGCGACTTCGGATGTGAATCTGATCCTGGTGTTGACTGAATTCACACCGCCGATGGCCGACGGGCTTCGCGAACCTTTGCGTGCTGGCCAGGCTGCCGCTCGCTTGGCGGTGATGTTCCTCCTCGAGTCCGAGGTAGCCGCCTCTTTCGATGCTTTTCCGGTGAAATATCTCGACATTATTCACCGGCACCGCATTTTGTACGGCAAAAACCCATTTGAGGGCCTGTCCTTTTCTCGAGATACCTCGGTGTTTCGGCTGAAGCAAGTGCTGCTCAACCTGCGGCTGCGGCTTCGCAGTCTTTACGTGTTGCGAGGTTTGAACGAAGAGCAACTGGTCTTGGTTGTCGCCGATGCAGCCGGTCCCCTGCGCTCGTGTGCAGCCACCATTCTGGAGCTGGAAGGTCAACCGGCGCCATCACCCAGAGAAGCCTTGGAACAGATTGTACGGGGAGAGGACTCGGGCTGGCACGACGTCTTGCACCATCTTTCGCAGGCTCGGCAAACCCGAACACTGGAAGCAGGCGTGGCAGGCAAGACTCTCTATCGAGTCATGGAACTCACAGAACTTCTGTTATCGCGAATCGGCAAGCTGGCCTGAGAGCCATGAACCCATTTGATCTGGCTGGACCTCAGTTCCTGCTCTTCTATATCGCCTTCGGCGCCTGCGTCCTCCTGTCGCTCAACCTGGCTCGGCGGGCTCGCGAATCGAGCGAGCCCTCAAGAATCACTCTCACCGACCCTTATCTCATTGCCTGTCTGCGCGGCGGTAAGAACGAGGCGCTTCGGCTTGGCACGGTATCGCTGATCGATCGAGGTTTCCTCGTCGTCAAAGGATCACAGCTTCGCTCGGATTCACAGCAGGCAACCGACATCATCACCAACCCGATTGAAAAGGCGCTCCTCCAGAAGTTCCTGGTGGAAGACGAAGCCACTTCCATCTACAAGAATTCCGCACTCGAAGCCGCCTGCCAGCCATACCTGGAGACTCTCTCCAGGCAGGGGTTGCTGCCGGACGAGGCTACGCGCACAGACCGGATAACTCGCTTCATCATTGGAGGAGCTCTTCTGTTCTTTGTCGCGTCCACAAAGATCATGATTGCCTTGGCGCGAGGTCGCCACAATATTCTTTTCCTGGTGTTGCTGACGCTCCTGGCCATCTTTCTGGCGTACAAGGTGTCAAACCCCTTTCGTACTCTTAAAGGCAGCCACCTGCTGGCTGATTTGCGAACGTTGTTTGAATCGCTCAAGGATCGCGCCTCCAGCATCTCTCCCGGCGGCGCTACCGGAGAACTTGCGCTGCTGGCGGCGGTCTTTGGAATGGCGGCACTTCCGACAAGCGTTTTCCCCCATGCCAAGACTCTCTATCCGAAGGCGACTTCGTCGGATTCCTCCTTTGCATCCTCCTGCGGGTCTTCATGCGGCTCTTCATGTGGCGGGGGTGGCTGCGGCGGGGGATGCGGTGGATGCGGGAGCTAACGATGATCGATCGCTTTGGAATTGGCTGGCGGCCAGAGCTGGCAGCAGGAATCCTATCCAATCTTCACGACATTGATGTCGTTGAAGTGATCGCCGAAGACTATCTGTCCGTTCCTCGGGCCAGGATACGCGCCCTTCGTACGCTGTCCAATCAGGTTCCAGTCGTCCTTCACGGCGTGGCCCTGGGCATGGCTTCGGCCGTTCCCATCGAAAGCAAGCGGCTGGACAAGGTTGCCCGGCTCGTCGAAACCATCAGGCCTGAGTGCTGGTCGGAACATCTCGCCTTTGTGCGTGGAGGCGGCTATGAGATCGGGCACTTGGCCGCGCCGCCACGCACCGCCGCAACCATCGAAGGGACCGCAAAGAACCTCGCCTCAGCCAGGCAGGTCATTGGAGCGTTGCCCGCGGTGGAAAATATTGCCAGCCTGATCGATCCCCCAGGCAGCCGATACGACGAGCCGGCCTGGATTTCCGAAATTCTCGCCCTGTCAGGCACTGAGCTTCTCCTCGATCTCCACAACGTGTACACAAACGCTGTCAATTTTGGATTTGACCCGTTCGATTTTCTGGCCCGCATCCCCTGGAACCGGGTAACGACGATTCACATTGCAGGTGGAAAATGGATTGCAAACGATTCGAGTTCTGAAACTTCCCGGATGCTCGATGATCATCTTCACGATGTTCCGTTGCCCGTCTACGATCTTTTGCGTGAAGCCGGCACTCGTGCCCCTCGTCCCCTGACGGTGATCTTGGAACGAGACGGCTTGTATCCTCCCATTCATGAGCTGCTGGCACAATTGCGAGCCGCACGAAACGTGCTGGCAGAGGGGCGCGCCCTCCATCGCCACCAAGGAGTCGCATGAGTTCCACGCTGTTCGAAGCTTTTCTAGCGAAGATCTACGTCGATTCAAAGGCGCGGAGAGAGTTCTTGTCTGATCCTTTGGGTGAAGCAACGCGAGCTGGATTGAGCCCGGAGGAGGCACATTCACTGCAGAACATCGATTGGCTCGGTGTTAGACTCGCTAGCAAGAGTTTTGAGAAGAAACGGCTGCGAAAGTCGAAGAAGATATTTCGACTTCCGTGGCCTTTCGGACCGAACTAGACCGCGAAAATGCTGAGAGGTCCTTGAAAATCCCCTCCGACGGAGGGGTGGCGCGAAGCGCCGGGGTGGGTTTGTTTCCGCGTTCAAAACCCCCTGAAGTCCCCTTGTCCAAGGGGGACGCTTTTATCGAACGTGGCGCCGCAACACGGCATGAAAAACTCCTAAGAAACCTGTACGTTAAGTGCTGCGTTTTCAACCAGTGTGTACCCGAGAGAAGCGGCCCGTTTTCTGAGACTTTTCACAACATTGTCTCGGTATCGTTGTTCGTA
>Ga0187893_10005539_pt1 | contig 22564 bp, 15 predicted proteins | sample MA1701074metaG_FD_139574 | JGI IMG/M metagenome (GOLD analysis project Ga0187893, IMG submission 139574) | White microbial mat communities from a basaltic lava cave in the Kipuka Kanohina Cave System on the Island of Hawaii, USA - MA170107-4 metaG ...
AACCTATCCCAAAACCATGCGAGCCGCGAACTTCAGTTCGCGCGGACCTTCGAATTCCCAAGGGTGGCGCTGCGTTTGACACGCCCGCGCGCCCGAGTAATCGAGTTTTGGGATAGCTTCTAGTACATCTCTACCGGTAACGATCGTAAGTCTAACTTGACTTTGAGAGGAGAACCGAGTCAGGGCAGGACAGCCAGGAGAATCTCGGCTGTCAGGAGAATAGTATGTTTTGGTTTTGAAATCGGGGCCTCGTTTTGTTACGCTTGCGTCCTTGGGGTGACGGATGGGGTGTATCGGACTGCTACTCCTCGGACTTTTCGGAATCGCGCCAGCCGTTTTGGGCGAAGCGCCATTGCCGCCCGTACCCCTCTCGGATCAGACAACGCATTCGCCAAATGGAATAGTTAATAGTACGGACGGCAATGTGGCAGGTGGGGACGTTTGCAACGACGGCAACGTCTGTACGAATGATTCGGTAAACCCGTCCGGCGGATGCACCTACTCGTTCAACCACAACTCCTGCAACGACAACAACACGTGCACGACGAACGATCAATGCAGTAGCGGCTTGTGCCGCGGAACCAACATCAATTGCAACGACAACAACGTCTGCACGAACGATTCTTGTGCGCCGTCGAGCGGATGTGTCCACGTGAACAACTCCAGCTTTTGTGATGACGGGGTGTTCTGCAATGGAACTGAAACCTGCACGGGCGGGGTCTGCAGCTTAAGCTCAGGCAATCCTTGCCCGCCCAACGTCATCTGCAACGAAGCCCTCCGGCAATGCGACCCCACAAATAACGGCAGCGTCATTTCCTACAAGGCGATCAAGGTCAACGGTGTTCCGCTTACGCCGGGAACCTGCAACTTCGCGGCGGCGCCGTCCAGATGCTTAACCGGCAACGTAAACAGGCCCTGTTCGAGCGACGCCGAATGCCACGTCGGTACCAGCTTCCTGACACCCAACCGATGCGCCGGCGGGACGAACATCAACAACGTGTGCGCATCAAACGCTGGATGTCCGGGGAGCACCTGCGTATCCGTTCTTGGCGGCGACGTCATCGAAGCGGAAATCTTTCTCTCCCGCTGGGCGACGGACTTTCCCGGCGGTGTGCGCAGCTTCCAGGTCAGGACGGACGGATCTGGCTTCGTGGGTTTCGATAACGGAACTACCCTGCCGGTCGGCTGGTGTTCGCCGGTCAATCGCATCGAATGCACGGTTGCCGCTTCGTGCCCAGCTTCGTACCCCATCTGTTCGTCGTCCTATGGATGCACTTGCGCCGGCCACGATCCGGAACTTGGGGCGTATATCACCACATCGCGAAAAGATTTCTTGCTTCACGGTTTCGGCGGGATTTTTGTCGTGGATACTTCATCGCTCGCCATTCGATATCTTGGGCTGGCCGAAACCGGCGCAGTGCAAGACATCGGGTTTCCGCGATATCTCGGCTCATTCGTCTTACAGATTTCCGGCAACGCCTGCGGCGCATTTGTCATCGGACCCGTCGTGGAAATAAGCTCGACGCGTATCTCGGATGCGGCCAGCCCCCCGAACCACATCTTACCGGCTTCGCAACCACTCTATGTAACGGTCAGCGATTGTTCGCGGCAGCTTCTATTCTGTAGCCCCGGCCATTGCCATCTTGACGCTCGTATCCCCCACGATCGGTTCGATATACAAACCAAATTCAATACGAATCAGGTCGACTTGAATTTCAGCGAATCTACGTTGGAGCCAGCCGGAATGGTTGCGGCGGACTTTGAAGTCAGTCTAGTCCCCATGTTGAGCGGGGATATAGTGCCCGGCATATCTTCGATCACGCCGGATGCCTTGGACGCCAAAAAGACGACGATTCTGTTCGACCGGCACATCCCCCAGAAACGGTGGACCTGCATCCTGGACAAAGGCAGCAACAAACGATGCTGCGTCGGCAGCCTGCCCGGTGATGCTGACACCAGCCGCGTCAGCCAGCCGGACGACGTTTTCGAGATTCACGACAATCTCGCAGGCATTGTCTCGCCTGTCCTGGGGATTGAAAAATGCGATGTGGATCGCAGTATGCGATGCACAGGAGCAGACCTGCTCATGCTCGTCGATTTGCTGATGGGGGCCGACGCTTTCAACGAGGTAAGCGGCGATTCCTTGCAATTATGTCCGACGATGCGTCCGCCGCCGTAGGGTACGGCGCTTGAATGGAACCAACATCGAGGCCGACGGGATTCGAACCCGCAACCACCGGCGTGACAAGCCGGTACTCTAACCAATTGAGCTACGGCCCCTGCTTTCTCTGTCTTTACGCGCCTAGCCACCCCGGGAACCGATAGCTGATCGGTCTGACCGAAGGAGCACCGGATTCATAGCTTGGGTAGGGGGCAGCGTCAAGGCGATGCGGGAGGGCGGCTCGGCTATAACTTTTTAAGGGTTGACCTGACACTGGGAGGGGCGATACTAGGGGACGGTGACGTAGGCCAGCCCGCGGTCGCCGAGGTAAGTGTAATCCCGCAGTGCTGGGATTACGATCAAGCTTATCCAATTATGAGGATGAAACGGTGATGGATCGTTGGAGCTTGAATCGGACCTTGGGAATCCCCGCTCGAAATCGGTGGGTTCTCCTGGGGGTTGCGGGACTGGGTATTTTCGTGTGCGGCTGCTCGGCTTTTAATCCCTCGTTTGTCAGCCTCTTCGATCCGACAGGAACGTCCAGCGCGGGTACCGTGCCGAACGCTCCCGGACACGTGGTCGTGGCCGTGTCCAATCAGACAGTGCTCGATGACCGGCTTAGGAACTATCTGTTGCCCCAATTGAATCTCAGCGAAGCCGAAGCGCAAGCGCTTCGTCCCAGAATCCGCATGCGAGTACGCATCACTTATATTGATGGATCGTTCTTGACGATCGAGTTCATCGACGGCAGCCCGAACCTGATAGACCCAGACTTCGATGCGCAGGCGTTCGCCGACCTCAACCAAAACGACCTCAACAACTCCGTGGCCCTTTGCGATGTTGCTTCCGTCCAGTTAGAACCCGGCACCAGCGTTGAAGTTTTTCTTCCGGTCGAGATTCTGGAGTTCCAATTGGTGGAAACGTCGGGACCGGGGGGAGAAATCAACACCACCTTCGAATTGCGCAGCAGCATTCAGCCGCAGTTTTGGCCGCTGGAAGTCGATCAAGTTGACGAAGACAACAACGTCACTCTGCAACAGAACATCGGTGCTCGAGACGTCCCCAGCCCAACACCAAACGTAATCTGCGGATCCATCGTCGTGTTCACGGTGAGCGGCACTTTGACCGTTCCGTTCCTTGATGAAGTTCGTCCCAACGATCCAAGCTACGATCTGGACGATGCGGCCACAGAAGCGACGATCGGCGGACGGTATGAGTTTATCGTGACGGTCCAATGACCTGGGAAGGCGGCGCGTGGAAACGCGCCGCGATTGGAGCTACGCAATCGTGCGAAAGTCATCGAGTACACCCATCGCTGCAGCGTTGCTCGTAAGCGTCGTTTCGCTGGCGCCGGGAGCCTCATGCTCCAGCACGGCGACCTTTTTCAATCCGGCGTTCATCAACACCATTTCCGGCGGCCAAGTGCCCGTCACCCCGGGGCCGGGCGCCGCGTTCGTGATGGTCCGCGTGACCAACGAAACCAACCAGAACGTTGAATTCATCGTAACCATCGAACGGGAAGTGCTCGTCAAGGACGAGGACGGGGACTTTCAGGTCGACGATCAAGGCAACTTCATCACCCGCCCGCAACGAAAAACGGTGCAATTGACGACCAATGCGACGGGGCTGGCAACCGACATCGGCGTGCTTTTCGACTGCAGCGAGTCTCCCGTGACCATCGTGGGACTTGGCGAGGAACTGCTGCCCACTGATGCCGCCGTATTCGTCGGCGGCGAGGGAGCGGGAGGCGCCGCCGGCTTCGGCGTCCCGGTGGGAAACTTGAATCCCCTTCGGCTCGACATCGGCAACTTCAATTGCGGTGATACCATCATCTTCCGCGCATTCATCAGCTCCGGGGTTCCCGGCGGGGTTGGGCTGCAAACTTACCTGTTGCCCGGTTCGGAACAGCCGGACGAATTCCGCGGTCCAAGCACCTTTGTTAATTTGGAGCAGTTCCTGGAGTCGCAAATCCTCGAAAACGAGGAGCCGTGATCCGCTTGGGTAAGCCATTCGAAAGCTCGCGGAATTCTCAAACATGACTTATCGACGACAGAGACGTACAGGCACGCGGTGGATGATGACGGCGGCGTTGGCCGGGGGGTCGCTATTGGGAACGTGCGAGGTTCGACTCCATGACGCAGTCATCAGCGGGTCCAAGGACTATGTAAGCACTTTACTCACGTCGGAAGAGACCCTGCAGCTCCTTTTCCCATTCTTTTTCCCGTCCGATGACGGATCGGACGCAACCGTCGGGGAATAGCCCTTTTTCCAGCTCTCTGGTAGACTTCCGACGACGATTGCGGTTATGATCTGGAATTAGTCTGCTTTGTTGACCATCCGAGTGTCAATTCCGAGCCCTAAGCTCAATTGAAGGTACTCGGAGGACCGGATGTTGCACCGATTCGCACTGGATGCCAGGAACGTATCGATGAGGAAGAACGGCCCCCACGACCGTCTATCCGATTTGGGGACAAGCGAAACGGCGGCCATTGTCTCCATTGAAACGTCGCGGACCTCGGCTAAACGCTTGGCGGACATGGGTTTCGTACGCGGGGCCATCGTCGAGATGATCCGCACGGGCAGGCCATGCCTCGTGCGGGTCGGTTTGACCTGCGTAGGACTCGGTTTCGAACACCAAGGGAGTATCGTGGTTCGCCGCGCTTAGCTTCAAACATGCCCGTATCCATTCCACTACCGACGGCATCTCGCGTCCGATCCGTGGCCCTTGTCGGCAACCCCAACACGGGCAAGAGCACACTCTTCAACGCCTTGACCGGCTATCGTCAACGCGTCGCCAATTACCCGGGTACGACCGTGGAGCGGCGGGCCGGATTCCTTCGCGGGGAAAGCGCCGCCCCCATTGAAGTCGTCGATCTGCCCGGCGCGTACAGCCTAGCGGCCCGTGCGGCGGATGAAGCAATCGTCCTGGACGCGCTCCTTGAAAAAGAGGATGGCGAACGCCGTCCCGACCTCATCATCAGCGTAGTGGACGCAACCAACCTCGGTCGAAACCTCTTCTTATGCACGCAGCTCCTGGAGCTTGGCGCTCCGCTGGTTGTGGCCTTGAACATGATGGACCTGGCCGAAGCATCGGGGATTCAGATCGACGCCAGGGCTCTCTCGGAGGAACTCGGAGTGATCGTCGTACCGGTGGTCGCGACCCGGCAGATCGGGCTCGCCGCATTGGAACAGGCGATCATCGACTCCCTCGACGCTCCATGCTCCGACCATTGTCCCTCATTCCCCGATTGCGTATGCGCGGAGCTTGACGGCCTGCGCGATTCCCTGGTCAACGGGGGTGCGGGCGAGCATCACCGCAACTCGCGGATCGAGGCCATGCAGACCTTGCTTGATCCGGGCGGATACCACGAATCACGGCTGGTCAAGCGCTGCGGGCGAGGGCTGGCCGAGGAGTTGGCCGAGCGCCGCGACCGCATTGTGTCGGCGGGCGAATCGGTCGTCGAGGTCGAGGCCCGCGTCCGCTATGCGTGGATCGATCGGGTGCTGCACCGCGTGGTGACGCAAGTTCGCCCCCGGCAACGCTCAAAATCCGAGGTAGCTGACGGGCTGCTCACCCATCGGGTAATCGGGCTTGTGGTGTTCCTGCTGATGATGGGAATCTGCTTCCAGAGCGTCTATGCATGGGCGACGCCGATCATGGACCTGATCGAGGGTGTCAGCGGGGCTTTGGCAGACTTTTTCAAGACGTTGATTCCGGCGGGAGCGGTTCAGAGCTTAGTTGTGAACGGAGTTATTGCTGGCGTCGGGGCAGTGCTTGCGTTTCTGCCGCAGATTCTGATTCTGTTTCTGTTCATCGCCATACTTGAGGACTGCGGATACATGGCCCGGGCGGCGTTCCTGCTGGATCGCTGGATGGGACTGTTCGGCCTAAACGGCAAGTCGTTTATCCCCCTGCTTTCGTCTTTTGCGTGCGCCGTGCCGGGGATCATGTCCACTCGGACGATCGAGGACCGCCGGGACCGGTTTGTAACCATCCTGATCGCCCCGCTGATGAGCTGCAGCGCGAGACTGCCGGTGTACGTGCTGCTGATCGGTGCGTTCATACCGGCCACGCCGCTGTTGGGCGGTTTGATTGGTTTACAAGCGGCGACGCTGGTGGCGATGTACTTCGTGGGGGTGGCGGTGGCGATTCCGGTAGCGCTCATCCTTAAGCAAACGGTGCTCAAGGGACCGGCGCAGTCGTTCTTGATGGAAATGCCGACCTACAAATGGCCGTCGCCGCGAATCGTTCTGCATCGGATGTATGAGCAGGGGAAGGCGTTCTGTGTTTCGGCGGGGACGCTGATTTTCGCCGTGGCGATTGTGATCTGGGCGCTGGGCTACTATCCGCATCCGGCGTCGATCGCCCAGAAATACCAGGTTGAGCGCGATGCGGCTGCGGCCACAGGACTTTCCAAGGACGCGTTGAATGCACTCATGGGGGAAATCGATCGAAACGAAGCCGGGGAATACTTGCGACAAAGCGTTTTGGGGCGGATGGGGCAATGGATTGAGCCCGCGGTAAAGCCGTTGGGCTGGGATTGGCGCATCGGTACGGCGGCCATTGCATCGTTTCCCGCGCGCGAGGTCGTCGTGGCCACCATGGGCACGATTTACAACCTCGGGGGAGAGCAAGACGAAGCCTCTACGGGCTTGCGTGGCACGCTCCAGGCCGCGACGTGGCCCGACGGCCGGCCGGTGTACAATGTGGCGGTCGCACTGTCGATCATGGTGTTTTTCGCTTTGTGCTGCCAGTGCGGCGCGACTTTGGCGACGATTAAACGCGAGATGGGGTCGTGGACCTGGCCCGCGCTTACTTTCACTTATATGACCGCGCTCGCGTATGTCGCGGCATTGGCGACGTATCAGATCGCCATTCGGTTGGTGTAGCTATCGTCATGGATTTGCAGGATATCATCGCTCTGAGTCTGGTGGCCGCGGCGGCCGTGTATGCCGGGCGATCGTTGTGGCGCACGCTAAACGGGAAAACCGGCTGCGCGAGTAACTGCCATTGCGCCGACAAGCCCTCGATGCCCAATACCAATCAAATTTCACCACCACGTGGACTCAAGCGCATTCCCCTGGTCACTCTAGGTCCAATGAAGGAGTCCGAGCCTTCCGTTCCCTCTCAACTGTCGCACTCGCAGTGAGCGCGCATCAGCGTTGTACATAGAACTGGGCGAAGGCCTTGGCGGACAGCGGTTCACCCGTAGCACGCTGCGTAAAATCGTTCCAGGAATAGAGGTTTCCCGGACCAAAGATGTGCTTTTTCCAGTATTCGCCGACTTCTTTACGGCCATAGAACGAGGTTTTCGCGGGGTTGTCTATGCCGAGCACCTTATTGGCGATGTGGAGGTGGACCTGAGAGGCGAAGAGCTCGCCCATCATGTAACTGTGGTAGTAGACGGGGGTCGTCACGATGTGGATTTTCGCCGCGTAGTCGGGGCGATCGACCGTTTCGGGCGGGTTGAGGAGCTGGTACTTGGCTTTCAGCGACCACCACAATTCGCCCAGGTTTTGGTTGGGTTTGCCGTACATTCCGCGTTCAAAGCGCGTCATGACCTGCGTCCAGCGGCTGAAGATGAGCTTTTCCGCCCGGAGGTTTAGGCGAGCTGGCAGAACCAGATCGGCGGCCTGATCGGACGGGAGCTTAAGGGCTTTAACCAGGAAGTCCTCGTTTTTCACCATGGCGCCGACCATCATGGCGAAGCCTTCCGTCGTAAGGCTGTGCGAGGGCTCGTGGAGCAGGAACGGGACGTCGGCGCCGATGTACTTGTCGTAAACGGCGTGACCCAGCTCGTGAACCAGCGTGTCGGCCCAATACACGTTGGGCTTGAGATTGCAAAGGACGCGAATGTCGTCGGCGCGGTTCAGGTTCGTGGAGAAGGCATGAGGGCTTTTTCCTGGCCTTTCATAAAGATCGCTGCGTTGCAGAATGTCGTCGGCCGGAGTCCCCAGCCCGTTGTAATACTCTTTGGCGATGGCCGGCAGGTCCTTGTCTTTGTAAATCTCGTCAAGGTTCAAGCCTCCCATTTCGGGTGCTTCCTGAAAGAACAAATCACCGAAATGCCACGGCCGAAGCTGATCCGCCGTGATTCCGAATCGGGCAGCCCTGGCCGTATCGATCTCCTTCTTGAGTGCGGCGAAGGGCTCTTTGGTCAGGGCGTCCAGCTCGTCGAAAAGCTTTTCGAGTTCCTCCGGCTCGATTTCCTGAAGAAAGAGTTTCAGAGCGAAATACGTGGGCAGGCCCAGTTCATTGGCCATGTCGTTCCGCAATTCCACCAGTTCCCGTAGCTTCGCTTCTACCGTCGCGCCGACCTGCATATAGGCCTTCCAGGCCTTTTCCGCATGTGCTGAGTCCTTAGTCTCGGAGAGAATCTGGCGAATGTCGTTTTCGCTCAACGGCTTTCCATCGACTTGGCCGCGATGGGCGTTGAACAGCTTTTCAACTTCGCTTTCGAGGGCGATGATCTTCCTTTGAAGGCCGCGATCGACCTGCCCGGGAGCGTGCAGGCGGAACATCACGTCGAGTTCGCGTTTGAGGATCGGGTCGGCAATTGTGCCGCCCTTTTTCATGGCCTTGAGCTTGTTAAACATGTCCTTGTCGCTGTGCAGTTCCACAAGCGCGTTCTGGGCCTGTTTTCTTCGCTCGAACGCTTCGTCGGTGCCGGTGGTATTGGCGTCCCACCAGGCCGTCTCGGACTGAATGAACAGGGGCTTGTATTTGGTGAGATATGCATCGCGCATTTCGATGAACTTCGATTCATCGGTTTGTGCCAATGTGACACGTGTCACGCAGGAGAGAATCAAACAGCCAATTACCGATCGATTGTTCGTCATCATTGAACTTCTCTTTTCCAATAAACCTGTCGAACCTTGGTCCTTTATCTCCTCTCCTTCAGGAGCCAGCCACTGCCCACGAACAGCAAGAAAATGGTTAGTATACCGAAGGTGATCGCACTGAAGGCGCTGCTCGAGGCGAGTTCCCCAAGCCATTGAGGCCCGATTTTCTCCAGGAACTTGTATTTGATTCCCAGCAGGGCGGCGATGATTCCGGCGATCGTGCCTCCGGCGATATAACCCGACGAAAGGAGCACGCCGGGACTCATCTCCGCTTCCGCGGCGCTGCGACGGCTGAACCTGTCGGAGAGCCAGCGCATCATGCCGCCGATGAAGATCGGCGTGGAAGCGGACAGCGGCAGATACACTCCCACGGCGAATGGTAGTGAGGGTACGCCGCTCAGCTCCAGCACGATGGCGATGGCCACGCCCAGCAGCACCAGTGACCAAGGCAGCTTCTGAGTAAGGATGCCGTCGACGATGAAGGCCATGAGCGTCGCTTTGGGAGCATTGAACTTGTCAACAGTGGAGCCGTCGTCCTGTACGTCGATGCGCCCGTTGATCCCGGGGTCCACGAGATACTGAATCTTCCCCGTCTCGTCCACGAGATACTTACCCTCCGGAACGCCCGCGAATTCTCCGGCATGGGCCTGCAAAACGCCGTATGGTCGGGTGTCGCCTTCGAAATACGGTGCACCCACCTTTTCAATGGAGCCCAGCAGATTGACGTCGACATTGCCTGCCGGAAAGTCGGTTCTGGTGTAAAGCGGCTCTCCGGCCTTTGCATCCGGAGCGACCGCATATCTAATTGTCCCCAGTTCGTCGACCAGGTATTTGCCGGCAGGCACGCCGGGGAACTGAGCGGCGTGCGCCTGCAGTACTCTGTAATCCGCCGTGTCTCCTTGAAAATAGGGACCTTGCACTTTTTCTGCAGGTCCCAGCTTACCAACATCAATTGTCGTTTGCGGCAGGTTTTTCTTCGTATAGACGGTAGCCGCGTCATTTAGTTTTAGGAGAGTTACGCCGATGACCAGAGCCGAGGTCAGCGCTCCGATGAGAATCGCGATTTGCTGGGACTTTGGTGTTGCGCCGACGATGTAGCCCGTCTTAAGACACTGTGCGACCGTCCCGCCATTGGAACACGCTATACAGACGATTGCGGCGATGGAGAGGGCCATCAAGCGATAACCTCCCCCCGTCCAACCGACGGCCACGAAGATCAGACAGGTCATCAGGAGGGTGGCCACGGTCATGCCTGAAATGGGATTGGATGAAGAGCCGATTTCACCGGTCAATCGGGCCGAGACCGTCACAAACAGGAAACCGAACAAGACAATCAGAATCGCTCCCGCCAAGTTCATGTTCAACATCGGCGCTGCCCAGATGGCCGCGACCAAAGCCAGGCACCCCAGAATGACGAACTTCATCGAGAGATCACGGTCGAGGCGCGAAGCGGAAATTCCATTCACGACGCGGGCGCTGCGCGACGCCAGGTCGCTGAAGCCAGCGCGGATGGAACCCCAAATGGTGGGGAGCGATTGCATCATGCTGATGATTCCACCGGCAGCGACAGCCCCCGCACCAATATACAGCACATACTTTTTGAAAATGTCATTCAAGGGCATTTGGCTGATAGGCACATCACTAGGGTAGATTGGTTCGGTGGCATTGCTGCCGAATAAGACTATCGCCGGGGCCAGCACCCATGACGCGAGCACTCCCCCAGCAACCATGATTGAAGCGATGCGCGGGCCGATGACGTATCCAACCCCCAATAACGCGGGCGATGCTTCCAGTGCCACATGCGCGCCCTGGAATTCGAATGCCGTCGAGCCGTCTCGGCGAAAGAACTTCAGCAGTCGTGACGGCTCGTCGGGCCAGAACTTGAGGGCCTTCATGACAAACATGTAAATAAATCCCAGCCCGAAGCCCGCGAAAACCGTCTTGGCCGAGGCCCCTCCCTTCTCGCCCACAATGAGCACGTCGGCGCACGCCACGCCTTCGGGATAAACGAGCTTCCCGTGCTGCTTGACGATGAACACGCGGCGAAGGGGGATCATCATGAGCACGCCGAGAAGCCCGCCGAGCGTTGCCACGAGCATCACCCGCGTAAGCTCAAGGTTGTAGCCAAGGATCAAGAGCGCCGGCATGGTGACACCGACGCCGAAGGCGATGGACTCGCCCGCAGAGCCGGTGGTCTGAACGATGTTGTTCTCGAGAATGGTGGCGTTTCGCCCGAATACGGGTTTGAACAGCCGGAACAGCGTGATCGACAAAACCGCGATGGGGATGGACGCGGATACGGTCATTCCGACCTGCAGGACAAGATAGAGCGAGGAAGCGCCAAAGACGATGCCGAGAACGGCCCCAATGACCACGGCGGAAAAAGTCAACTCCGGCGGACTCTGGAGCGCCGGAACGTAGGGCTTGTGTTCGGGGGTGGTAGTTGGGTCGGTTTTCATCAGCGAACTCCAGCTTCAAGACCAAGGGCAGGCAATGTCGCGCCGGCCGCCGCCCTACCTTTGGTATCGCCGCGAAGTACACCGGATTACGCTAAATTGGTCAAATCGAAGCGGGCGATGCCACGACCCGCAAAACCAAAGAGAGATTGGAGGGTGCTTTCAGATTGGACCCTTTTCAGTACAATACCGCGTGGACTCCGTCGGCCTTTGAGGGTTCTCGACGATGATGGCCGTAGTGCTGCGGGGCGTAGCGCAGTCTGGTTAGCGCGCTTGACTGGGGGTCAAGAGGTCGCAGGTTCGAATCCTGTCGCCCCGATTTTTGCCCGCGTCCAGCGGGCAAAAATAGAGCAGGTGAGCACAAGAGCAGGTGATCAGGTGAGGAGAGAAGTACCGCCGCAGATGGCGTTTTAACACCCTCACCTGCGGTCACCTTTCTTCTCTCTCCTCTCTGGCCCTATTATCCCGTCATGCGTTCGCACTATCGTTGGACATTGGTAATGCTTTTAGGCGGCGCGTTTGTACACGCCGTGGTCTTGGCGGCGGCTCATTGGAAGACCGGAGCCATCGACGGCTACGCCTTCCGATCCCTGGATGGGCAAGAATTCTATGCCATTGCCGGAAACCTGGCTGAGCACGGGGCCTTCAGCCAGTCCGATTTGCCGCCCTTTACTCCCGACACCTGGAGAACGCCGGGATATCCGCTGTTCCTGGGTTCGATCATGCTTCTTTTCGGGAAGTCCTCCGCCGCACTCATATTGGCACAGCAGATGCTGGCTATCGTCAACGTAGTTCTGGTGTTCCGCATCGCCCGAATGCACATGAGCGATTCGCGTGCCGCACTGGCAGCCGGGCTTTTTCTCATCGAGCCGTACCAACTCTATTACTCCCTCTGGCTGCTCTCCACGACATGGCTGGTGACGCTTCTCCTGCTGACGTGGCTCGCCTGGGCCAAGGCCATCCGGGGCGGTGGGGTATTGCGGTTTGGTATACTGGGCGGACTGTGCGGGTTCCTGGTCGTCACTTGGCCGGGGACGATTCTCATTCCCGTAGCAGTCTTTAGTGGAATCGCTGCCGCTGCTTTCCGATCGTGGCACACGTCCCCCGTGATGCGTCGGCCAGCGGTCGTGGCGGCCACGTTGCTCTTTGTCACGGCCTGTTTGGCAGCGCCCGGCCTGTGGATGATGCGCAATCTAAGCGTAGCGGGCAGGTTTGCGCTCTCCCATCAGGGAGGAATCGTACTCTCCTATTTCAAGGCAACGGAGGTTGTACTCTGGCGGCAAGGACGGGCCGAAGACCGCTACCTGGAGACCTCCCTGAATGCGGATCGGCGGGACGAACCGCATCCGGTTTGGGAGACCATTGACGAGGCGCTCCAAGGACGCCTTTACGACCTTCCCATTGAGCAACGAAATGAACTGAGCTGGGCAAACCTCGCTCAAGGCAATAAGACATCAGTCGATCCCTTCAGGGTTTCCGCCGAACTAGGCGACATCGGCCTGGACCATCTCCTGCACTCACCCCTGAGCACTTTGGCGTGCTGCACCGCGCGATTCGGGTCCATCCTCACTTTCCCGCTGGATATCGCCCTGTGGCCGCCGAAGTGTGTGGAGGTTCATAGACTACGCTCCGCAGCCGTGGGAACCCTTTACTTAATGCTTTGCCTGGCCGCAGTTGTCAGACTCGCTCGGGGCAAGTTCGGATTTGAGGCGATCTACTTCCCCCTGGCCTGCACGTTGGCCCTGCTGATGACGACCACGCCGCAGACCGACCCTCGTTTTCGGGTGCCGATGATGGGGATGTTGATTTTCGTCGCTCTGCTTCCGGTCAATCGTGCGGATTCTGAGGGCCGTCCTCCGGACCGCCCGGCATCAACCAGAGGTGAACCAGATAAGCCAGCAGAACCGTGCTGATGATCGTTCCCCCGTAGTCGGCGGCGATCATCTCATATCCGCTGAGCTTGACGATGAGAAACCAGGTGACCACGACCAAGACCACGACGATGGCCAAGGTCTTCCAAAAAAGGCCGGCAATGAAAGGAAGCTTACTCACTGCGATAATCCACTCTTTCCAAGCGTCGACTCGTAAAGTCCGCCCAATGACCTTCCAGTATGGGAAAACTGCTTCGCCGTCAATCGAGGACCTTGGGTAGCGGGAGGGTAACGAACCCTATTGAACTTGACTCTGAACCCAGGCGTAGCAGTGTTGAGTTCGTCGGAAGGGCTTGGCATATGAGACGGTACGGAAATCGAAATGTTCTTGGGGTCACGTCAATTGTCATGTTCTTGACCGGCCTGAGCATTGTGGCTTCTAATGTGGGCCGTTCGCCGGGACAGGAATGGTCTCCTTCCGGCGAAAAGGAGAAGGCGGATGGCAATCGAGAGGGTCCGACGATGAGGTCAAAATCCGGCTATGACCTCACCCCCCTTACGCGCCAGGCTGTCGTGGATTTGGCGTCGAAACTCGACGCCAAGACTTACGAAGTCACGCAACGCGCGGGCACGGAGCCCCCCTTCTGCGGCAACCTTTTGGATAATAAGAAGGAAGGCGTGTACACGTGCGTGGTGTGCGGATTGCCGCTGTTTTCCAGCGACAACAAATTCGAATCGGGGACCGGCTGGCCTAGCTTCTACGCTCCTTTTGATGGCGATCACGTCACGCACCGCGCCGATGCGGGCCACGGCATGGTGCGCACGGAGATCACCTGTGCACGATGCAGTGCCCACCTCGGCCATGTCTTTGATGATGGTCCACCGCCGACGAGATTACGCTACTGTCTCAACTCCGCCTCGTTGAAGTTTTATGAAAAAGGAGAACCGATGCCGCCGCAAAGTCGCCCCGCTCAGACGGGAGAAGTCGCCTATTTCGCGGGAGGGTGCTTCTGGGGCCTTGAGCATTACTTTCAGTTAGGACCGGGCGTCATCGACGCGATCAGCGGATACATGCAGGGAAAGGCGGATAACCCCACCTACAAGCAGGTGTGCGGCGATACCACCGGGCACGCCGAGACCGTCAAGGTCGTGTTCGATCCCAAGCGAATCACTTACCGCCGTTTGCTGGAGGCGTTTTTCGCCATGCACGATCCGACGCAGTTGGATCGCCAGGGGCCGGATGTCGGCACGCAGTATCGCTCCGGCATCTGGTACGCCAATGATCAACAGCGCAAGGAGGCGGAGGCGTTCATCAAGGAACTCGCCGCGGATCGCTTTCGAGGGCGGAAGATCGTCACCCAGGTGGAGCCCGCCAAGACCTTCTGGCCTGCCGAGGAATACCACCAGGACTATCTTGTAAAGACGGGTGTGACGTGCCACGTGTCCGACCCGTGGTAACAGACCAACCCGGCACCTTACGTCTTTCGCGGAAGCGAAAACTCCTTTACTCCGCCGTCCTTTGCGCCGCGGCGTCAACGGTGGTCTTCGTCGCCGGTGAGGTTTACATCCGTCGATGGTCGCCCCTTGGCGACGGAGGCTGGCATGAACTGAGCGACGATCCGATCCTGTTTTACCGTCTCGCTCCCAACGTTTCCGGAAACGATGAAGGGTATCATCGAACGCAGACCTCGCAACGGCTTCGCGGCCCGTGGGTATTTGAGAAGCGGCCGCCCGCAGGCGTGCGCCGAATTCTCTGGGCGGGAGACTCGGCATGCTTCGGCTGCGGGTGCGATGACGATCAGACGGCACCCTATTATCTGCGGCAAGTCGCCGCGGACTCAGGCCAGAATGTCGAGTCCATCAACCTTGCGGTCGCCGGCTACAACATCCGACAGGTGCGCGAAGTGCTTGCCCAGCGATCGCTGGAGTTCCAGGGCGCCGACACGGTGGTTTATTACCACCACGAGAATGACATCGTAAACGCACCGCTGGTCCCGCTGGCCTTTCGCCTGCCGAAGGAGCTGTTTTGGGAATACGAAGCCCCGCAGAGCCTGCCCAAGAAACTCCTCAAGCGCAGCGCTGTGGTGCGGCGGCTTTGGAATACGGACCTCGCGGTGCATTTGCGCAGAACAACAGAGCCAATTGCACTAAGGGCGGATGAACGCCGCCGGCTCGTCGACCGATCTCTCGCTCTTCCCATTCATCCATTCACTCGTACCTGCGCGGGTCTTTACAACGAAGAGAATGAGTATGGTCGCCGATTTCGTGACGAGTTATTCGCCCTGGCCGACCTGGTGTCGGGAATGAAAGCGCGGTTCTTCCTGGTCTATTGGCCCTCGCGGACGCTCCTGCACCACGGAGAACTGTCCGACCTTCGCCGGGTACTGGCCCATTGGTGTGAACAAAGAAAAATCACGTTCCTCGACGTAACCGATTCGTTTCTCGCTTCCGATGCGGCTGACCTTTACGCCGATACGATCCACCCCGGCCCGGAAGGACAACGAATCATCGCCGAGACCGTATTAAGAGCTTGTCACGACCGCTGATCGATTCGTCGGAATCGCCCGAACTTCCTTCAGGAAGATGACCGTCGCACTTTATGTATGGTCCTAGGTCGGTTAGTATCCGTTTCTGCGGTCGACGCCACCGTAGCTCAGTTGGCAGAGCAGCGGTTTTGTAATTTTCATGGCACCCTCAGCCGCTTGCTGGAAACGCGGTTTCTGATTCGGGGAGGCCGCTCGAAGGCGCACCAGCCAGCACGAAGACGCCGCTCTGGTTGTCGCGACAACCGTTGAATCCATGACCCAACCCCAGGCTGCCACAACCTTTCCCGTGCCCATCCGGGGGCTTATGATGCTCATCACGTTTGACCCATCGTCTGAGCGTAATTGGCCGCGCGTCCTTAGGAACTAGCTGGCGACTGAACTATGACCGAACGCGACGGCCCAAATGACGGCAACCAAGCCGATCCGCGTAATGCGGATGACGCCGCGCTCCGCGCGAATCTCCGGCCCACGAGCAAGCACGAAGATGCTCCTCCAGTTGTCGCGACAACCGCCGAAATCATCAGCGCGATGATCAGCTCTTGCTGGGTCCGAGCAGAACTCATCTGCGGTGACGCCTACCGTTGCGGCGAACACCGCCAATCACACATAGACCAAATTGACGCAACACGCGGACAGGGGTTCACCTTGGGTTGTTTTTGCCATTCGAGTGCACGCCGGTTACGGTTCGATGCGCCGCTTCAGCCGTAGGCTTGGAGGCTTCGTGCAAGCCGGCTAAACGCAGCCCCATGAGGATGAATCTGATGAAGCCGAAACTCGTCATAACCGTTATCGCTCTCTCAGCTTTGACCGTGGGCGTCCAGGCGCAACAAGAGGCGTCCCCAATCGACCGCACCGTGCTGCCATCGCCGCCCCCCAAGTTTGCAGGCAAGATTAATGAGGCCCTCAAGGACTCGAAGGCCGAATGGCCCGAGTTGATGAAAGCGCCGAAGGGCGCGCCCAACGTGCTGCTCATTATGGGCGACGACATCGGCTATGCGCACGTGAGCGCGTTCGGCGGGCCGGCCAATACACCGACGTTCGATCGGCTGGCGAAGGGCGGACTGCGCTTTACGAACTTCCACACGACGGCAGTTTGCTCGGCGTCGCGCGCGGCGTTGATTACCGGGCGCAACTCGCATTCCGTCGGCATGGGCAGTACGCCGGAGGGCTCGCTCCCGTACCCGGGATACCACGCCCACATCCAACGCAACGCCGCAACCGTGCTCGAAATCCTGCGACTCAACGGTTACGGCACCGCGTGGATCGGCAAGACCCACCTCACGCCCATGCACGAGATCACGGCCGCCGGACCATTCGATCGCTGGCCGGTCGGGATGGGCGCGGAGTACTTCTACGGCTTCTTCGGCCCGGGAGTCAGCCAGTGGTATCCGCCGCTCTGGGAAAACACGACCCCGATCAAGGCGCCAAAGACGCCAGCGGAGGGGTATCACCTCGAAGCCGACATGGCCGACCAGACCATCGCGTTCATACAGCGGCAGAAGTCGATGCATCCCGAAAAGCCGTGGATCGCCTACTACGCGCCGAATGGTCACAAACCGCCAATCGGTGTGCCGCCGGAATTCATCGCGAAGTACAAGGGCAAGTTCGACGATGGCTACGACAAGCTCAGGGAGCGCATCCTCGCGCGACAACTTGAATTGGGAATCGTCCCGCCGGGCACCATACTCGCGCCGCGGCCCGCGGTCCTGCCTGCGTGGGATACGCTCAGCGACATTGACAAGAAAGTCGGCGCGCGCTGGATGGAAGTGTTCACCGGCGCGGTCGAGCACACGGACTACCAGATCGGCCGCATCGTCAGCGCCATCGAGCAATCCGGCGAGTTCGACAACACGCTCATCATCTACATTGTCGGCGACAACGGTCCAACGCCCGAGGGCGGGCTGCACGGGATCAACAACAAGCTGACCTACGCCAACGGCGTCCGGGAGTCGCTCGAAGACGTGGCCCAGCACATGGACGAATTCGGCGGCACACATTCGCACGGCTGCAACCCCGCCGCGTGGAGCTACGCCACCTCCACGCCGTATACCTACGGCAAGTTGGTCGTCTCGGGAGGTGGCAACAGCACGGCGATGGCAATCTCCTGGCCCGCGCGCATCAAGTCGCCCGGCAACCGCCGGCAGTTCACGCATCTCATCGACGTGGTTCCGACGATCCTCGAATCGGCCGGACTGCCCGAGCCAAAACGCGTGAACGGTGTCGAGCAGAAGCCGATCGAAGGCGTGAGCATGGTCTACGCCTTCGACGATGCCAACGCCAAGGAGCGTCATACCACGCAATACTTCGAACTCACCGGCAGCCGCGCCATCTATCACGACGGCTGGTGGGCTGGCACGCGCCACGGCATGGACGGCGTGAGTCCCCCGGCCGCGGAACCCACGCCGTTCGACAAGGACGTATGGGAACTCTACGACACGCGGACTGACTTCGGCCATGCCAACGATCTTGCGGCCAAGGATCCCGCGAAGCTCAAGGAATTGCAGGCGCTCTTCGACAAGGAAGCCCGCAAGTACAACGTCTATCCGATGACCAACAGCATATTCGAACTGCTTGCCGTCGATCGCCCCTCGCTCGTCGAAGGCAACAAAGCCGTCTACGGCGCGGGCACGGTCCGGCTCGTCGAGGAGGCGGCCATCGATATCAAGAACAAATCATTCACCATCACAGCAGAAGCCGAAAACCCCGACGGCAAGGCCGAAGGCATGCTTGTCACCATGGGCGGCGAGACTGGCGGCTACGCATTCCTGGTGAAAGACGACAAGCCAACCTTCATCTACAGCTACATCGGCCTGGAGTGGTATACGATCACCGCCACCGAGTCCCTGCCGAAGGGTAAGTGCACAATCGTCTTCGACTTCAAGTACGACGGCGGCGGCAAGGGCAAAGGCGGCAACGGCACGCTATTGGTCAACGGCAAGAAGGTGGGCGAAGGCCGGCTCGAGAAAACGGTGCCGACCATGTTCTCCACGGACGACACCTTTGACGTCGGCGAAGACTGGGGCACGCCGGTATCGCCGACCTACAAGACTCCGTTCAAATTCACCGGCACACTTAAGAACGTGATAGTAGAGGTTGGATGATCCAAAATCGATCGCGGCGCGAACGGCGGTACACGATGGATTGCGGTGATGATCAAAGAGGAATCGTCGATTAACGCAGCACCGCGGACTCTTACGAGCCGCCGAAGGCGCGTGAATGACGATGCGAATTCCTTGGTCGACACCTTTTGTTACTCAAAGTGCGGGGCTTAGGGATGATTCATAGGCGGTTGGCCTTCATCGTAGCCTGGCTTGGTGTACCGGTCCTTGTCGCCTATGGGCAGGAGCCGTCCACCTCAGAAACGCCGCCCAACGAAAAGCCCAAGCTTCTGTCACTCACCCCCGAGCTGCCCGACTATTCCGGCGACCTGCACACGCGCAAATACTTGACCGGCGATTGGCGGGGTGAGCGCACAAGGCTCGCGGAGCAAGGCATTCTCTTCGACCTGAAGTTCGAACATTTTCTTCAGGGCAATGTCCACGGCGGCGTGGATACCAATAATGCAGCACGATATTCAGGCGATTGGGACTTGCATTTGAAGTTTGATACCGCCCGGATGGACTTATGGCCCGGAGGATTGCTCGATCTGCACATTGAGAGTTCCTTTGGGGATTTCGCCAACGATGAAGTCGACTCGCCGGTTAACGACGCGGCATTGGCGCCCCTTCCCGGCGAGCGAGACGTGATGCTCTCGCACGTCGTGTACACCCAGGCCCTCAACGAATGGTTCGTCGTTTTCGCCGGAAAACTCGATACCACCCAGGGCGACAAGAATGAGTTCGCTTGGAGCCACGGCGACAACTTCATGCACACCTTCTTCCGCTGGAACCCCGTGGCGGCACGGACGACCCCATATTCCACTCTCGGTGCTGGATTCTCCGTTCTGGGCAAATGGGGCCAATGGTCGGTGATCTTGTACGACACGGAGGGGGCGTCCAATGTCAGCGGCTTCGACACCGCCTTCGACGGGGGCACGAGTGTGGCCACGGAGGCAGTCTTCAACGTCAGGCCGTTTGGTAAACCGGGACACCAGACGGTGGGGTTGCTTTATTGCGACAAGAACTTTGCAGCGCTGGACCAGGATAACCGCCTGGGTTTGCAATACGCGAGCAATCCGATCCGCGACTTGCTGTTCCTTGATTTGGCCCTGGAGCGAGAGTCGAGCTCCTGGGCGGGACTCTATAGTTTTGATCAGTATTTGTACGTCGAAGACGAGGAGTCGAAGCAAGGCGTAGGGCTCTTCGGCCGGTTCGGATTCTCCGACGGCGAAGCGAACCCGATCGAGTCATTCTACAGCTTTGGCGTCGGCGGAAAGGGAATCGTTCCGGATCGCGATAACGACAAATTTGGACTTGGGTATTTCTACGTCGTCTACAGCGGGGACCTTCCCGAGCGACTTGGGATCAGCTCATCGCAGGGCGTCGAACTCTTCTATAACTATGAGGTGACGCCAACGATTCACATCACACCCGACCTGCAGTTCATTGTTGATCCGGGCGGCAGTTCAGATCGTGACCTCGCCATTGTCTATGGTCTCCGCATGCAGGTGAGCTTCTAGTCATCGCCAACGCGTATCACCCATGCAAAGGTGGACGTCGCCGTTTCAGATACTCGGATCATCGCCATCGGAGCGCATGCTGCAGCGGATGGAGCTGGGCTAAGACAGCTTTTTGACCAGATGCCATGATCGAGTTCGTGAAACGACCGCACAAGGATGTAGGGTTGATCGCCCAGGCGCGTGTTGCCGCTGGGGGGACGTACCCTCCCGCCTTCTTGGGCTCCCGATTCGGAGTTTACTAACGCCCGGACCCGAGCAGCGGTTCTTGAAACCGCAGGTGCCGAGTCGTAAACTGCTACGCACACAGGAGTTGCAGAATCGTCTGAGCCCGACGCTACCTGGGACGACAACCAGAATCGAGGGTCCAAAAAGATAGGAAAGAAGTCGTAACCCATTGTGCAACAAGTACTTGCCACCGTAGCTCAGTTGGCAGAGCAGCGGTTTTGTAAACCGCAGGTCGTCGGTTCGAATCCGACCGGTGGCTTTGGGAAAAGCACTCGACAATGAAGAGTACGCCCTCCGGTGTCAGCGATCTACCTGTCGGTGACCGCGTCCGTCAGTTCGACTCCGGACGGCTCTCGCACGTTCAGCATACCCACGATGAAAGTCATGCCAGCAATCGCCATCGGATAATAAAGTCCGGCATACATGTTCCCCGTCTTGGCCACGATGGCTGTCGCAATGAAGGGAACGAGCCCTCCGAAGACCCCGTTGCCGATGTGATAGGGCAGGGACATGGACGTGTAACGGATGCGAGTCGGGAAGAGTTCGACCAAGAACGCGGCAATGGGACCATAGACCATCGTTACGTAGACCACTTGCACGAATACCAGCAGAGTCAGGGCCACAACGTTGGGATTCTCGGATACGCCGCGCCCCTGCTCGAAGCCCGCGGCGGCGGCCATCGCACGATATATCGGAATGTAGGTCAGCAGAGCCAGCAGACAACCGGTCATCATGATGGGCTTACGCCCTATCCGATCGGACAGGGCCCCGAAAACGATGAATAGCGGCGTCCCCAGCAGCAGCGCGACGGCGATGATGTAGTTGGCCGTCACGAAGCCCACCTTGAGGACCGTTTGGAGATAGTAGAGGGCGTAGAACTGGCCCGTGTACCAGATGACACCCTGACCGGCAGTCGCGCCTAGGAGGGCCACAATGACCAACCTTCGGTTCTCGCGGTTCAGGAAACTGTCGCGTATCGGGCTGCGGGAGGCACGCCCGGAGGCCTTCATTTGCGAAAAGAGCGGCGATTCCGCCAGCCGCGTGCGGATCAGGTAAGAGAATGCGACCAGCACAATGGACAAAAGAAAGGGCACGCGCCAGCCCCATGCCGAGAATGAATCATCACCCAGAGTTTGACGAAGCAGAAGGATCACCCCCAGCGAAACGAACAATCCAAGCGTGGCGGTGGTCTGAATGAAGCTCGTGTAGAACCCACGGCGGCCGAGGGGCGCATGCTCCGCCACATAAGTTGCGGCCCCCCCGTACTCGCCGCCCAGCGCCAGCCCCTGCAACAATCGCAGCAGCAGCAACGCCAAAGGTGCGAAAACTCCGATGGTCCCATAGTCCGGAAGCAGCCCAATGGCGAAAGTGGATAGCCCCATGATCAGGAGCGTGGCAAGGAACGCATACTTGCGTCCGACCAGGTCGCCGACACGGCCGAAAAACAATGCTCCGAATGGCCGGACCACGAACCCGGTCGCAAACGTCGCCAGGGTTGAGAGCAGCGCGGTGGTCTCGCTTCCCGTCGGAAAGAACTTGGCGGCAATGATAGTTGCAAGGCTGCCGAAGATGTAAAAGTCATACCACTCGATGAGCGTTCCCGCCGACGAAGCGACGACCACCTTCCAGAGATTGAATTCCTTTCTTATGGGATCCGTGAGTCCACGCATCGTCGCATCATAGCTGCTGTTGCCTTATCGAGGCTAGCTGAGGCTCTAGCTAGGCAGGGTCTTTCAATTTTTGGGTTAGAGTTGGTCGATAAAGGCGTTGGTCAGGGAGGACCAAGCCATGTCACAGGTTATTTCGCTTTGGGAGGCGTTTGCGCAGGTTCCCGATCCGCGGGA
>Ga0187893_10005541_pt1 | contig 22557 bp, 29 predicted proteins | sample MA1701074metaG_FD_139574 | JGI IMG/M metagenome (GOLD analysis project Ga0187893, IMG submission 139574) | White microbial mat communities from a basaltic lava cave in the Kipuka Kanohina Cave System on the Island of Hawaii, USA - MA170107-4 metaG ...
CAGAACGAACAGGACATGCCGCCGATCTTGAACTGGACCTTCTCCGTGCGCCTCGCGTCCACGGCGGCGGCCCCCGACCGCCGCGCCTCCTCGCGTTGTGACGACTCTGCCTCCGGGTTCATGGGCTCCCTCGCGGTCACGCGACCTCGTATCCGACGCGGCAAGCCTGGCACGCAGTTCGCCAGGGGCGATCTGTGCAGTGTCGACTGCGACGACCACTCGCTGCGTGTCGGCACTCGCGCGCACGTGCTGGACGCCGCCCAATCGCCGGAGCGCGTTCGCGATGCGCTGCTCGCAGCCTCCGCAGTGAATCTTCTGTTCACCCGTGACCATCAACTCGACCGTATCCATCATCCTCGGTGTCCTCAAGGCACGCCCCGACGACGGTTCGACCCCCGTCGGGTTGCCCCGCTCCCATGAACGTTAAGACAGTGTTGCCGCCTGGAATCTTCGAAACGACTTCACGTTCGGCAAAACCGCGGATTCCGACGTGCGCCTGTCCCTCGCCGGCGGACATCCACCAGCGTAGACCTGTCACTCGACTGAAAGGTCAAGGGGGTGCCGCCGCACGGTTGTGTCGGCGTGGATCCGAGCAGGCTGGGTTGATGAATCAGTGGTGGCAGGGCGAAGTCGCGATCCTCAGATGGACGGCCCGAGCCTGACCGTCACCGGCGACGCCGGCGATGCGTGAGCAGCTCGGAGGCGAGCCGCAGGGATTCTGGCCGATGGCTCGGTTCATGGTGCTCGATGACGCCGCAGACGCACGCCTCGCGCGGCCGTCGTTCGATGGCCTCGCGGCGAAGCTCGGCGAGTTCCTTCCCAAACCCCGTGAGCGCGTAGATCTGACGCTTCAGCTCCCGCAGTTTCTCGTCGACCACCGCCACCAGGCGGTCGCATGGCTCGATGCCTTGCGCTCGCAGGAGCAGAATCTCCTGAATCTCGGCCAGCGTCAGGCCACTCGCCTTCGCCTTCAGGATGAAACGGAGCCGATCCCGTTCACCAGCTCCGTAGACGCGATAGCCGGCTGCCGTGCGTCGTGCGGGCGCGAGCAGACCGACACGGTCGTAGTAGCGGATCGTCCGCGGCCTCACCCCGAACTCGCTGGCCAGCTCGCTCACCCGCCAAGTGATCTGCGAACCCGTTGAACGCATGGCCTAACTCCCGATGCGCCGCCCAGGGCGGCTTGACCTTTCACCTGAGTGTCACGTCTAGCATGGAGCCGTCGCCGTGGCAAGCGCCGTGTCTTTCGTCCGACGCGGCCCCAGAAAAACCGAAGGTTCTGGATGCCGCGAGTGTCTCAACACATGAGGCTCAACGATTCGGACCGAGTGACTCGGAGAGGCATGGCCGATGCGACCGACGACGCGCACGAGCGCGCGGACATCACAGAACCCGCCAGTTTTGAGGCGCTCGTCCACACGTACGAGCGGCGCGTGTACAACCTCGCCTGCCAGATGCTCGGCGACCGTGAGGAAGCGCGTGACGCCATGCAGGAGATTTTCCTCCGCGTGCACCAGCACCTCGACAGCTTTCGGTTCGAGGCGAAGTTCAGCACCTGGCTGTACCGGCTGGCCATGAATCACCTGCTGAACTACCGGCGCGCGTGGCTGCGGACACGGTTCGAGCGTCTCGACGACATCATCGCCGCCAAGCGAAGGGAGCCGGCGGCGGTCGGTCCAGAGCCGGAGCGGCAGTTGCTCGAACGCGAGCAGACCGAGGCGGTCAGATGCGCCATCGCCAAGCTGCCGCCGAAGCTGCGGGGGGCGCTGGTGTTGAAGGATCTGCACGGTCTGTCGTATGCGGAGATCGCCGGGGTCCTCGGCATCACGGAAGGCACCGTGGCGTCTCGGCTCAATGCGGCGCGCAGTACGCTCGCGCGGCGCCTGCGCGACCGGAGGACCGCCGACGCGATGAGGTAATAGCCATGAAGGCGTGCTCTCAGTTTCTCATGCTGCTCTCCCCGTTGCTCGATGACGAGCTCACGCCCGATGCGGGCGCGCGCGTCACGCAGCATCTGGTGGAGTGTGCAGCGTGCGCGGCCGAGATGGCGGCGATCCAGCGTGGGCGCCGCTTTGCCAGGGCGGTGCCGGAGCTCGGCGTCCCACCGGATCTCTCGGCAGCGATCCTGGGCCGCGCCGAGGACGCGCACCCGCGGCTGCACCCGCTGGTGCCGTTCTGGCCGTTTGCGCGACCGGCGTTGGGCGCTGCGTTCGTAGCAGCGCTCCTGGTCATGGCGGTCGCGCTCTGGCCGGGCTCGCGCCAGGACGGACCCAGGACGGCGGCCTTGGAGCACGCCGCGCCCGCGCTGCATCTCGCCCAGCTCGTCCAGCACGTTGACTCGGCGCCGGACCTGGATACGATGGCCGCCACCTATCAACTCCGGCGCATCGACGTCGAGACGGCCTTGAGGCAGGCGTCCTTCCCGGTGATCTGCCCCTTGCATCCAGCCGGTGGTGACGCGTCCGTGACGGAGCTGCGCGATTGCCCCTTGATTCACCTGAGTGCGCTGGGCGGCGAGCAGGCGATCGTGCTGCTGCAGCAGCCGGCCGGGTGGCCGATCGTGTATGGCGAGTCTCCCGTGGAACACCTGACGCTGGGGGGCCAGCCGTGCGATCGGCTCCAGACCGACGGCCGCGAGCTGCTCAAGTGGGAGCGCGGGGGCACACGCTGGATTCTCGTGGCGCGAGGCGGCCATCCCGAATTGGAGAAGGTCGTGTCCGCCCTGGTCTCGATGTCGTGAGCCCTCGGAGGAATGGTCCGAAGGTGTCACTCGTGGCGCGGGTCTCGAGGAATGAATGCGGGAAGGAGGCCGCGCCTCCTGCGACACCACCGCGAGGGGAACAGATGAATCAGCTTCCGCGTGGCACGGAACGAGCGAACGCGCCAAGACAGGCGGACGGACGGAAACTGCGCCGTCGTTGCGGAACGTTGGGGGCGTGCATACTGGGCTTGCTCATCGTTGTGCTGGCGCCTGCGAGGGTGCTCGCGCACGAGCCGATCTTCGGCGTTGGGCCGCGGGTCATCTGGAAGGACGGTCTGGGGCTCCAAATCCAGCTGGACCGCCAGGAGGAAGAGCTGCCGCGCCAGGAGGGAAAGGACGACCGGGAGGAAGCGTGGGTGATCAACTACGAGGTGCTGTATGGCCTGACGGCCAATCAGGCGATCACACTCGCGATCCCTCACGTGCTCGACCGGCGCACCGCCACCGCGCAGAACGGAGGAATCGGCGACCTCCTGTTGCGGTACAAGGGGCGCTTCGACCGGCGGGACGTGCCGGGCGGCGTGTACCACGCCTCCGTGCTCGCCGGCGTCGAGCTTCCGACCGGCGCGCGTGACGGGCCGTTGCCTACCGGCTCGGGCACGTATGACGTGATGGGCGGTCTGGCCGCCGGCTATGAGGGACGGCTCGTGTTCGGAGCGGGGCGCTACAAGCGGAACGGGACCAGCGATGCAGGTGTCGACATCGGCAACGGACTGATCGCGGACGCCGCGGTTGGTTTCCGACCGGTCAGAACCGCCTATCGTCGGCCGGACACCGTGGTCATGGCGGAGCTGAATTATCAGTCGCTCGGGCGCGCCCAGCGGGAGGGAATCGTCGTGCCGAACACCGGTCGGAACGTGCTGTACCTGTCCGCCGGCGTCTGGCTGACGTATCGGAATCACGCGTTCAAGCCCGGCATTCAGCTTCCGGTCCACACAGACGATCGCGGGGGAGCATCGAGACCGGATTGGCGATTCGTGGTCGCCTATGAGGTGCACACGGGGAGTTTGTTCGGTCGCTGAGGTTGGTCGGTGATCCCGCCAGGCCGAGGCGACGCTCCTGGGACGAAGATGGAGGACATCATGACTGGTTCACGGCATCATCGAATGATCGGCTGGGCGACGACGGCGCTCGTCCTTGGTGTCCTGCTGGGAGCACCCGCCCCCGCCCGCGCGGACATCGAGGAGATCGTGCTGCGCGTCGACGGCCTGGCCTGCCCGTTCTGCGCGTACGGCCTCGAAAAGAAGCTCGGGCGGGTGTCAGGCGTCGACCAGGTTGACGTCCAGATGGACGCCGGACGGGTCATCCTCACACCGTCACGCGGCACCGTGGTCTCCGTCGACACCGTCGAGAGGGCGGTCTCGGACGCCGGTTTCTCGCTGCGCAGTACCGAGCTGACGGCGACGGGGCGCCTGGGTGAACGTGGCGGCGCGCTGGTGCTCTGGCTCGACGGGCCGTCAGGCGCTGCCATCGAGCTCGTCGGAGGCGAGGTGCCGGATGATGAGTTCGCCCGACGTGTCGGGGACGCGTCCGTGCGAGTCTCCGGGCGTCTGCAGACGATCCGGCAGGAGGCTGGTCGGATCGTCTTCGTGCTCACCGTCGACCGCTACGAACGCGTGCAGCCGGCGTGAACCGGATGCCAGTGACGCCGAATGATTTATGAACACCGTTCGACGGCTATTCATCGTTGCCCTGGCTGTGGCGATGACCGGCGTCCCTGAGGTAGCACTTGGGTCCGGACATGGGCCGGTCTTCGGCCTGACCACGCCCACGAACGCGGCTGGCGGGTGGGCCGTCGACATCGGCTTCATGGGCCGTTCGGGTGACGATGACAACGGGGCGATGACGCGGGCGATGCTCACCTACGGGTTGACCGAGGATCTCCAACTCTCGGTCTCCGGACCGCTGGTGTTCGCGTCCGCGCCGTTCTCGCCTGCGCGCGGCACCGCGATGATGCCGGGCACGGGCGACTTCGAGGCGATCGGTGCCTGGCGATTTCATCGGCAGGGCACGGCCGTGGGCACACGGATCGAGAGTACGGCGTACGGCGGGCTGATTGTGCCAGGCCCGCAGAAGCCCGCAGGCATGGCGCGCGACCTCCGTCGTGCGCCGGGATTCTACACCGCCGTGGCCAGCGGCTTCGCCTCCCGCAGTCACTACGTCTGGGGTGGTCTTGGGTACACGCGCTTTGCTGAACGCGGTGGCGATCAGCGCCCCGACGTGCTTCTGTACAGCGCGGTATGGGGGTATCGACCGCCGCCGCTGCGGAAGGAGTATCCGCACTGGGACTGGCGATGGTTCGTGGAGATGACCGGCGAGAAGGCGGGCAATCTCCGGCGCGCCGGGCTCGAGCATGCGGGAACGGGCGGACATCAGATTCTGCTCGGCCCGACCGCACTGGGCATCTACAAGAACTACGCGATCGAAGGCGGCGTCCAGTTTCCGGTGTACCGGGACATCGGCGTCAACGTGCAGCGGGAAAGCGTTCGGTACGCGATCAATTTCAGCTACTTTTTCTAAGTGGAGTCCATCGCCTATGGTCACGCGAACACTGCTGGCCTTCCTGACCGTCGGGCTGTTCGGCATCGGGGAGGCGCGCGCCGAGTATTGCCAGATCGATCTGACGATCTATGGCATGGATTGAGCGATCTGTGCACACGCCGTGAGCGTGTCCATCGATCGGATCGACGGCGTCCAGGGAGCAAAGGTCAGCCTGAACGAAGGCCGAGCGGTCATCGCACTCGAACCGGGGAACATGGTCACGCTGGCCCAGATTCAGGAACGCGTGCGCCGAAACGGGTTCACGCCGCAAGGGGCGGTGGTGACGGTCCGCGTGAGAGTGGTCGCCACGGGTGACACGCTCCGCTTGGAGGTCGTCGGAACACGAGAGTCCTTCGATGTGGCAGCGACCCCGCGGAGGGCGACCCTCACCGAGCTGAAGACACATGTCGGGCAGGTCGTCGTCGTGGAGGGACTCGTTCCCGCGCGAAAAGGTGAGGTCACAGCCGTGATTGAAGTGAGGGGCGTGAAGGCTGAGAGCGGCTCCACGCCGTAAGGCAAGACAGTTCAAGAGACCTTTCGCGCCTCGCGTTGCATGGCCTGATGCAGATCCCAGTCAGCCTGGAGCCGCATCCAGAACTGTGGCGATGTCTTCAAGAGGCGTGCGAGGCGCAGGGCGGTATCGGCCGTGATACCGCGCTTGCCGAGCACGATCTCGTTCAGGCGGTTGAGTGAGATCCCAAGACGGCGCGCCGCCTCGACCTGACCGATACCCATCGGCCTGAGGAACTCTTCGAGCAGAATCTCACCAGGCGAAATCGCCGGCCCCAGCCAGGTCGAATCCCTAGTGATAGTCTTCGACGCGGACTTCGTAGGCATGCCCCTGCTCCCAGCGGAAAGTGACGCGATATTGGTTGTTGATTCGAACGCTGTGCCGGCCCGCCTGGTCGCCTTTCAACAGTTCCAGTCGAGTGCCCGCCGGAATTCTGAGATCCTCCAATCTGGCAGCAACATCAAGTGCTTTGAGTTTCCGTTGTGCCACTCGCCAAATCTCCTGAGGGATTCGCCGAGCGGCGCGAGTGTTTCGTTGTCGGAACAGGTCAGCGGTGGTCTCATCGGCAAAGGACTGGATCACAGCCGCTATTTACATGCTACACGGATAGTGTGTAATCCGTCAAATTGGAGATCGAAGGCTTGGAGGCCTTGCCTAGAGAGAAGCCGCCGGGCTGACTTACCAGCTGACAGTCAGCTTCGCGCGTGGTGGTGCAGACGGCGTTCCAGTGGTCGCGGCGATTCAGGATTCAGCCCGCTACGTATCGGATCACTGAAGCCGCGTCCAATCGTCGATGGGGATTCGGCCCACTATCGCGATTCCGCCCTTACCGTCAGGCCGGATGACCACAGTCTCCCCATCGACCACTGTCGCTCCCCAGTCGGGAAATGCCCGCGATAGGTTCGGTTGGTGCGTGACCAGGATCGTATTTCCTGATTGAGGGACTTCGGCTACTTTCCTTCGGAGCCATGCGGCCTGTGCTTCCGTAATGCTCTGCATGCTCTGGCCGCCATCGCCGAGCTCCCTGACAACGGTCGGCGACTTCAATCCGGCGAGCTTGACCGTTTCCATCGCGCGGTATGTTGGGCTGCTCAAGACGGAGCCGATTGGGATCCGGAGCGTGCGAAGTGCATTGCCCATCGCCGATGCTCCACGGCGACCGGGTTCGTCCAGTTGCCGTTCCAGTTTGGTGTTGTCAGCGTTCGCGGTGTCCTTGGTGGGCACCTCCCGCGGCGAACTCGCGTGTCGCATGACGAGCACGTAGCCGCCGCCTTGCAGAGCGTTGACCAGCTCGCGCGACGATTGTTGTGCGTTGGCTCCCGCTACCGCCCACATGCCGGCGACGAGCGTCATCACGAGCCGCGCCCGCGTCTGCCTGTTCACTTGCGCACCTCAAGATCAGAGTATCACCGGGTTGTGGCAGTCCGCGGCCGTGTCACCCGTGGAGGCCACGCCACACCATCGCGCCGACTTGCAAGGGCAGGACGACAGCCAGCGCGCGACGATGCCGCAGGTCCCAAGCGCCATCCCAATCGTGACGCGAGTGGCCAGCCCGATCACCGAGGCCCTTCACCGGCCATGCGTCAGCAAGTAGACCGGCCGTGCGCGCCACAAACGCCCAGTCCAACAGCGGTGGCCGTTCCCACGAGGCTGTGCTCGGTGAGATCGAAGCCAAGCAACGTGGCGGACCGAATGCCTCCATGATTGCCCGCGACGCAGCCGAGGAGATCGTAGCCGCAATAGACCAGACGCCACGCCTGGGCCATGCTTGACACCTCGGGTGAGCCCCGGTGACCGGCCCCCTCTGATTCGCCACGCATAGAATGAGGGTCCTCCGTTGAAGGGAGGACCGATGAAACGGAGCAAGTTCACCGACGAGCAGATCCTGGCAATCGTCAAAGAGGGCGAAGCCGGCCGGAAGGTGTCCGACCTCTGTCGGACCCACGGGATCACGGAACAGACCTACTACCGCTGGAAGTCCAAGTACGGCGGCATGGAGCTGAGCGAGCTGCAGCGACTCAAGCAGCTCGAGGACGAAAACCGCCGCCTGAAGCACATCGTCGCCGAGCAAACGCTGGACATTCAGGCGTTGAAAGCGGTGGTGGCAAAAAATGTGGTAGGCCCCGTCGTGAACGCGTGGCGGTGGGGTGGCTCCTCGACGCGCGGCACACGAGTCTCCGGCGCGCCGGTCGGGCCGTCGGCTTGAGCACGGCGACCTGGCGGTATCAACGGCGCGGTCGCCTCGACAACCGCGAGCTCCTGGCACGTCTGCAAGCGCATGCTGCTGTTCGTCCGCGGTACGGGTATCGCCGGCTCCATACGCTGATCGCGCGCGAGAGCTTCGTCGCCAATCACAAACGGGTCCACCGGGTGTACCGCGAGGCTGGCTTGCAAGTCCGTCGGCGCCGGCGGAAGCAGATTACCCGAGGAGAACGGGTGCCTTTGGCCTTGCCTAGCGGGCCGCGCCAACGTTGGTCGATGGACTTCATGGCTGATACGCTGGCCGACGGCCGCGGCTTCCGCCAGACGATACGCGCAGCGCTTCGTCGACGGGCGGTAAGGAGGAGTAAATGGCGAAGAAGCGACATCAGAGGACACGCGGGCGGTCCGCAGCGAACAAGCATCCGCTCGTCGGGCTGTTCTTCCACACCTTCCACGACGTCGACGGCAACCGAACCGTTCAATACCAGGGGTTCATCAAGGAGGTCTCGAGCGAGGGTGTGCTCGCGCAGTTACTTGATGGATCTCTGGGTCGCCCTCGAACATGCAATGGTTTCCGCTGTCTGCAGTCGAGGGCTGGGAACTCTATTCCACCGCCGACGAAATGAATGACGCCTACAGGCGGAAGTACGCACGTCGTGGGTGACGTCCCGGTGATCGCCGCATGCCCCCGTGATCCCGCACCGGTACCGCGGCTCGTCGAAAGGATTCGCATGAACGAACAGGAGCTGAACGTCGCGCTCGCCGATCGCGAGCTGATGTATCAGGGCGTGATCTACCGATTTACCGGCGCCCGCGTCCGCAGGCCACCCACAGAACCGAACCCGGTCGTCGTCGAGTTCTCTGCAGCGCGGGCTGACGGCGTCGGCGAGACGATCCGCGGGATATTACACGTGTCGCGCGACTCGTTCGAGGACCGCGAATACCTGATCGCGATGATCGACCACACGGTGATGGAGATCGTCGACGGTCGTTTGCCTCCGGGGACAATTCAACCCCTGTAGCTTGGTAAGGACCGATCAACATCAACAGGGTTTCGCGGCGAAGCGGCGTCGCCTCGTCGTCGTCCCCGTCCGCCGGCCAGTCGTCGCTGTGCTCCGCGATCCGCGTCGCCAACGCGTCCGCCCTGTGGTAGACGTCGACGAGGTTCCGCTCGAATTCGGACGGCAGCTGTGCGATGAGCGCCGGGCGTTCGAGGAGGGCGCGGAACACGCGGGTGAGTTCAGGCGTGAGCATCCGGAGGTACGTCCATGGGCCGAGCAGTTGCAACTCCTTCGGCCCGAGATGATCTGCTGGCAATGGCTCCAACGGGGCGGCGGCCTCCGGCCGCCGCCGGAAACGGGACGACGTCGGCACTCATCGGACACCTCCCACCGACATCGCCACCTCAACGAGCTGTTCAAGCGCATTGGCCGCCGTGAAGTCGCCGGCGGCGCGGTGCCGAACGGCGCGCGACAGGACGTTGATGATTAACTCGACGTCGTCGAGCGCCGCCGGCGAGCGCGTTCGCAGCACCTGCGTGAGTCGCCGCACGCGCGCGGCACGGGTGCGCCGATTCCAGGGATCAGCTGATGACAGGTGGGTGCGTGGAATTCGATGCGACCCACTGGGCATGTGGGCCTCCGTTGGTAGAGGCCGGAGAGTCTGCGAGAATGGGGCGCAAATCCGCCGACCGTGTACGCGGTTGACGGCTCTCTCTATTGACCCGCGCGAACGGGTCGTAATCCCAGACCGGTCGATCGTCGTCGCCGTCCGCCCGCGCCGCGACGATCGCCTCGTCGAAGCCGTAGCGATCCCGGCACAGCTGCCGCACGCGGTTCACGCGCTTGACGTCGGCGGCCTCCGCCAGCAGGTCGAACGCCGCGCGCGATCGCGCCGAGCCGAGCGCCTCCGCCGTGTCCCACACGCGTGTCGTCGTGGGCGGACGCGACCGCCGTCGTCGTCGGCGCGCCGTCCGTTGTTGCCGGCGGGTGCCGTCGGCGCGCGAGCGCCTCACGCGCGCGCGCGTTGGCGGCGAGCGCCGCGTGCAGCCGCGTGTGCTCGCGGATCGAAGACACGACGCCCGTGCCGCCGCCGACCCGGTGCCGGACCGGCCTCGAGGGCCTGCGGCTCTTCGAGGAGCCCTGCCGGTTCGGTGCGGAGCCGGTCCTCCTCGCGGTCCTCGTCTGCCGTTGGCGTCTCGCGCGTTGCCCTGCGCCGCTCGGCGCGCAGCTTCGACACGAACGGCTGCGAGACGTGCGGCTCGCGCGCGATCTCGCGCGATCGGATCGCGCTGTTACCGCGTCCGGAGCCGCCAGGCGCGCCAGGACCTGCGGCCGCTTGTCGGCGTGGGTTCGTGCCGAGTGTCGGCGACCCGGTGATCGCGCCATCTACTTCCGTCTACTGTTAGACAGGCCGCCTGATCCTGTTATCACCCGGTCCGCCTCTCGTAGGTCCGTTACTGGTAGGGGGCCCCGCTATCCTTACCGCGTGCCCCGATACTTGTGTCGCAACCGCGGCTGCGCGTGGCCCGTACCCTGCAGAAGGCTTGTGAACCCGACGATCCCACGGCTGCGGGCCCGCGCCGGCGCGACCTCGACCGACGACGCGTCACGCCCGGCGGCCGGCGTGCGACCGATGCGCTGAAAATGTCGTGTCCGTTTTGCGGAGGCAGCGAGTCGGCCGTGGTGCACAGCCAGGAGCAGAATGACCGCAATGCGCGTCAGCAGTCCAGCGAGCTCGAGGGCGCTCAAGAGAATCTCAAAGGTTCCGACGAACGGACCGAGAAGCTCGGGCATCGGCAGGCCGATCTTCAGGAATCGGCCGGCGCCGAGCTGTTCGGGGAAGAGAATCTTCTGAATGCCTTCTGCCAGGAACACGGCTCCCACCATCAGGCGGACCAGAACCGTGGCCGATGGAGCGCTCGTTCGTCTCGAGTGTTCCATATGCCGTGACCTCTCCGGGTTGCGAGAATCGAGTTATGCTCACCCGCGGGACATGGACAGCATTCTGCTCGTGGAGGACGAATACGCGCTGCGGATGACGCTGGGCGATCGCCTGCGCAAGGAAGGCTATCTCGTCGACTGTGCAGTCGATGGCGAGGAGGGCCTCGATAAGGCGACGCAGCTGCCCTTCGATTTGATCATTCTCGACATCATGCTGCCGCGGCGCGATGGCCTCGAGGTGTGCAGCGGCATCCGGCGATCCGGAGTCATTACGCCGATTTTGATGCTCACCGCTCGTGGTCGCACGCCCGACAAAGTGGCTGGCCTGAAAACTGGCGCTGATGACTACGTCACGAAACCCTTCAAGATGCCGGAGCTGCTCGCACGCATCGAGGCGTTGCTGCGGCGGGCACCAGCGCGGGTTCCAGCAACGCCAGCCGTCTACGAATTCGGCCGAATTCGCGTTGATCTCCGCGGGACCGAAGTCTTGCGCGACGGACAGGGGATCAGCCTGTCGGCGCGCGAGTTTCAACTTCTGCGATTCTTTCTGGAGCATCAGCAGACGACACTGTCCAGGGAAGATCTGCTGACACGAGTGTGGGGCTATGACGCGTCGACGTTCACCCGAACGGTCGATGTGCACGTTGCCAGCCTCCGTCAGAAGCTGGAAGACGATTCCAGGCAGCCTCGACATTTCGTCACCGTGCAGGGGCTCGGATACAAGTTCAGGCCATAGCAGGGACTGATGAGGCTCTTCAAAGCACGTGCAGGCCTTGGGGCGGTGCTCCTCGTGACAGCTGCGGCGATCGTCGGGTTGGCGGTACTGCAGTATCGATGGAATCGCAACGCCAGCGAGGCGACCGGCGTGCGGCTTGCCGACGCACTCCAGTTGTCGATGGTCAACTGGCACCTGGATCTGTTCCGCAACCTGTCTGAGGTATGCCTGACGATTCGGATGGCCGCCGAATTCGCGCCCGATAACGACGTCAATCAGTTCGCGGATCGGTTTGCGGAGTGGCGGTCGATTGCGCGCTATCCCGACCTGGTGGCGAACGTCTTCGTCCTTGATCGAACATCGGCCACGGCGGATGTGCAAATGTTCCGGCTCGATCCTCAGACCAGAGTGTTCGCACGCATCGAAGGGCCCACCGTGCTGGCGACGCCTGTCGCTGATTTGCGGCGGGCGCTCGTGGAATCGGCCGACGCCCTGCCGGCGACACCGCCCGATCGCCAATTGACGGAAAGCTTCTACAACATCGGCGCGGCGCTGCGCGACTGGCGATTCGAGCCTGCCATTCCAGCGCTGATTCGGCCGCTCAGCGTCGAATCGACCGCATCCCGCCGTGTCGCCGCCGGCTCTCCAGCCGTTCAGTGGCTGGTGATCCAGCTGGACGAGCAGGTTCTTCGTTCTCGTATTCTTCCGGACCTAGCGCACCGGTACTTCCAGGGCACCGACGGTCTCGATTACGAGGTGGCCGTCGTGAGCGGGTCGCGACCTGGGCGAGTGATCTATTCCTCTGATCCCGGATTTGGCGAGCAGGAGGTTCTCGATGCAGACGGCCGGATGGACCTGTTCGGCCGCGGTTGGGATCAGGCGTCGCGTGCACCAGTCTCGATTTTTCACCGAACCTCGGAGAACAGCGGACCCACTGCAGCCGTCGGTATCAGCTGGTTTCCTCTGCTCCGCGAAACGCCTCCGTCGGACGACTGGCAGCTCGTCGTGCGGCATCGGCGCGGCGGGCCGCTTGGCGCCTTTGTGGCCGACATGGAACGCCGTGGGCTCGCGCTTAGCTTCGGCGCGCTTTTTCTGCTTGTCCTCAGTCTGTCGATGCTGGTCATCACGAGCATTCGCGCGCAGCGGCTTGCACGTCTGCAGATGGATTTTGTGACCGCTGTGTCGCACGAGCTGCGGACGCCGCTCACGATCATTGGGTCCGCCGCTGACAACATCGCCACGGGTGTCGTCGACAGCCAGTCTCAGTTGCAGGAATACGGCTCCGTGATCGGAGAACAGACGAGTCGCCTCTCCGGACTTGTCGAGCGGGTGCTGCTGTTTGCCGCCACAAGGGACGGCCAGCAGCGTTATGTAACGCAGTCCCTGTTTCCAGCGGAGATCGTGGACGCGGTTCTGGCGAGCACCGAAGGACTCATCAGGGCCGCTCAGTTCACGATCGAACGGGACGTGCCATCCGAGGTTCCCCCGATTATCGGCGAGCGCCTTGCCGTGTCGCAGTGCATCGAGAACCTAATTACCAACGCCGTCAAGTACAGCCGGGACGAGCGTTGGATCGGCATTCGCGCAAGAGTCGTCGAATTGGACAACCGAGAACGGCAGGTGCAGATCAACGTTTCGGACCGGGGAATCGGGATTGCCGCCGAGGACCTGCCGCACATCTTCGAGCCGTTCTATCGGAGCCCGTCGGTCCGGCGATCGCAAGTCCATGGCACCGGCCTCGGCTTGGCGCTCGCCAAACAAGTGGCCGAATCGATGGGAGGAACCTTGACCGTCGACAGCGAGCGCGGTCGAGGCAGCACGTTTACGCTCTCGCTGCGCTGTGCCCCACAAGTCGCCGATGCGGCTGTCACCGATGTCCAGGGAGCGTTCCTGACGGGTTCCTTCCAGCCTCCCCGAACCCCAACCCCATAGCCCTCCACGGGCTGTTGGCTTCTGTAGGCGCTCTTTTTACAGGATTCTTACAACTCCTCGAACCGGCCGCGCATAGGCTGTCGGCAATTCCACACTGCGCATGGCAACGGACGACCGAGACCTGTACTCCGGACTCATCCGGCTTCACATCCTCCACCACGCGGAGAAGGGAGAGGTCTTCGGTCTGGGCATGATCGAAGAGCTGTCCCGGCACGGGTATCGTCTCAGTGCGGGAACACTGTATCCCATCCTCCATGGCCTCGAGGCCAAGGGTTATCTGAAGGCCACCAAGCACCGAAACGGCCGCCGCATTCGCCGGCTGTACCGAGCCACCCCGGCCGGTCGACGCGTCCTCGCTGCCGCCAAAGCAAAGGTGCGCGAGCTCTTCGGCGAACTGTTCGAGGACGAGTAAGCCCCTTCGATCACCGGCGCTCACTCCGCGTAGCCCATCTTCCTCGCCGACGTTCGAGCACCGACGTTCGAGCGCTTGACCCCTGGGCATCACCGCAGTAGAGTGGCGGTCGGCGCTGATTATCGCAATACGATATCGTAGCACAATGACGATTTGCGACACTCTTATTTCATTTCGGTGTGAGTGTATATCGGCCATTTGTGATCGGTGGATTCGAAGAATGTCACTGAGACGGGTTTTGAGTCTGTGCGTGGGATTGTTGATGAGTGCAGTGGCGGCGGACGCCCAGCGCGTCTCATCGCCGATCCCTGTCACTTTCCAGCAAGCGATTCAACACGCGCTGGACAATTATCCGGCGATACTGGCTTCAACGGCGAGACTGTCGGCGCAAGAAGCCGGTGTCGATCTCGCGCGCACCGCATACCTGCCGCGACTTGACACGGCGTTTCAGGTCAACCGGGCGACGCGAAACAACGTAACCGGATTGTTGCTGCCAGGGACACCGATTCCTTCGGTTTCAGGCGCAGTGTCAGACGTCACCTCCCTGGCCAGCATCTGGGGTGGAGCTGGCGCGTTCGTGATGACGTGGGAAGCGTTTGATTTTGGATCGCGAAGTGCCACCGTTGATGTTGCGAGAGCGCAGGTGACACGCGCACGTGCGGGAGCCGAGCTGACAAGATTGGAGATAGGTATCAACACTGGCGATGCGTTCCTGCGCCTGGCAGCCGCGCAGGAGTCCGTCCGCGCAGCCCGCGCGAATGTGGAGCGTCAGGAGGTGTTCGCGAACGCAGTTGCCGTCCGCGTCAAGAACCAGTTGCGGCCTGGCGCCGATGATTCGCGCGCACAAGCCGAGCTCGCGCTGGCGCGGATTCAGTTGATCCAGGCCGAGCAGGCGGAGCAAGTCGCCCGCGCGAATCTGGCTCAATGGCTTGGCATCAACGCGTCGGACGTCCAGATCAATGCGGACCGTGTTCTGACTGTTCCACCGTCGCCGTCGGCCTCATCTGGCATCGCCGCTCACCCGTTAGCCGAAAACCAAATGGCGGCCGTCGAATCGAGCCGGGCTCTCCAGAACGCGGTGAGTCGGTCGTTCGCGCCACGAATCAATTTTCAGACGACGTACTCTGTCCGTGGGTCCGGTGCGTTGGCCAACGGCGGTACGCGTGGATTTGCACTGGATACCCCGAACTGGGCTGCCGGCATCACTGCGACGTTTCCGCTGTTCGACTGGTTTTCGGTGAGAGAGCGGACGCGGCTCGAGGCGCACAACGAGCGTGCGGAGCGGGCCACGTACGACCTAATCGTCAGAGAGTTGTCGGCCCTATCGGAGCAGGCACGGGCAGAGATGGACGGCGCCAGACGGGTTGCCGAGAATACACCGATTCAGCTCACTGCAGCCCGCACGCTAGAACAGCAGGCGCAAGCCCGGTACGACGCGGGGCTTGCTGACATCGTGGAAGTGGCTGACGCACAGCGGTTGCTCTTGCAGGCCGAGGTCAGCAACGCGCTTGCGCGGCTCGGTATCTGGCGCGCCCTGCTCACTGACGCCGCGGCGCGTGGCGACCTATCAGTCCTTCTGAAGTAGTCCCTGCGTTCTTCGAGAGGAATTCACGCTATGTGGCCGATACGCGCCGCCATGAGGCGACCGATAACCGTCCTGATAATCGTCCTCGGCGTAGCACTCATGTCGTTACTGGCGGTGCAGCGCATGAAGGTGGACGTCTTCCCGGATCTGGGGACGCCGGTCATCTACGTCGCGCAGCCGTACGGCGGTATGGACCCGGCACAGATGGAAGGGTACATCGCCTTCTACTACGAGTATCACTTCCTCTACATCACCGGCATCGAGCACGTCGAGTCGAAGTCGATTCAGGGCGCCACGCTCCTCAAGCTTTTCTTCCACGAAGACACCGACATGAGCCAGGCGATGGCTGAAACGGTGGGATACGTCAACCGCGCCCGGGCTTTCATGCCGCCTGGTACGGTGCCGCCGTTCGTGACGCGGTTCGACGGCGGCAGCGTACCCGTCGGCTATCTCGTGTTTTCGAGTGAGACACGGGCGCTTGGGGACATTCAGGATGTCGCACTGAACCGCGTTCGTCCCATGTTCGCCACCTTACCCGGCCTGTCAGCTCCACCGCCGTTCGGCGGGAACCAACGGACCGTCGTCGTGCGTATCGATCCAGATCGCCTACGGGCGTATCGCATGTCCGGCGAAGAGGTCGTCCAGGCGTTGACCCTCGGAAATGTGATCACGCCTTCGGGCAACGTGCGCATTGGCGATTTCGCGCAGATGGTGCCCGCCAACTCGGTCGTCCCCAATATCCAGGAGCTGATGGAGATTCCGGTCCGAGTCGGTGCCGGGCCAACCGTCTTTCTGCGCGACGTCGGGTACGTCGAAGACAGCTCTGACATCCTGACCAGCTATGCGCTGATCGACGGCAAGCGCAGCGTCTACATCCCCGTGACCAAGCGCGCCGACGCGTCGACGCTGGCCGTCGTACAGGATGTTAAGGAGGCGCTCCCGCGAATGCGCGCAGCGATTCCCGACGACGTCGACGTGAACTTCGCGTTCGATCAGTCCGGGTACGTCACAAACGCGATGCGGTCGCTGGCGACCGAAGGGGCGCTGGGCGCATTGCTGACCGGTCTCATGGTGCTGCTCTTCCTGCGGCACTTCCGGAGCTCCATCATCGTGGTCTTGACGATCCCGCTCGCGCTGCTGGCGGCTGTGGTCGCGCTCTGGGGCGCCGGTCAGACCATCAATATCATGACGCTCGGCGGCCTCACGCTCGCTATTGGGATTCTGGTGGACGAATCGACGGTCGCCATCGAGAACATCCATACCCACCTCACACGCGGCAAGAAGCGGGCGCGAGCCGTCCTCGATGCGGTCGGCGAAGTCGCGGTGCCGATGATGCTCGCCATGCTCTGCGTCCTCGCCGTCTTTGCGCCGTCGTTCTTCATGGTCGGCGTCGGCCGCGCACTGTTCGTGCCGCTGGCGCTCTCGGTCGGGTTCGCCATGGCGTCCTCGTACTTACTGGCGCTGACGCTTGTGCCGATTCTCTATACCTGGATTGGCGGCGAGCATCACCCAACGGTTAAGGGAGGCTTGTTTGAGGGGTTCCGGCGTATCTACGGCCGTATGGTGGGTGCATTCGTGCGATGGCGGTGGGCGGTGCTTACCGTTTACCTCGTGATGTCGGCGGTTGTCGTGTATCTCGTGGGCGGCGCGCTCGGCACGGAGATCTTCCCGAGCGCCGATTCGGGCCAGATCCAGGTGCGCCTGCGAGCACCAACGGGCACGCGTGTCGAGCGCACCGAGCAGATGGCCCTTCGGCTGCTCGATACCGTTGCCGACGCCGTCGGGCCTGAGAATGTGCAAGCCAGTCTCGGCTTCGTCGGCTCCCAGCCTTCGAGCTATCCGGTGAACCTGATCCACCTCTGGACCAGCGGTCCACATGAAGCGGTGCTCTTGATCTCCACAACGCAGAATCGCAAGGTGTCGACCGCCGCGCTCCAGGAGGTGCTTCGCGACAGAATCGGTGAGATTGCGCCGGGCGCCGTTGTCTCCTTCGAGGCGGCCGATCTCGTCAACCAGGTCATGAGCTTCGGCTCGCCAACGCCGATCGAAGTCGCAGTGGCAGGCACGGATTTGACGGCAAGCCGAGAGTACGCCGAAAAGCTGAGAGTGCAGATGACCAAGATCCCGGCGCTGCGGGATCTGCAGTTCGGGCAGGCGCTCGATTATCCAGTCCTGCGCGTCCAAATCGATCGCGAACGGGCCGGGCAATTGGGCGTAACCGTCAATCAGGTCGGTCGATCGCTCGTCGCCGCGACCTCCTCGAGCCGGTTCGTGACCCCGAACTACTGGGCGGATCCGAACTCCGGCATTGCCTACCAAGTCCAAGTCGAGATTCCGCAGCATGAGATGTCGTCGGTAGAAGACGTGCTGAACGTCCCTGTGATGCAAAACGGTGCGTTGCGCCCGCTGCTCGGCGATGTCGCCACGGTTTCCCAGCAGACGGCAATGGGCGAGTACCACAGGTATAACCAGCAGCGCATGATCACGTTGACTGCGAACGTGTCCGGAGAAGACTTGGGGTCGGCGTCGGACACCGTGTTTGCCGCGATCGACAGCGCAGGTGCTCCACCTGGCGGGGTGACGGTCACCGTACGCGGGCAGGTCGCGCCGATGCAGCAAACGTTGGACGGCCTCCGTGTCGGCCTCGGGCTGGCTATTGTCGCGATCTTCCTGCTGCTAGCAGCATATTTCCAGTCGCTGAAGATCGCGCTCATTGTAATCGGCACCATCCCCGCCGTGATTGCGGGCGTCGCCCTTGCCCTCTTCCTGACGGCCAGTACCTTGAACGTTCAGTCGTTCATGGGTGCGATTATGGCAATAGGCGTGGCGGTCGCGAATGCCATCCTGCTTGCGACGTTTGCCGAGCAGTATCGGCAGGAAGGGACGCCGGCTGATGCGGCGGCGACGCGTGGCGCGACCAGCCGCCTGCGGCCCATCCTGATGACGACGTTTGCGATGATTGCCGGCATGATTCCAGTTGCAGTTGGGTCGGAGCAGCTGGCGCCGCTCGGCCGTGCCGTCATCGGCGGCCTCGCCGCCTCGACAGTCGCGACGCTCTTCGTACAACCTGCGCTATTCGCGCTCGTCCAGAGCCGCGCGGCGACGATCTCACCGTCGCTCGACCCGGACGACGTCATGAGCCGCCATCATTCAGGAGAAGTCGAATGAACCGCGCCGCAGAGTTGTCAGTGTTTGCGGTGATTCTGGGGCTATCCGCCGCCCCGCTTCTTGCCCAAGACGCGAGCCAGTCACTAGAGACCGTCAGGGTTGTTTCGCAGGCGCTCAAGACGACTATGACCATTCCGGGCGACCTCACGCCCTATCAAGGCGTGGACATCCACGCCAAGGTGTCCGGGTTCGTAGAATCGGTGGCGGTCGATCGGGGCTCGTGGGTCAAGCGCGGTCAGATGCTTGGTCGACTCTCGGCGCCTGAGCTGCGCGCGCAGCGAGCAGAGGCCGAGGCACGAGTGCAAGCGGTCCGGGCGCAACAGGCCGAGTCACAGGCGAAGATGGTTGCCGCGCAGAGCACGTATGAGCGCCTCAAGGCGGCCAGCGTCACCCCTGGTGTCGTCGCCGGCAACGACCTCGAAGTCGCGGAACGCACCTTCGAGGCAGCACGGGCGCAAGTGGAGGCGCTCAAGAGCAGCGGTGTCGCAGCCGGAGCCGCGCTCACGGCCGTCGCCGAACTGGAAGCGTATTTGGAGATCACAGCCCCATTCGATGGCGTGATTATTGCGCGCAACGTACATCCCGGCAGTCTGGTGAGCCAAACCAGCGGACCCATGCTCAGAATCGAGCAAACCACGAGGCTGCGGTTGACCGTACCAGTGCCCGAAGCGTACGTGGGCGCCATCATGAGGGGCGCGAAGGTGGATTTTCGAGTGCCGGCGTTTCCGGATCAGACCTTCCAGGGGGTGATCGCCCGCCCCGCGCATTCGCTCGACATGAAGACGCGAAGCATGCCGGTGGAGCTCGACGTCATGAATTCCAAACTCACGCTGGCACCAGGCATGTTCGCGGAAGTGCGCTGGCCGATTTCACGGTCACGAAACAGTCTGTTTGTGCCGACCACGGCCCTCGTGCGAACGACAGAGCGTCAGTTCGTGATCAGAATTCGGAATGGCGTGACTGAATGGGTGAATGTACGCCGCGGTGAGGTCAGCGGCGACTTAATCGAAGTCTTTGGTGACTTGCGCGAAGGCGATGTCATTGCCCAACGGGGGAACGACGAGATTCGTCCCGGTACGAGAATCGGCCAGAACGGCGCGAAGCCGTGATCAGAGGTGCGCGCCTTGCACGCATTGCACGCTGGCACTGCTGTCTCGCAACCAGCAGTCCCGATGGAACCCACCGTTGACGGCGTTCTGTTCGCGCCATTGAACTCAAGGCTGACATTCATCGCCAATCTTCCCGCTCGATCAGTGCCTGAGCCTTCGCTGGCATTGCTGACATCGAGGGCAACGTCGATCTTGTGGTGCGGGTTCCGGAAATTCTGACATCCACATGTCCGGAAATTCTGGGGCCCTAACTTCCGGAAATTCTGGCCGTCTTTGAGCAGACCCTGTCGGGTCCCAGACTCGCTGCACTAGGCAGCGAGGGAAAGGATGATCGACATGCTCAAACAGCACGAGATTCAAGTTCTGCGCCGCGCCGGCCACAGTCAAAGCGACGTGGCTCGGCTCGCCGGTGTCGCGTTGCACCGTTCAACGCATCGACACTGAAGCGACCGTCACGGACATCGACACGGCGCGTGAGCGCGAAGCGCGGGGGATCGGCCGGCCAGCGAAGGCAGAGCCGTTTCGGTGGGTGGTTGCCGAGATCCTGGCGCAGGAACCGCGGCTGCTGTCGGTCGAGATCCTCCGGCGGGTCAAACTGAAGGGGTACACGGGCGGGAAGACGGCGCGCTGATCACCGCACTGCGCCCGAAGATTGTCCGTCCGCTGGTCCGCTTGAAAGGCCTGCCCAAAAAGTTTTCACAACACGATTTCGGGCACGTGGACGTCGCCTTTCTCACCGAACCAGCACGTCCACTTTTTCGCGAGCCGGCTGAAGTACTCACGGTGGGTCGAGGTGACGATCGTGCCGGACGAACGCGCGGAAACGTGCGTGCGGACTTGGGTCGATCGCTTCGCGGCGATCGGCGGTGTGCCGTTGCTCGCCGTGTTCGATCGCGCCAAGACAGTGGCGCTGGAATGGGGACCGCAGCGGCCACGTCACGGAGTGGAATCCGCTCTTCGCCGGCGTGGCACTCGATCTGAGCCTGAGCCTAGGGATTGAGATCTGCTGGCCGTCAAAGGTCCTTCTTCAAGAAACGCCGTTTCGTCGATGACGAGGACCTGCCGCAGCAGCTTGCCGAATGGCGCACGGAGGTGAATACGGAGCGGCCCTGTGGCGCGACGAAAAGTGATCCCCGCGGTGCGACTCGAGGAAGAACGGCCGCGACTGCGCCTCCTGAAAGGCCCCCACGGATCTCGCCGTACGTGTGCCCGTCATCGTGGGCCCGACCGCCGAGGTGATGCACGACCTGCACCGGTACTCGATGCCTCCGGACGCGATCGGGATCGCCGGGACGCTGTACCTCTATCGCGACCGCGTGCGAATTGTCGCCGGCCGCTTTACCGCGACGCACGAGCGAAAATTCCAGCCGGGCGAGGGGTCAACCTTGCCCGAGCATCGCGCGCAACACGTCGCCGCCGTCTCCGGCAAACGGGCCAAGCGGTATCTGCAACGCGTGCATTTACTGAAGCGGGGTCCCGAGGCGCTCGCGTCCCTGACCGAACTCACGCATCGACGCCCGCAGGTGTGGCTCCGCGACGTCGATAGCCTGCACGCGTTGCTGGCGACCTATGGCGACGAAGCCAATGCGCGCGGCCCTCACCCGCGGCGTCGCCGAGCACGCGATCGGCGTCGAGTACAGCGCACTTCCTCGCCGATGTCGTGACCACACCGGGGCCGATTCCGTGGGATAGTCCAGGTCAGCCCGACGCACGATCGTCGCGTAGAGGGCGTCCTGGTCGGTCGAGCTTGGACGATGACCAGCTCTCTCTCGACCTGCCGTCGGCAAATGCCAACACAGCACCGCGCGCAGCCCGGGTCCAGGCCGCTCCAGGCGTCCGCAGGGCCGGAGCGAAGTGCAGGGCCTGGACGCGGGCGAGCACGGTGCTCCCTTTGATGCCGACGGAGGGCGATTATGACGATCGATCTCGCCGACGTCCAGCTCGATGCCTTGCTCAAACGCCTGCACTTGGCGAATGCGCGCCGCGCGTGGCGTGACCTGGTCCAGCGCGCCGCACGGGAGGAGTAGAGCTACCGCGATTTCCCCGCGCTCCTCGTCACCGAGGAGATCGCACAGCGGCAGCAAACGCGCATCGCCCGCATGGTGTGTCGTGCCCATTTCCCCTTCTTCAAGACGATCGACGATGTCAATGTCTCGATGCAGTCGACCGTCCGTCTGGCGCTCCTCGGCTCGGCACTCGCCCCAGATTTCGTGACCGAGGGCCGCTGCATGATCTTTGGTGGAAAACCTGGGCGGGGGAAGACGCATCTCGCCGTTGCCATTGCCTACCGGGCCATCCAGAATGGCTTCGACGCGCTGTTCGTCACCGCTGCGGAATTGATCGACGACCTCTCCGCGGCGTTTCGCGCCGGTCGGCTGGCCGAAACGCTTGCCGGCTATGTCCATCCGTCGGCATTGGTGGTCGACGAGTCGGCTATCTCAGGTACGGCACCGATGCCGCCAACATGCTCTTCCACGTGGTGAACGATCGACATCGCAAGAAGCGGGCGATGATCTTCACCACGAACAAACCGCTCGCAGGGTGGGGCCGCGTGCTGCACGACGAAGACCTGGCGCACGCGATCGTCGATCGGATCCTCGAGCGCGGTCGTATGCTTACACTCGATGGGCCGTCGATGCGGACACGGCACCTCGGGCTTGACGACCCCACGGCCAATCC
>Ga0187893_10005542_pt1 | contig 22557 bp, 25 predicted proteins | sample MA1701074metaG_FD_139574 | JGI IMG/M metagenome (GOLD analysis project Ga0187893, IMG submission 139574) | White microbial mat communities from a basaltic lava cave in the Kipuka Kanohina Cave System on the Island of Hawaii, USA - MA170107-4 metaG ...
AAACAACTTATGGCGTGCACCGGGCAGATCGTGTGTGAGACGCCTGGAGTTCACGACGAGGACGAGGACAGAGTTGGAGTCAAAGTTACCGCGACCGCGGTGAGCGTGCTCAGACCGGACTTGCTGGTGACGGCGAAGCACGTATTCTTCAAAGGCAAAACAGCGGTGGTGCCCTTTGGAAGCTGTAGCTTCCGCAGCTATTTGCGTAGAAAGGTCGCCATACCAGTTCTCGTCGAGAAGGACCAAAGGAAGGGATACGTTTTTAACAACGAGGATTTTATCGTCCTTCGCCTCAAGCGCGCATTGGAGGGCTGTAGCTCGTTTGCGCTTAACGATTCTGATTCATCCATGCGGGAGGGGGAACAGGTCCTTTCAGTGACCGGTCACCAAGTTCATGCCTTGAATAAAATTTCGGGGCGAGAACCGGTGCTCGCGAAAGGAAAGATAAGAAGGGTCCTCAACGGAGTCCTCGGGGGACCCCCGTTCTACTACGCCGACATTGATTTCGATGTGGGAGGTTCGGGGGGCGCGGTCTTCACCCTAGTGGATCGACGCCCACGATTTCCGCACGCCGGTCACCCGCATGCGGCTCCGGTTTCAGATGACGAAGGTCGCCTCGTCCTGAGGGGAATATCGGTGGCCTACGGACCGCGTGCGAAGAACAATAGGCCCTACAGCGAAGAGCGAAACTATACGATCATCATCGGCCTTCAGGCGCAATTTAGGGACCTGGTCAAGGGCAAAGCCCATAAGCCGGCTACTGTGGAACCGGCACCCTGTCTCCAAGGCGGGGCGGCTAAGATCAATGTGCGTTCAGAATCTATTCCCTTGACTCAGTCAGAAACACTCGCAGCGCTCCTTCAGCAACACGCGTGCAGGCGCGACGCGACGCCCGACCGCAAAGCTGGAAAGGCGAACGCCAATTGCACAAAGCTCGCAAAGGGATTGAAACTGGCCGCATCGCAGCGAGTAAGAGAAAAACATGAATTCAGGCTGAAGAACGCCACAAGCTGTCGGATCTGCTTCACCTATGATCGTTGCAATCACTACGGATGTTGGGTCGAAGCGGTGAGGTTGAGCGCCGAATCAACACTTTTCGCCGGAGTGAGCGAGCGGGCACCCGTGATTAAGAACCCGCAATTCTGCAAGTAAGCAGGCCGGTGCCGGATTGGCGAATGCTCCCGCCGATCAATGTGCCCCTCGGGCCCGGAGGCAGCCCCGAATGGATTGACGCAGTCACGTCATCTCTCACCCGGGCGTCGCATCAGGCTCGCCGCAATTGGCGAGGATCTCGGCGCGCACCTTGTCGCGCAGCCGGATCGCGGCGGCAAAGTCCTCTCCGTCGGCCAAGACGGCGAAACGGGTGGATGGCATTTGCGATCACAATCAGCGCCATGCGCGCCCCGAGACGCGAAAGACTTCATGGTCCTATCAAAGCTCTATAGAGGATGGCTCGGTAAAGGCTAGTGAAATGCAAGTCCTGATTATTTATCTTGAATGTAGTTTTTTGGTCGCTTGCGGAGGTGCACGAGCAATACCCTTGTTCGACTAGACAGCTTAGATTTGCAGCACTAATAAACACCGGCAGACCCTCTGGGTCAACGCTATCACCCTTCGTTACCTGCTTAAGATGATTGTAAAGATCTCTAAACTGCCCGGAGGAAATACCTAATCGATAATGGGCAATCATGCTATAACCAGCAACTGGCTCTTCGCAAATCATCGAGAGGAATCGACGATCTACCAAATAGTTATCGACCATAGCCCATGCAGCCAACGGATCGGCAGCATAATTCTTCTTCAAGGGAAAAACTTCTTCGCACAGGGCTCGTTTCATCCAAAAATCTGCGGCCAACAGCGAACCACCATGATAGAGATCGAAATCTGAGAACTGCTCCTCAAATGAAATACTATATGCACCTTGAGCGAACTCTAAGTCGTCCGATCTACGTGACGCCAGGACGACGTCATCAAGGAACGAAACAATTCCCGATAAGCCCGCCGAATTCGGTAACTTGTTACGGCTTGGCTCTATGGAAAACCATGCGTGCCGAATATTCTCATCCCTCTCAATAAGTCGTTTGTAAGGTATCCACGTGTTCCAATCCGTCTCTCTCACGAAAATCGTACATCCCGGCCTATCCTCCAAATGCCTTTCCACGTTAGTGACTGAGTACTTTCTTCGGTTGTGTCTGTCTTTGAGCGGCGTTTGATGCAATTCCTCGGGAAGCTCCCTCGCTGACCAAGGTTCCGTTTCCACGCGGATATGAACTTCGTGAGGCTGCGCCCCTTGCGCGGTGCCCCCGCCCCAAAAAAGCGGAAACCTGAAGATCTCAATGGCCCCTCCCACTGTAAAGTTTTCCAAGCCTCCAGTGGCTGCTAATCTCTTGGTCGATTCTAATGGACGAAGCTTGTCTTCTGAAAAAATTGAAAGAGCAAACTGGGTTTCTACCCAGCTTTGACGGTACATAGGAGCCACACCAAAAACTATAAATGCAACTGCCATTAGAACTAATAGGGTCCATGACACAAATGGGATTATTGGTATAATTGCAAGTACAATTGTAATGACAACTAAGGCAATTATCAGACCTAGGGTGCCGGGAACGCCGCGTTTTAAACCGGAAACTTGAGACAGTTTGTCCAGAAAGCGCCGATTAGCACGGGAAATATGATGTGAAAAAGCCCGCAACCTTTCAAAAGCTAACTCTATCTTTTTTCTTACTATTCCCCTCCGCATTCCATGAACCCCTACGTTGCTTATGGTATATCGCTAATGTCCATGTTTCTGTCAGTCAATAAAAACGGGGAGCAATAGTCCGCACAGGACATCGGGTTGTAAAAACACTACTCGGAGAACCACTCCGGCAAAAGTTCATGGTCAGGCCGACTACGATGATGGGCGTTTGCTTGGCACGCGCCGCTGAGAAGGTGCATCGCAATCCCTGCATCATTACAATATTTGAGAAAGGCACGTACGTCCTTGGGCAGACATCGTCCGCCAAACGCTCTTCCGTAGCGAAGATACGTGTCGTTTTCCAGAATAAAGTCGATGACTCGATTAATTTGGCTTAGATTTTTGGTGAGAAATGGGGATCCAACGGCGGAACCGAACTCATTGACGAAGGCCACGCGAGTAGCATTCCACATATTTGAAAGGTATTTTATAAATGAAGCTTCTCTCGGGCTACCAATAAATACTTTACTTGCTCGGCGGGTCCAGGTCTCCAGAAACTTAGGTAGCTCACCGTCGCAGTTTCTGCCAATCACCATCCAGGCAGGATTAAGACAATCTTTGACAGCACTTTTTTCATGAAGGAACTCCGGAACATAGTAATGACAACGCAGGCCTTCAACGCGATCAGGGAGAACCGTCGATCGCAAGATCACGCGACCTACGGTATCACGGAGGTCTTCGAGGACTTTTTGGATTCTGCTGGTGTCCTGTTCTCCATTAGTCGAAAGGTCGTCATCAACACAAACAACATATGATGTGCGATCATTGTCTTGAGCGCGCGCATATGGCAGAGCGGTTATACGTTCGTAAACTGATGCGTACGAGTTTAGATAGTGCCGATAAGGTTCTTGAATGTCGTAATAGTGAACCGAGTATCCCATTAGGCTGAGTGCAAGGGCATTCGCCTGTCCAACTCGTCCAAATCCGATTATCACTATCGTTTCGCCCATGTTGGCCTAGCAGTAGGAAAGCGCAAAAAGCTATTCCCAGCGCGCAATGGGACAGTGAAAGATAGCATGAGTGCGTCGCCTCAGTCGTTGTGTTTCTCGCCCAAACTTCAGACCGCTCCGCCACGGACGAGCCAGCGCGCTCGGTCAACCCTCACCCGGGCGTCGCGTCGGGCTCGCCGCAATTGGCGAGGATCTCGGCGCGCACCTTGTCGCGCAGCCGGATCGCGGCGGCAAAGGCCTCTCCGTCGGCTAAGACCAGCGACCCCACGCGGACCGAAACGGCGCCCCATCGCGGAAACCAATGGCCGCTGCGCAAGATCGATCGGGTCCCTCGCATCGTGACAGGCAAGGCCTTCAAATTCTGGCGCGTCGCGATGACGAAGGCTCCGAGTCGGAAGGCGAGCAGGCCCGGCGCCCGCGCAAACGTGCCTTCGGGAAGAAACACGAGCCTCCTCCCGGCTCGCGCGGCTTCCAGCGCAGTGTTCACATCCTCGACGCCGCCTTCGGGATCGGTCCGATCGACGAACAGCGTACCCAATTTCCTCAAGAAGGTGCCAGCGAAGACCTGTCGCTCGAGTTCTTTCTTGGCGACGAAGGCGGGCTCGCCCGGGATGAGCGCCGCAAGGATGAGCCCATCGAGATAGCTCGAATGATTGGCCACGATGATGACGTCTTTCTCGCTTGGCCAAGAGCCGGTCACGCTAACCCTTATGCCGGTAAGCCAAAGTGCGGCGCGCGATGTCCGGCGCACGACTGCCCACCGCCGGGCCAGGCTGGGAAGCAACGGAACCGTGACGAACAGAAAGGCGCCCGCCAGCACGATTACGCTCCACCACCAAGCGGCGTAGAGATATTCGCCTGACGTGCGCATCGCCCGGCGCAATTGCGGCCTCACGCCGGCAACGCCAAGCCGCAGCATTTGCCGCCACAGCGGCTGCGGTCCAGTAAGGAGCTTGCCGCTCTCGAACATCTCGCGGGCCGATGCGCGGCGCAGCTTTCCGCTCGATGTCTTGGGGATGGTGTGCGGCGGGACGAGGACGACCTCGTCGGGCTGAGCATCGAGCAACGGCGTTACCGCCTCCTCGACCCGCTTGCGGAGCTCGGCCAGGGCCGCCGCGTCGGTCTCGCGCGTCTCCGCCAGCATGACGACTCTTTCCGTGCCGCGCCGCTTGTCGTGACTGCCGAAGGCGGCGACGCAGCCTTTGCGGATGCCCGGAACGTCGCCCGCCGCCTCCTCGATCTCCGCGGGATAGATATTGCGGCCGGCGCGGATGATGAGGTCCTTGGAACGGCCCGTGAGGTACACCTCGCCGCCCGCGATGTATGCGAGGTCGCCGCTGTTCAGCCAATCGCCGTCGAACAGCTCGCGGGTCTTGGCCGGATTGTCGAAATAGCCTCGTGTTGCCGATGGACCGCGAAACTGGAGCCGCCCCTCCTCCCGTTCGCCGAGCTCGCCCGTGGGGCCGACGATGCGAATTTCGTGTCCCGGCAGCGGGCGCCCGCAAGCGGCGATTTCCAATGCGGTGGGGTCTTCTTGTGCCGAAGGCTGCGCGCGCCCGTGCCGCGTGAGCGTCTCGCGGTCGATATGATCGAAGAGCGGCGCGCGGCCAAGCGGCGGAAACGCCAAGCCGACCGCATCCTCGGCCAAGCCATAGACCGGGACCAAAGCTTCGGGCCTGAAGCCATATTTGGCGAAACGCGCGGTGAATTGGCGGATGATGTCCGGCGATACGGCTTCGGCGCCATTGAACACCATGCGAAGCGAGCTGAGATCAAGACCGGCGATGGCTTCGTCGTCGACCTTGTGCACGCAAAGTCCGAAGCCGAAATTCGGCGAGGCCGAGAGTGTCGCCCGATGATGGTGGATCGCCCACAGCCACTGCTCGGGCCGCACGAGGAAGGTGAGCGGCGACATCACGATCAGCGGAGCGGCGAAATAGAGGCTGCCGAGCCAGGCGCCGATCAGTCCCATGTCGTGATAGAGAGGGAGCCAGCTCACGAACACATCGGACGAGCTTGCATTCATCGCCGCGCCCATGGCCCTGATGTTCGCCAAAAGATTCGCATGCGTCAGCACCACGCCTTTGGGATCGCCGGTGCTGCCCGAGGTGTATTGAATGAGAGCCGTATCGGCGGGCTGCGCCGCGGGCGTTTCGCTTCGGCCTCCCCTGTTCAGCGCCTCGACGCTGAGTGTCTCGGCGCTGACCACGTCGCGCAGGCTCTCGACCTGAAGCTTCAAGAGCCGTGCGATTGTCGCCGCCGCGGGCGGGGCGATGAGCAGCGCCGCGCGCGCATTGCGAAGGATGCCGGCCTGCCGATTGAGATGTTCCTCGATTTGCGAAGGCCGCGCCGGCGGGTAGATCGGCACCGGCACCCCGCCGGAATAGAGCACGCCGAAAAACGCCGCGAAGAACTCTGGGCTCGTCGGCAGCATGATCGCGACCCGATCGCCCGCTTCAAGACCGGCTCGCATCAGGCCATTGGCGACGGCTCGCGCCTGTTCGGCGACTTGCCGGTAGGTGAGCCTCGTTTCCTCCCCGTCGCCCTGCCAAAGCACGATATGAACCCGCTCGCCGTGATGGCTCACGTGCCAGTCGAGCACCTCCGTGAGCGTCTTGGCGTGGGCGGGCGCCGCCTCGACCGCGCCCTCGGCCACCGGCTTCCGGCGCGCGACATGCAGGGAGGGCGGCGGCGCGGCGCCGGCAAGCAGAGGCAAGAGATCCTCGAGCGTCTCCAGCTCGCCCAACAGGTGCTCCGGCAGGCGCACGGAGAAGGCGTGCCCGATGCGCAGCAAGAGTTCCGCGCGCGTCAGGCTGTCGAATCCCCAGTCGCGCTCGAGAGAGCTGCTCAGTCCTGCTGCTCGCGTATGGTCAGGGTTCAGTTCGCGGGCAAGTTCGCTCGCGATCGCGACCAGGGCCTGGCCTGCGTCTTCGCGGGACTTTATTTCCTTGTCTGGCGCTTCTTGCATCGGCGCCTCACTCTTAACACTCGGGCCGTGCCGGCGCATCAACGAAGGCTGCGAGGAAATGCTCGGACTGAGCGCCCCCGCCCCGACATGCTAGACTTAGGCCCATGCGGAAATTCCGTCCCAGCGGCTTCCAGCGCATCGGCATCGTTCTTTCCGTCATCTGGATCGTCATTGGCGGCAGCTTTGGCTGGAACCACGCCTACGACGACGTCGACGCCAATTTCAAACAGTGCGTCGCCGCCATCAAGACCGCGCCCGACTTGCAGGCCTGCCGGGATGCGCGCAACAGCGCCCTCGCCGTTCCGAGGGGCGTGAGCGCGGCCCTCGTCGCTTTCGGCCCGCTCCTCGTCGTTTGGCTTGTCTGCTACGGGCTCGTTCTGCTCTATCGCTGGATCAGGCGCGGCTTCCAGGCCTCGAGTTCGGCATAAGCGGCAAGGCTTGCGCCGATGGATGCGGCGAGTGCTATGCTAGGGCGCTGGGAGCGAGCGGGAGGGCGTAGGGGATGACAGACGAAGTCCAAGCGGGAGAGCGGCAGGGATTTGCGGCGAAGCTGCAAGACGTCGGCGGTGCCGCGCGGGACATGAGCCACGCGGCGTTGCGCGAGACGCTGAGCTGGAGCGCCTATCAATGGAGCGTGCTTGCGCTCCTCACCGCGATCTTCCTCCTCGTCGCCCTCTCCTACGGCGGGATCAGGGCCGAGCTTGCAGCGCTGAAACAGAACGCCGGCACCTCCGCCGAGGAGCGGACGGCGATCGAAGCCGAGCTCGGCAAGCAAGTGTCCGATCTCAAGTCGGGCCTCACCCAGGCTCTCACCGACATGAAGTCGGCGTTGGAGGACGATATCGCCAAGATCAACGCCAAGCTCGACGCGCGCAACGTGCCGAAACCAGCCGCGCCGGGGCCCAAGCCTGCGCCGAAGCCGCGTCAGCCATGATCGGCCCTCCCTCGCGGCGTGAATTTCCTCCTTGCGGCGTGGCTTGCCAATCCGGCTTTGCTGCGGCTAGAACGGCGGACCGCCTAACGCGCGCCCCGCGTGGCTTGCAGGGCCGAAGCCGTGGAGCCACATATCGCGCTGGTGGGGATCGTCTAACGGTAGGACAGCGGTCGACTATCCAATCCCTCTGAGAAATCAGCAATATCGGTTTTCCAATCTGACCTGGAAAAAACTGCAACTAACCAGGAACGAACGAGCATATTGGAAAACATGTGTGACCGCCCGCAAACTCCCAAAGGATTAGAATTTCGAAGCGGTCTAACCAAGGGTTGTACACGCTCTGTTCCATTAAACATCAACAGCTTAGCTGTGTATAATCAGTGCCAATTCATTGGTTTATGTTCTCTTTATGTTCACCTTCAGAAGTGCTTATACAATTCTAGGTTGTATCTCCTGACGCCAAAGAGGCTCCTGGCTCTGCATTGCAAGAATGCCACACCAGCGTTGGTCCTTGCAAACCGCGAACACGCCTCCGGCTACACGCGAGAAGCTTGGACATAGGTCCAAATCGGGGGCTCGCAACCAGCGTTATTTGCACCTTGACCACGCGATTCTGTAGCTCGGTGGCACCGACCGCTTGCCCCTTGGAGCGGTCTCGAAAACCGTTGTACGGGTAACCGTACCGTGGGTTCGAATCCCACCCTCTCCGCCAATTTCTCGGTGGTAGACGCCGCGGGATAGCGGCGCATTTGCAAACGCGCTGCAAACGTTTCAGCGACAGCCTATCCAAGTCCGCCTTGAGCCCATGAACGGACGTGAGTGTCTGCCACTCTACAGGTCCGCTAAGTGCCTTAGCGGACAAGCGTTTAAAGCATGACGGCGACCCGTTGAACGAACCAGACGGCCGCCAGAGAGCCGATGCCATAGCCGGCGACGGCGCGTGCCCATGGAACGCTGACCGTTGAAGCGCGATCGATCAGCGCCTTCAGCCCGAGCGTGGAAAAGACGAAAAGAAGCTGCCCCGCCTCGACGCCCAGATTGAAAGTGAGCAACGCAAGCGGCACGTCGGACTGCGGTAGGCCAATCTCTTTGAGCGCGCCGCCGAAGCCTAGACCATGCAGCAAGGCCGAAGGCGAAGGCGATAATCCAAGGCGCTTTGCGCGCAAGATCCTCTCCGCTGCCCTGAGTAGAGTTTCCGCTGCTACGAACATGATGCTGAGCGCAATCACCACCTCGACGGGTGGCTGCGGGATATGCGCCCAACCGAGCGCGGCCATTGCCAGCGTGATGCTGTGGGCCAAGGTGAACGCCGTGATGAACTTCACCAGCATCCAGGTGTTGCGGACAAGTAGGAGCAGCGCGAGACGACCTCACCCATCGTCTCATGACCAATGATGTCGCCCTTCTCCATTTCAGGAATAACGCCGTTAAAGATGTGCAGATCGGAGCCGCAAATAGCGCATGCCGTCACTTTGATAATGGCATCGCGCGGCGCCTCGATCTTCGGATCGGGCACGGTTTCGCACCGGATGTCGCTCTTTCCGTACCAACGCAGCGCTTTCATGATGCGCCACGCTTCTTACTGGCAGTTTCCGTCTCACCTGAGCGGGGTTCGTATTGCTTCCGTGTCTGCTCCGCAAGCATGCTTGCCGGTGTGATATTGGCGATCGCTGATTGAAGCTTGTTTTGCCAACCAGTGACGACATCCCCCTCGCCATTCATCATCGCTTTAAATCCGACCTCGGCGACATCGGTCGGATTGGCCTGGCCGACCTTCGTGTCCGCAAGTCCGGCGCGATCGAAGAATTCCGTTTCGGTTGCTCCCGGCATGAGACAGGTCACTGTCACACCCGAATCCTTCAACTCATTGCGTAAGGCGAAGGAAAATGAATCGATGAATGCCTTGGTGGCGTGATAGACGGCTTGGAAGGCGCCCGGGGTAAAGCCCGCAACACGGGATTCCGGTGTGTTCCGAGAAAATTGTTAAGTTGGAGGGGACAGACGGCGTTTTACAAAATATCCAGTTGCAAAGTGGCAAGACGCTAGAGCGCGCCGCAATGTTCTTTACAACGGGTTGCCGCCAAAGCTCCGATCTTCCGGTCAAATTAGGCTGCGCCCGCGACGAAAAAGGCGCCATCGTGACCGACCCCGTCACCGAAGAAAGTAGTTCGCGGTGTCTATGTCGCCGGAGACGCGTCTCGCGATGTCTTGCTCGTAGCTGTCGCCATTGCTGAAGGCGCCAAAGCGGGGCAAGATGGCAAACGCTGCACATCTCCGCATATTGACCAGCTCCACTTGAGATGCGGGCTGGATCACTAAGATCGTTTGGGACAACGATATTCCGCGCCCTGGCGCCAATCGAGCGATCCCGCGCCGTTTCAAACAGCCAGTAGACCGGTTGTGTGTGAGGAACGTCAGCGGCAACGTTGTAGATACCCGGATAGACCGCGACCGCGACGGCGCCTAACAGCGCCAGCAATGCGCCTGCCACTAGGCTCCACCGCCTTCCGGCGTGACTCATCTATTTCTCCGTAGCTTCCATGGCACTGTGGATGTGGTTCTTGCATCCCTCCGTGTCATTCTTGGCCATCGACTGTTGGGCAGCTTCCAATTCCTTCCTGGCCGTCGTCTTTGCCTGACCCCTCGCCCATAGCCTGAATGTCGGCCTTCAAAGCGTTTATGGCAGTGTCGTTACACTCACCTGATGAGCCTCATGGCAGAGAGCCAAAGCAAATGGAACTCCTGCAAAGCCGACCATAAGGATCAAGCTAAGTGAGATGTTCCTCAGCAGCGGTTTTCGCATCCTATTTTCCTTTCTTTCCTTCATGCACTCGTCGGTGTTTTTGCGAGAACCCATGAGGTGTAAAGTACTTTCAAAAGCCGACCAAAACGCCCCCGAACAGTCGGTAGGTTGGCTCCGATTGAAGACCGTTCAAATCATTGATGATCGGTAGCCCGACCGTGACGAACCCGGACCAGCGATTTGAGGCAATCCTCATTCCGGGCGATAGAAAGACGACATTGCCCCCGGAATTTGGATCAGTTGCCCCGCTTATCGTTTGTTTGGCTTGCCATTCGCCATTCAGCTCCAGCACCGCATCGATCACGAAACCTCTAGGGCTCATCGCATGCTCGTGATGATGGCTCTGACCGTGGTGGTGAGAATGGGGCATTACCACTTCGTGTGAAGCCTCTGCATCGCCGTCCTTGAGCCGGTAGGTCACAGCGCCATTGTAATGGAAGCGGTCGCCGAGATCGGTCTTTTGCGTTCCTTCGGTCGCAATCGTGTAGAGGACATTGCCGTCGAACGACCAACGGCCTTGAGCTTGCGACAGAGCGAGCCCGAACATGGGATCCCATGAGCCCGAGCCAGGCTGAAATTCCGCCTCGAAGAGCTCGCCCTGATTGTCGCGCTCGCCGGTCTCTCCCGTTGGCGTCTTGATGCCGGCAAGCAGCGAGGCTTGCAGGCCGGCATCGTGCCCATGAAAGCGGTATTGGCCGAATAGGCTCAGGTCGCCAACGCCTTCCGTGTCACCGCGGTCAACGGTCTCGTTCTCCTCTGCGGGCATCTCGTGATGTGCCTCGTCGCCTTCATGCTCGTGTGCCTCGGTCCCACCATCCTCAGCATGCGAGTGTTCTTCATCAGCCTCGTCATGGTGGTGATGGCTCGCCTCGCGGATGCCAGTTCGAACGACATAGGGAAGTAGGGCTGAGACCATCAGCCTGTCGGTCAGTCCATAGGAGTAGCCAAGCGCAGGACTTTCGAGCGTGGCGAGGCTATGCGCGTGCTCGTCTCGTGCGGCCGCGGCTTCCAAGACACTATCGCTAAGCTCATCGAACGAAATATGCTCGAAGACGAGATAGAGAGCGCTTGCGCCCTTCTGCAGCGTGGTGCCGGGAATGGTGACGATGGGTCCGCCCGTGCTGGAGGTCCCAGTTCCGGACGGATGGTGAGACATGGCCGGCGAGGTGGTGGCAAACGCCAACGCGACGGCCGATATGGTGATGAAACGTGCCCTCATAGAAGGGTCCCCCAAAAGGTCCTCGTGAAAATGAACGCTGCGAGCAGGACACTCCAAGCCGCGGCTTGGAGCACCTGCTGCCGGCGCGTTGCTTCGGAAGCGTGGCTTAGCTAAGCGGTGGGGGAGCGCGTGAGTGCCACGAAGGAAGCGCGGCTGGGCCGACAAGTTGGGCACCACCGAATCTTGTGAATAGTTGGTCGAGTGCCTCTGCCGTCAAGACGGGGACAGGGCCGCTAATGCCAGTGATCTGAAAGCCCGCATAACCCGCGCAAAACGGACACTTGCTTGGCGGAGAAGCCGGACGGTCACGGCTCGGTTCGTGCGCATTGCTTGCTGAGGACGAATCGTGGCAGCTGGCATCGCCAACAATGACGTTTTGAGTATCAGCGCCTGGCGCCGGTAAGGCCCGCAGCGTCGCTTGCGACACGATGTGCGAGGTGACAAGCGCCATGTATAGCAGCACGCTCATCAGCGCGACTGCCACGGGCACATGACGATGCTTACGCAGCGCCCTCAAGCTCATCGCTAAGCTTCCCGGTCCCCCAGCAGCATAAGCCACCGGCGAGAACAGTATCATTAACTTGCAAGCGCCTGAAGACCCATCTCGTGAAATTCAGTAGCGAAGAGGCCGACCGTCATTCAGATGGGGCTTCATGGTGCGTCATGGTCCAATTGCCGGGTCGCCTGTCTCCTGTTGTCTTGGCACTTAGCAGACATCCTGGCCGCCGCGCTGCCTGTCAGTTTTTACCCACGGCTCCCACACGTTCTTGTTCCTCAATCCTGACGGACAGGCTTGAGCATCACTCCGTCCCTGTCTTCCCCTGTATTAACAATAATCGCCTATCGCCGCGCAGTTCGTCCCATGTTCTGGCTGGTGCCACACCTCTTGCGGTGAATGATGCCGTGCGGCTTGCGAGGAGCTTGACTAGACTCGAACCGTCATCCCGTCGGCCAGCGACATCTGGTAGGCGCGCAGTGCCGGCAGCAGGCCGACTCCAAGTCCAGCGCCGACTATCAATGCTAGCATGACCAATTCCCTCTGCGACAAGGGCCTGATGGGGAGATAGAGCCCGTATTGGGCGTCCACGATCGGTTGCGCAACATAGAGGCCGAGATAGAGCAAGGCCACGCCCAACATGACGCCGAGCAAGCTCAACAAACCGGCTTCAATCATCAGCAGACCGACGATAGTGCGCGGACTTGCGCCAACCGAGCGCAGGATCGCCATCTCGCGGCGCCGCTCGTTGAGGGTGGACAGGATCATCGTGGCGAGGCCGAGAAGTGCTGCGACCACGACCATCGCTGAGATCATGATCAGCGCCTGTTCTGCAGTACCTACGATCTGCCACAGCTCCTGAAGCGCGACCCCGGGGAAGATCGCCAGCAAAGGTTCTTGCCTGTACTCGTTGACGAAGCGCTGAAGCTCGAAAGTGGACAGCTTGGACTTCACGCCGATCATCGCCGCCGTGATGGCCTTTGGCGCCAATTTCAGTTTTCGCACGGTCGCGACGGAGGGCGACAGCCCGGGCGTCCGCACGCCTTCCTTCCAGTCGATGTGAATCGCTTCGTAGGCCTCGAGCGAGACATGGACCGTGCGGTCCACCGGCGTGCCCGTTTTGGCCAGAATCCCGGAGACGCGGAACGGTTTGTCGGCATGCTCGCTTTGCGGGATGACACCGAGCCCGTGAGACACAACGATTCTGTCGCCGATCTTCTGTTCCAGCTTCGAGGCGGCGTCGGCGCCCAGAACCGTGTCAAACAGGTCGTCAAACTCCCTGCCGGCTGTGAAGGTCAGGGTCTGACCGCCGCGGAATTTGTACCGCTTGAAATAGTCTGTAGTGGTCCCCAGCACTCGGAAGCCGCGGTGACTGTCACCAAGCGTGAGCGGGACGGACCACGCAACCTCACCTCGTTTGGCGATATCGACGTAGCTCAGCCAACTGATGTTGTTGGTCGCATCGCCAATCCGGAACACCGAATATAGCAGCAGCTGAATTGGGCCAGTCCGTGCACCGATGATCAGGTCCGTTCCCGAAATCGTATCGGCGAAACTTGCCCGCGCTCCGTTGCGAACCTTCTCGACGCCCAGCAGCAGGGCGACACTTACGGCAATCGCAATCACCGTCAGCAGTGCGGTGAGCCAGCGATTGCGAAGCGACAGAAACGCCAGACGCAGCAAGATCATGTCTCAGCTTCCTGACGCACATTCGAAATATCGCCGAGATCCAACGCTCTATCGAATCGGCGCGCAAGCCGATCGTCGTGACTGACCATGACGAGCGTAGCTTTAACCTCTGCAACCTGATGAAATAGCAGATCTAAAAAGGTCTCTTGCGTTCTCTTGTCCAGGGCCGAAGTCGGTTCGTCGGCAATTACGAGCTCCGGTGCACCGATTAGCGCGCGGGCCGCGGCGACACGCTGCTGCTGGCCGACGCTCAACTTCGCGGCAATTCCCTTTGTGACCAGCGGCCCGCTGACGCCGAGGGCTGCAAGAAGCCGCGTCGCTTCTTCCTTAGGCGGACGATACGTTACAATCCGCTTTTTGCGCTCAGGCGCAAAGCTGAGGCCCAGCAGGACATTGTCCAGCGCGCTCGCATAGGGCAGCAAATTGAACATCTGGAAGATGACCCCGTAATGCTCTGCCCGGAACCGGTCTCGTTCCATTGCGCTCATCGCCGCAAGGTCCCTCCCCAGGACCTCGATGCGCCCGGCCTGCGGAACGGCGATGCCGCAGACGAGACCTAACAGTGTCGATTTGCCGGATCCGGAGGGTCCGAGCAGCAATATCCGTTCTCCCGGCTCGATTGCCAACCGGTCGATCGAGATCTCGAAGGCGTTCGTGCCAGGCCAACAGAAATCGACCTTGTCCACGCGTAGCGCGTGGGCGCTTGATCGAGCACTCGTGGGACGTGATTTCAACAAAACGGGTCGCGCCTACATCATGTCCCGGATATCGATGACGGCGTGCGCGCGATTCACCTCGAAGGCTTTCTGACCCTTCTCGGTGATAAGTGTCGCGGCAAGCTCCGCCGAATTGGGAAAAACCTCGAAATAAGGAAAGAAGATTGCTGTAATCGCCGCTACGTTTGAGCATGAAAGCGCGTATTCAACGTGAAACCCCGAATGCTCGCCTTCATGCTCTTCGGCGTCGTGCTCGTCGGCCGTCGTGTGGTCTTCATGCTCATGCGCATCGCCGGCATGCTCGCCGACGATGGAAACCCTGGCCGCGGTGACTTTGCACCCCGCCTCGCCGGGCAAAACAAATAGGGCTAACGGCTGCGCCAGCGTCTTCTCGGCCGCTTCGATCTTTGCCCGGTCCTCAGCCGTTTCTGCCTTGTGCTCGAACCCCACGATATCGACGCCGGGGACTTCCAGTTCCATCTGCACGGTCTGGCCTTCGACCGCCAGCTTCAGGGTTCCGTGGCCGTGCTGATGCGGACCCAACTGGCGCTCTGTCTCAGCGGCACCCTGAGCCGATGAGAGGATAAGAATGGCAGCTGCAACCGCTATCATTCGGATCAACGTTCCTCCGCAGGGTTAAACAGTTAGCAGCGGATGGCGCAACAAGTGGCCTGCGTTGCTCAAAGCCTACTCCTCGTACGGCTCGACTTTCGTTGCCTGAAGCGCATAGCCGAAGTTCACGTCGGCCGATCCGTCAGACCAAGTCAGAGATGTCTTGTCCATGCCCGAGCTGATGCGGCCAGTCACCCAGACCGGGGCAAACAGTTCATTGTTCTCGAAACCTTGCTTTAGCTGAACGTGAACGATCTGATTAGGCGGCGGCGGGGGCACATGAATACAGGCACCCACAAAGGGCACTAGCAGAAACGACCTCACCAATGTGCCTTCGAAGTCGAGTGGAAGGACATAGCCCGGCAGCTTTACAACGTGCCCGTCGAGTTTGGACACAAGCGTCCTGTCGCGCATGTCCGCTTCCTCTCTTAACTTATTGATCTTCGCAAAGAGGGCCGCCGGATTGACACCTGATGCCGCGAGGTCGTCGTAAGCCTTCTGCTCTTCAGCGTTCTTTTTTGCGCTCGGATCACCGTAGTTCGGGCCATAAAAAATCGTATAGACGTCTTCTTGCTGCTCGTTGCTGAGCTGTGCCAACGGGTCCTGTGTTTCATCCCAAGGCGGAGCAAGGTCCTCCCACTTGAGGGTTTCGACTGCGCCCGCGGCAGGGGCAAACGTCAGACTTAACCCGACTGCAAGAACGATCAGAATTGCACGTCGGAACATCCTGGTTCCCCTTCACGTTCGTTCGGCTGACCGATGTGGGTGCGTGCGCCCGGAATCGATACGGAGCGCTGCTCTTCAAAGTTTTGGGTAATTGTTTACAGAGCGTCATCCGCGCCGTGCGTGCATGACGCTAAAGGCTCATTAGGCCTTTGAAGTCAGGGGAGGGCCACGCGACTCAAATGGCGAAGCCTGATCAGCCGAACAGAGTTCAGCGATTTGATATTGTAGAAGAACGGTCTGCTGCAGGCGTCCAAGCCGGATGATGACCGGTCTCGGAAAAATCAAGGAAGCCGCCTGCGCGATGTTCCAACAAAAAGCGCACGATCCGCCAAGATCGTCGGAGTTTGTCGGCGTCTCTCGATGATGGCGGATCGATTGGGCAGTCGGAGCTGCGTGATCGCGGACTTCGAGGGGCAGACCAAACAGGCCGAATTGGGAAACACTTAGGCCGTTCTTATACTCCGCATGCCCGTGTCCAAACGTCAGGACGACTTGCCCAGCAAGCGCGAACAATGCAAGCCATACAAACAGCGAACGTTGTCTGAGGTATCGCATTATGCCCTATGTTATAACACGTTGGTTGCAGATTGGCGAAGGGCCTCTTCTGAGTCTCTCTTGCGGAGAGCATCCCCTCCCGCATTAAATGTCCAGGTGGAGAGACCCTATGTTTAGGAGTATCGCTCTAACCTTCATTTTGGTTTTTGGAGCATCAATCCCGACGCTCGCGGAAGAGCTTAGTGCCAGTGAGCTTGCGCGCAACTGTCTTCTCTTGGGCGACCCACCCGACCAACTCACCCGAGAAGAGGCGAACCTTGTTCTACGGTGCGTCTCCTGGTGGGAAGGATACCTGGACCGACTGAAGGCAGAGAGGCGCCAGTCTTCAAAACAATCACCAATTTGTCTCCCGGAAGATGCAACTGTCGGGCGCCTGGTCGCCTATTACCTTCGCTATGTACACGACAATGCACCACCCCTGAGTCAGCCAGCGTATGTCGCGGCAGACTTTGCGCTTCGACAGTTTCCGTGTCCACCGGATAAATAGATGCCTCGATCCTGGTGTGGTCGCTCTCGACCACCTTGGTCGCGACCGTGTTCTAGCTGAGATCTCCCGGATGTCTGTTTATGGCACTTAGCGGACATCCAATTCGACGCTGAGTATGTCCGCTTTTAGGGGTAAAGCGGACATTCCTGACCCGCTCTCTAAATTCTGCTAATGACCCATAGGGGACATAAGATTGTGCAAACGCCAAAAGTGAGCAAATTCGCTGACTAAAATGAGATTCGGAATTCTATAGCCAATTCAATCGCCAACCGCGCAGCGCTCGCTTCGGCGGGCGAGTGCGCGTCCCCTCAATCCCTCTCAAATAGTGAAACGCGCAGCGCCTACGCGCCTTCAAACAGGTTTCCGGCGGCGAGCACCAAGTAGGCGACTAGCAGAAACAAGAATCCCCAGTGGGAAGGATTGGAGGCATCTGCAGCCGGTATAAACCAGATAGCGAACCACTACGGCGGCGATGACCAGCACGACAAAGATAAGGAACGTCAGTTGTTTTGGTGGCGTGAGCGGAAACATGATTTTTTTTCTCCCAGCACAGCCCGTGAGTGGGGCGAGGCCGATTTTATCAAGACTGTCGCCCCTTTTTGCCACAGGGGCGCGACCGTATTGGAGCCGATTATGGCCCAGAATGTTTGACCAGCGACTTTCCTGGCTCCTTGTGAACCAGGAACATGTCGGGCGGACCGCGCGAAGCGGGCGCGACGAAAAGTCAGCTGAAGTCTATTGGCGGGAGGTGGATAGTTTAGGGACGCTCGCTTCGGTGCTAATCAAGGAACAACCCCCCGAGCACGGGAGAGTAATGCCCCAGGCGGTTACTGTTCGTCGCATCAAAAAGGTGGACCGCCTTGTCGGCGGCCATGTCGTCGAATCTAGCGGTGAACACTACGCTCATATAGCTTTGCTTGATTTCAAAGCGCAAACTGTTGAACGCCTCCGGCAGGACATAGACATGGACTGACGTGGGGCTGACGGTCTGGACCTTCTGGAACACTCCATGGTAGATCAAGTCGGCGATCAGCTTCTGGCGCTGAGCCTGTTTCTTTGGCGACTTGTCGATCGCCGGGGCTTGCGGCTCCTGCTTGACCGTCACCGGGGCCATTGGCCGGGTCTCGTAGAGCCTTTGGTAAGTCACCACTCCCACGACAGCGAGAACGGCAAGCCCCAATGCCATATCTGTTCGGGTCATGGCTCCTCCTCCGGTCGGAAGTAGGGCCAGGTGCATTATCCGTTAAGCAATTAATCGTGGCAAGGGTCTGCGCTCACCGTTCGGGCCAAAGAAGCACCGCCCTCGGCGTCTAACTTACGTGATCGGCGGCTCTCCGAGAAGAAAAACCAAAACCAGCGTCCTCTCGTTCCGCGTAGGTTAGGCCTACTCATCCCCAGCTTTGGCACAAGACGCCGCTACGGGCGTTACCCCTAGCGGCACTGCCGACGGAGTATGGTTATGAGCCAACTCTCCTCGCCGATCCCGCGGCGTAAATCACGGTATCGCGGGTACGACATCAAGATGGAGCGTCGTGACTTATGTTGGATGGTCACAAAGAAGCCTAGCCGGCCTGGGCCTCCCAAGTTCCCGCAGCCTTCATTCCAAACGGCTACCCAGTCCGCACGAGAAGCCCTCTCGCAGGCCAAGCGGAGGGTTGATCATGCTCTAGCGAGCAGCATGTTATCTGCCTCTTCGAGAAGCGGCAACGCTGCGCTGAGATAACTTCGTCGAACAGTGCAAGCACAGCCGCATGTCCCCTCATGTCGTTGACGCGGACCAATGTGGCGGTGCCATACAGTGGACGGAGAGCCTGTAGGCAAGTCGTTCGCATCAACGTAGTCGTGGGTGAGTTGGTAAGCCGCCGCAATCACTGCGAAACCGGACACGCAAAGCATTACCTAACGCGCTAGGGACACTCGCCAAGACCGAAGGCTTGGTGCTTGCACGAGTGGCCCGCTGCCGTAGGCCTGCCGCGCAGTTGTTGGAGCCGAGCCTTAATCAATGGTCCAGGGGTCGTAAGGCATGCGTCCTAACGGCCGTATCCAGCCTGCCGCATGAACCAGCGAGGCCGCGGCTAAAATCACCAAGAGGGTTACCGTCCCAGTGACGAGCCAAGTCATACCGTTCTCCAGATGCTCGGTCTGAAAAAAGAAGGGCTCCCATTATTGAGAGCCCCCTGAGTACGAGAGACGACAATCAGGGTCCTTGGGAATTCCCAAGATGGTGTGACCTTAGCGAAGTTTCCTCATAAATCCTTCCTGCCGCCCCAGGCACTGAGATGTCCGCTTTCAGGGGCCAAGCAGTCATAGAATGGTGCTGTGAAGAGAGTCGCTGTGCGAATGCCAACCGCTTTTCACCACGGACGAGGTACGAAAGCACGACTCGCTCGCCGTCTAACGGTGATCGCCGTTACCTTGGTCGCCCGCAAGAGCGATAGATCGCTTGACCTGCTCCGTGTGGTCGTCGCATAGCTTTGACTGACCGAAACGCGTTCAGCCAAGCGCTTTCCTGGGCTTGCCGTGACCCGCGGCTCGGGGACGTCATCTCATCGAACTTAAGAGGAGGATACTAAATGTCCAAGATCAGTGGTGTATGTGTGGGTGAATCGCTCGTTGGCGATGGCAACGAGGTTGCTCATGTTGACTTGTTGCTTGGCCCGCGCGGCAGCGCCGTCGAGACGGCCTACTGCCATGCGCTGACTAACAACAAGGACGGCTTCACCACCCTACTCGCGTTGGTGGCGCCAAACCTTATGTGTAAGCCGCCGACGATCCTATACAACAAAGTGACCATCAAGGACGCGCGTCAGGCGGTGCAGATGTTCGGCCCCGCCCAACATGGCGTGGCTAAGGCGGTCGCCGATTCCGTCGCCGAAGGCGTCATTCCCGCCAACGAGGCTGATGATCTTTATATCACCGTCGGCGTGTTCATCCATTGGGAAGCCAAGGACGACAAGAAGATCCAGGACTTCAACTATCGCGCCACCAAGGAAGCCATCGCCCGCGCCGTCAAGGGCGAGCCGAAGGCCTCCGAAGTCACCTCGAAGAAGGATGCTGCCCACCACCCGTTCGCAGCCGGTTGAAAGGGAGAACCGCTAGGTAGGGGTAATCCCGGAAAAGGTGGTCCGGGTCCAATCGGCGGTGGCTCGAAAAGCTGGGCTTTTGATCGACGGCGCATAGTAAAGCGCCGCCTAGCCGCGGTGCCTTGCCCCGGACTTTCGGGTTGCAGACTTGGCCGCGGGCGGAGGTTCTGCCTCGCCCGATGCTTCGACGGCTGGCTGCTCATGGAGCCGCCCCGAACCATCGAGGGTCAATTTTGAGTAGAGCTCCGCATGGTGCGCCTCCAAGGCAGCCGCAATGAGCGCCGCATTTTTCGGCGCGTTCCAGCCGAGGCACGTACAAATCACGCGCGGCGGATGGCGCTTGCCGTCGAGGACGAGCCATTCACCGCTTTCTTCACCCCTCGCCTCAAAGAATCGTCGCTGTTCCATGCAGCTAGTAACGCTCGACGCGCAATTTGAGGCTGAGACTGGAGCAAAAATAGCGCGTGTTCAAGTGAATGCCGCGCTCTCCCGCAGCGAGATGCACTCTTGGGTCAAAGTTGTGCTATCAGAGCCTGTGAAAAAAAGGAGAAGCTGATGGCCAAAACTATTGCCACGAGAAAACGCATTGTCCGTCGTGATTGGACCCGTGCTGATGTGAAAGAACTGAGACAGCACTCAAGGGTCAAAACATCCGTCAAAACCATCTCCAGGGCACTCAAGCGTACCCCCGGTGCCCTCAGACAAAAGGCCCGTGCGCTCGGAATCCCGCTCGGCCACCGCCGCCCCAAAAGAAGGCGAGCGTGAATAGCTAACGTCTCACCCTCGGCCAGAGCGTCGCGTGGGCATGGCGGCTTCGGGCTTGCCGTGAAAATGCGCGTCGAGGACAAGGGCATTCCGCAGGCGGAGCTGGAGAGATGCCTTCAGAGAGCCAAACATGAGTAGCCGACGCGAAACCGAATTCGCGGATACAAGGTCAAGATGGAGCGCCCTGATCTGTGTTGGGCCGTGAGCGTATTGCCAACCCGACCGGAGCTTTCGATCATCTCGATCTTCGTTTCCGACGATTACCCAGTCCGAAAGGGCGTGGGGACCCTAACCACGGTCGTCATAATGGGCGGCGAAACGGCCTACATACTTGATGACTTTGCGGCGAGGAGCTGCTCGAAAGCGCGCGTGCCGTCCTCGAACGACTTCTTCGAATAAGCGCCGACCTCCGCCGCCGTTTCCGCCCAGCAGAGGCGGCGTCCCAGCCGGAAGCAGGTTTTGGCGAACCCGAGAGCATGTTGCCAGGGTTCAAGTCCGCGGTAGATCGCCTTTTTGTGCAGATCAGCCGCCCCGGAAAACCGTGCACTGGGGAAGCATGTAATCACCGCTCAGGGGCCGGGCCGCGTTCGCGCCGTCATGGCCGGAACACCATGCTCAAGGCGCCGAGGTCTGTTTTTGGCACTTAGCAGACGGCCGAAGAGGGAGCGCAAGCTTTTGACCCAAAGCGGACATCCTTAGGGAACGGCGTCAAAGCCAAAGATGCGCTTCGAATCGTTCTTCATGCTGATGACAATGCAGCCATCACGGCGGCCTTTCGAGGTTGTTTGTGGACGCGCGCCGAGATCATGATCTTCTCGTCAGGGTGGATGCACCTAGCAAACTTAATTTCTGGTTAGATCGATCGACACGCCTTTGAGCGCAATTCCTTGTGTCGAGATTGAAACGCTCTGGCGCGAGGCCCCGAAGGATACCAGCATGGACCCGGTCACGCCCCCGCTAATGGCGAGGTTGATATTTCCGCTGGTCGCCTGTCCGGAGGCGGTTCCTTCAGCATTGTAGGTGCGCTCCTCCCAGGTGCCGTTGATGCGTCCGCCGCTTTGGCTGAGCTTGCTTCTAAACTCGATCTTCGAGATCTCGCTTTGGCAGCGGATGGCCACGCCGAGCCGCGAGCCTCCACCGGTGTAATAGGCATTGCATTTGAGACGCTCGGTCTTTCCTTCGCTGAGCTCCATCTGCCCGCCTCCTCGCCACGAGCCGAGAAGCACGTCGAAGGGATTGCCAGTATCGGCCTTGGTATCGTCCGTCGAGACGAACATCAGGGCCGCCGTCATGGCGACGGCAGCCAAGAGCCGCTTGAGTGCGCAGCGAATCATTGATGTCATGGGGTCTCGCTTATCGGCAATGGTGGTTGAGCTTAAAGCCGCCTTGGTTAAGCGAAACGAAACGGCCACCCCACGCCCAAAGCGGACATTGAGACAGATGTTGCTGATCGCGTCCTACGCCTTTGCTGATGGTACGTTGGCGTACACTTGCCCCGTGTCAACAATAAGACCATGTTGCGGTCCTCTAAATCGATGAGTCAATATCGCGCATCGATAGCGGCAATGTGGAACTTCAGAGAAATCCGCTTCAGCAGGTTTAGCACGGATGAATTGTCCCATCTGCCACCGAGAAGACGGACTTCAGGTGGGGTGGTTCGATGTCTGCTTATGGCACTTAGCGGACATCGCTAGGCGGTCCGCTTTCGTGGGTAAAGCGGACATCTCCCAACGTCTGCTTATGACCGATGCTGTCGATAAACGTTTTTCGAGAGCAGACTGAGCAACATTAGGTCAAGATGGAAGTCTGGCCGCGCA
>Ga0187893_10005543_pt1 | contig 22556 bp, 20 predicted proteins | sample MA1701074metaG_FD_139574 | JGI IMG/M metagenome (GOLD analysis project Ga0187893, IMG submission 139574) | White microbial mat communities from a basaltic lava cave in the Kipuka Kanohina Cave System on the Island of Hawaii, USA - MA170107-4 metaG ...
CACCGGTCGAGGTAAGGCGTCCGGCCCTGGCATGCCATCGGGCGCCGGCAGCGCCGGCGTGTTCCGCTGCATGCGTTCGGTCAAATCGGCATGAACTTGCTCCAGGACCTGTCCAACTTTGGACACCGGCACAAGCACGGCCTGCGTCGGCGGATGCAAGACCTCCAGGATCCGCATCGTGTCGACCATCCAGTCGCGAAGTTCGAAGATTTTGTTTTGGAATTGTCCGAGCACGTCGCCCTGAGCTGGCGCCTGTCCCGGCCGCCCGGAAAGGATCGAGACCACATTCGAACCGGCGCCGCCACCGGTGATTGGCGCGGCAGCCTGGGCTTGCGCTTCGATTTCCGGTGGACGAGGAAGGGCTACGCTGGCCATGGCTTGGTTACTTGGGTGGATTGTCCTTGCTCAGGGTCGTGCCGGGATACGGGTTGGCCGGCGTGGTGCTCATTTTCACGCTTTCGCCGATCATCTCCATACTGCCCTTGTTTTCAGCCTTGGGGCCGCCGACAGGCGTCTGAGAGAGGGGAACTTTCGTTCCGATTTCCGTAGCCGGTGCCGGGCCGCCCTTCCCCGTTGCGGTCAGCGGGCCATTCTTCAACGGGACTTTCTCGCCAATCATCGGTACTCCTTTGTTGGCCTTGGGTTCACGAGAAAACTGTACAGCAATCGGGCGCACTATGTCAACAGATAAATTCATGGCTGGCAACAACCTGGAGTGAATTTCTGAAGTGACGCCTTATTGATTCAATCAGAAGTCAGTGATTTCATGTGACTTACATTGGTTGACCTGTGCGGGCGGAACGGCTTAATCGTGGCACCCGGCCCTTGCCCGTGGCGATCGGCATGAGCCCTTCCTGGCGTTCCTCGGCAAGTTCTTGGTCGATACGATCGATCTGATCGTCGGAGAACTGGAGTTGCCGCAGCACTTCACGCCGGCTGGTGAAGCCCAGCCGACCAATGGCCATGGCGAGCTGCGCATCCCAGGCTCGATTCGCAGAGTGCAGCGAGCCCTGGTTGGCTTGGAGGCCAAAGTTCTTCCAGTGGTTCTCTCGTGGCGCCGTCGACGGTGTCATCACGCCCGGTTCGAAGTCGAAGTCCTCAGGGACTTGCGCCTCGTGTCCGGCGATGCGCATTCGCTGCGCGTGCGTATAGTGTTGGAAGACGTGGCTGATGGCTTGCGTTCCGACCGCTCGCAGGAAACCGGCGATTCGTTCGGACTCCAGCCGGAACGGTCCCTGCAAGGAGTCCCGCATCTGCTCGATCGTCTCACCACCCGGGAGCTGCTTCTTACCGCGAAGCTGGGTGATATCGAGAGCGCCGGAGGCTCGATCCAGCCCCTGGTCGAGCAGCTCGATGATGAGGCCCACGTACTGCGGAAGCTGCGCCGGCTCAAGGAACTTCACGGCGCTATGCACGTCCCAGCCGCCTGTGATCCGCGCCTTGGCGCCGGGCATATCAGGGTGGAACATCTCCCAGTCCTGGTCGGCAAAGGCCTGCTTCCGGCCGATCATTGAAGGATTCGCCGCCCGCTTCGCCAAATCACAGATCGACGCTACGATTTCGTTCTTCGCTCGGTTCAGCGGGACCATATCCCGATACATGCTCAGGCCGCCCGGGCGCCATACAGTCGGCCGCAGGATCAGTTCTCCGAACGGATAGAGTCCGTGCCAATACGGACTGGGGCCATCGTAGACCGGGAAGTCTCCGGCGAATACAATGAGTCGCTTCCGCGGGAACAGGCGCTCATTCGGCTGGACGCTATACCAATAGTTGTGGCCATCCAGAGTCCTGTTCGGATCCCGTACGAGCCAGGTGCTGGCCGAGTCGTTCATGTCCGGATCGTCCACCCACAATTCGGTGAGCGGAAGAACCGGGAAGGCAGTATCCTTCGCCGGCTGGGCATTGGGGGTCCGGCTCTGCGCCATCCGGCGTAACTTCGGAGACATCGATCCGTACGTGTAATCGGGTATGTGTTGGGGCCGGCCGCCGTAGAAGAACTCCTCGTGGACGCGGCTTGTCTTCTTGGCCTCGTTCATCAGCTCTTGCTTGTACCTCGGAAATTGCATCATCAGATACTGTAGCGGCCGATAGGTCTGGTAGGCGATGGTTGAAGCGTCCTGGAATTTCGCTCCTGGATTAACCAGCAGCACCTGGTCCATGCCGCAGGTGATCACACCCATCCGGCCCGGTAAGGTCGCCCACAGCTTCCAGTAGCCAACCGAAAACAGGGCGTGGTCGATCACAGCGGTCAGCTCCTGCCCCATTGCCGCGTTGTGCCACTCGTAGGCGATTACCCGATTCAGCGCGTTTGCCTGGTGCTCGAACTGCGCAATGTGGCTGAACACATCGATGGTGGGCTTGATGTCGCTCAGTGTCGCCAGCCGCTCGAGCCTCGCCTGCCCGAGCTTGTTGTCGTAGAACGGCGACCGGTACATGGCGCGGTCCCGCGTCCATCTCTTTCCCTCCAGGAGATCGATGTATTCGGGAATGCGGCCGTACTCCGCGTTCATCTGCAACGTTTCCAAGCCTGCCGCGATTGCGGCATCCCGGAATTCACGCAGCTTCCCTAGCCGGTTGGATGGCTCATCGACTGTCCCTGATTTTTCGCGAGTCAATGGACCGCGTGGCATTTCCAGTAGTGGCGAGGCGCCCATATCAGACCTCCGAGCCTGGCAAGCCGGTCCGCGTTGTCGGCACGCGCCCATCGGATGTCGCATGGATAGGACCGGTATGCTCCCGGCCCGCCAAGCCTTCATCCTTCAGGAACTTCTTCCGCTTGTCCCAGGTGTCGATGAATTCGTGTTCGAGTTTTCCGTTCTCCAACGGCCGTCCAGTTTTGGACGTCCGCTTTCTGACCGCCCAGAATCCTTCCTTGTGATAGCCTTCCAGCTTCGGGTCGTTGTAGCGCGTCGTCAGCGTGCCCGTGAACACGACGCCGAACGTGGAGAGCTGCCTGATCGTCTTCGAGCCGCACTGTTCGCAGTCCGGGTCAGGATCATCGAAGTGGCGGGCGTACCACTCCACTCGGACCATAACGTGAATGCACGCGGGATTCACGCAGCAATTTTCATACAGCGGCAGATCGCACCTCCTGCGCCGGCACGTCGTTTCTGGCAACGCCGATCAACGGCATCGCCTCATCGTCGTCCTTGCTGGCCAGCCGGATCGCATCATGAAGGAATTCCATGACGTCGGCGCCCGTGATGTGGTCGTGCCCGGTGAGCCGCTGCAATTCGGATAACTGGCTTCTGGTGAATAATACCGTTGGAGTGTCCGAAAGACTCGTGTAGAAAAGGCCCTTCCGCAGCAGACTGTCATAGCTCTCCTGGATGAGTCGCTCGATCGAGATTCCGCGAATTCTCGCCTGGTCGCGGAAGAATCGTTCGTAGGCAGGATCAAGCGTGCATTCGAAGGCGAGCTTCCCTCGCTTTCGGCCAAGAGCCTGCTCGACCAGCCGGAACAACTCGGCGTCTTCCGGAAGTCCGGCCTTCCGCAGGTAATCCATCTGCTCGGCCTCGATGAGGGTGCCGCCTTGGGCCAGTTCGCGAAGATGGCTCGTCGCGATCGCCGATAGTTTTTCCGGTTGCGGCTCTTCTCCTTGGAACATCAGTTCGAGGGCATGAATGTGCGAATCATCTAGATTCACGATGATCGCGATTGATTTTGTCATTTGGTCTTTCTCCTATAGGCTGTCGTACGATCTGGGAATCAGGCTGGCATTGCTGTTGACCGATAGATCTCCAGCGAAAAACTTGGCTATCTCTTCCGGTTGCGGGCTGACTTCTTGCCGATGGTTCGGAGTCGCGGAGACCAGGTAGGATCCGCAGTCCGGACACCGCATGTTGACATAGAGGTCGTTCAGCCCCCACACGCGCTCGCAGCGGCCGCACTGCATGCGATACCGGTAGTTATCCACGGCATCGGCATCGAAGTTCACCGGCGTGTAGACCGGCACGCTATCGGAAGCATCCATTTCATGCGAACTCACGAGCGTGATAAGCCCGGCGATGAGCAGATCATCGTGAAAGCTGCCGCCGGAATGCGAAGATGGCCGGTTTAATTCTTCTTCTTTGAAGTGCTTCATCTCAAAAGCGAAGAGCGGATCTCGGACTACCCAGGCCCGCTTCCGCAGAATTCCGATGGCCGTATTGACCATGTTCCGCTTGCCGCGCGGCGGCGTGATCCAGTGAAGAGACGTGCTCTCTTTGCCGTCCGCCTTGCTGAGCTTCTTGGAGCGATAGATGTTTGGATAATTGAAGTCGTTGGTGATCCGGTCCGCCGTAGTCTGAAGATTGTTGTACTCGATTGCCAGCTCGGCGTTGTTGAACATCTTCCCAAGAAGCTGGAGCGGCTCCGCGAACGTATAGGCATCTATGACATTGGTGCGCAAAGTCGCAACGTGAACATCCGGCCGGTGCCCGCCGCCCAATTTGTTGACGAATCCGACCGAGTAGTCCTTGTCGTCGCCCTTCCCGTGGCCGATGTCAGAGCCAATCTGATACTCCGCCCGCGGATCCGGCATCTCCCAGATCCGAACGAATTGCCCTGTGTCGAACTTGTGGTCTTTCCTGCACCAGCTTTGCAGGCAGCGTCCAGAGGCATCGGCTACGGCATGGAAATACCCGTTCTCATCGAAGGCGCCAATGTATATGGGATCGCTCACACTGAGACTGACGAAGTTGATCACGTCCTCTGGGAATGCCAGCAGCCCCATGGCCTGGAAGCTATCCTGGGGCGTGCTCGCGAGCTGCGTCTTGACACGTTTGAGAGCATCATCGCCCTTTGCTTCGGCATTGATGTACTCTTCCCACATGTACCGGAGCTGGCCGTGATTCAAGATATACGGATGAAAAACTCCTTTTTTACAGCGCCAACAGACCTCTCCCACGAACGATCGATTTAAAGTGCGTCCAATATTGAACTTCTCGCACTGGTCGCACTGTACCCAATCCTCGGATATTTTCTTCCGAAGCAATACTTCTCGCTCGGTCGGATTCCAGCCATTCTCCGGCTGTATCCAGCGATTCCGCTCGAAGAAGAATGGTAGGAAGACCGGCCGCCATTCAGCTTGCTCAAGTAGCTCGACGTTGGCCATCCACAGCTTCTCGGCATAGGAGTCGTCGGTGCCGCCGGTGGTCTCCAGCAAGCCAAACGAATCCGGATCCTTCAGGATGGCGAACTTCACATCCTCGTCGAGAATCTGCTTGACCTTCTGCTCGGGCCAGTCGGACATCTCGCTGCCCAGGAAGCCAGCCAGGCGGAATCCCTGGCCGATCGACGTATACGAAGTGACGGCCTTGACCAGGATATTGCTCTTGAGCCCAGGGTCTACACCGCGTGTTTCATCGTTTGGGTTCTCGAGAACGATCCCGGTCTTATATTCGCGGTACCGAAACTGTGGCTTCAACCACCACGGCAGCCGGTCGTACATGTTCAGGACAATAGCGAAGCACTTGGTGTTGTGCAAGGGATCATATGATACGACGAGGGAATCGTTGTTCGGGAAGAAGAACGACTTGCAGGCGATCATCGCTAGCCCAAAAAGCGTCAGTCCGACCTCGCGGGCCTTCAGGGCATAGATCTTTTGCGGCCGTCCGCGGGCCTTCAGATCCTCCATTTCCTCCAGGACCAGCAATTGCGAAGGCCATAGATCCATGAGGGAATCGCGTTTTTGCTGATCGACGAGCCAGATGTAGTTCCTGCAAGCGTACCGGACGTTGGTCTGGCAGCGATACAGCTCCTCCATGCACCGGTCGAACTCCCCCTTGGTCAGAGAATCTGGCCGGCAGAACTTCTCCGGCTTATCCATCAGGTCGCAAAATTTCTGCACTTCCACGTCACGCATCGTTCACCGGTTCGGCCTTGATATCGATCACCTTCGCCGCGGGGATCTGCTGATGATTCTCGACCAGCTTCCTGGCCGCTGCCTCCATGCTCCAAACCATCCGACCGCCAGGCGGCAGATTGAAGTTATTCACGTTCACGCCGGAGTGCTTGCCAGGCTTGCAGTTGTAAATCTCGCCAGCTTCTGCAACGGCTGTCTTTTCGCCGTGTTCGAGTCCATGCTCGATCGCGGCAAACAATTTCGGCAAGATCCGTGGCGCGAAGTATGCCTTCACGCGCTCGCGATAGATAGCCATATTCTTCACGGACAGATCCTCTGGCAGGAGAGCGTCCGGCAAGGCAGGCAGTGGCACCAGTCCATCTCTTTTGGAGCCTCGGCCTCGGCGCCCGCCATTGTTAGAGAGATAGCCGATCGTCCTTCGCAGCCGCTTCCGGCGGCTAGCGATGAAATCGTCGAGCATGGCGGTGATGTTTTTCATACCAGGATCTCCCACGGAAACGCCAAGCCGGGGTCGGTTTTGGCCGACCCTCTTGCGTTGTGATGGCCGATGATGCCGGTGATGTCCTTCAGGGAGCCGATGTAGGACAGCCGCTGGGCCTTCGGGAGCAACTTCTGCGGGATGCCGTGCTCGGTGCATATCTGCCCCACCAGTTCCGGCAGCACGGCCAGTTGCTCGGGCGTGTAGGTCGCCCAGGCGGTGTAGCCACGCCAGGCGGCGCTGGCCTTCCACTTCGCCGACTCTGAGGCGTCGCAGTACTTCGTGGTGAACTCGTTCGGCCACCAATAGAGGGTTTCCCCGCGGAACTTCAGCGGCCCTACGTTGACAATCTCGATCCCGACAGATCTCTTATCGTGCAGCCCGCCAGTACCCTTGATGCCCAGATGGTAGGCCCAGGAGCGCGGCGGGAAGACCTCATAGACCGTGCCGTCCAGATCCACGAGGTATGCCGTTGCCACTCGCTCCTCGTTGCCCACCCACCAGCGGTAGGCGCCGGCGGCCGTCGAACCAGCAGTGAAGTGGAGCACGCACATGTCCTTCGGGTGCGCCTCCCGGAAGTACTGGTCGGGCGGAAGGCGGTACTTCGTGGAGTCGATGTTCACCTGAACTCCGGCTCGGGGCCAGGGTCCCCGCCCAACTGTTCGACCATTTTTCTTAACCGCATGCATTCGATCTCCAGCAGGGTACATCGCCGCTGATAGGTGAAGTCGAGCTGAGTGCAGCGCTCCTGGAGTTGAGCAATCTGCATCCGGCGCTCCTCATCCTGAGCCTTGAGCATCTCGATCTCGGCTTTTTGCCGGTCGAGCAGCTCCTTGACGCTGTTGCTATACATCCGCTCCAGCGTAACGGCGGTGCGGGTTTCTTCGGTCTGGCGATCCCGCTCTTCCTCTTCACGCATCTTTCGTTCATTCGCCCGGCGCTCCTGAAGCTTGTCCCGGCGCAGAAAGATCCACTGGATGCCCTTGACCACGGCTGCAAGACCAACAAAAATTCCGGTGAGCGTACCAACGTCAATGTTTGCCACCGCTTCTCCATGTCGGCAACCGGGATAGCCGCAAATAGCACAGCATAGAGAACAGAAAAAACACGATCAGCATCCACCCGACAACGCGATGTGATGGTGTCTGGAAAAAGATGTAGCTGGCCGGACCCCAGCTAATGAGCCGCCAAAACGCCCCCATCTTGCGAAGCAAAGCGATATCCAAAAAGAATCCAAGATGCGTGAGCACACCGGCCGCGATCAGCAGCGGTGACCACGTTTGCAGGAATAAGTACAGCCCGGCGATCCGCAAGAGCTCCTGGGCCTGCCCGCCAAAACCCTTGGCGCCCAGGGTGGCTGCTCTCCCTTGCAGATTTCCTGACCAGTCTCCAGCAGAAGTCCACATCCAGACACCGAGCACAATCGCCAGAACCGCAAAGCAGAGTTCAGTGAGCGGAGACGTGTCGTCCTCGGCGCTAACAGTTGCCGCCTCGTAGAACATTCGCGGTGCGTTTAGCAGCCGATGGGCAATGTCGTGGGAGATTCCCTCGCTGACCAGCTTCAGAAACCGCCAAATGCTGTCCTTGGCCGTACCGAAGATCGCTCCGCTGAAGAGATCGAGCGTCACTCGCCGGCCTCTTTCTTCTTCGCCAGCCCCACCACGGCAAGGGTATTGGCGGTCGCGTGCGCGATGCCGCCGCCGACCGTCCGCAGGATGCCGGGCCGGTCCTTGACGGTAGTGCGATAGAACGCCTCCTGGAGTCCGCCCTGAAGCATCAGACGCATCGCGGCCTCGACGATGAAGGCCAGCGGCGGAATTGTCAGGCTGACCTGCCAACCCGTATCCACCGAGCCGGTGGCCTGAGCCGAGATCCCGAAACTGACGCAGAAGGCGGTTACCATCGAAAGTGCCCGGTTCAGCCCATCTGTGTGCTCGCCGATGAAGGTCAAGTGTGACCAGCGTTTGATGGCCTCGACAATGCGTGGGACGAGGAAGGCAAGAGCGCCCTGGGCCAGCGTAGGGTCGCTCTTGGCGGCGTTTAGGAACGCACCGAAGATGGCGTCGAAAATCATGAGTGTCCTCCCTTGGCTGATGCCCGGATATCCTCCTGCGGAGGCGGCAAGCTGGCTCGGGTGCGAACCTTCTTGGCCCCAACCGAGACCGCTGCGGAAACAGCGCCGGTGATGCCGGACGCCCAAATCAAATCACGGATCTCGGTCCAGTCCGGCTTGCTGGCGTTCCACAGGCAAACGCTGAAGTAGATCCCGATGCAGACCAGAATCTGCCAGAACTTAAGCGTCACTGGCCACCTTCTTTCTTGATGCGCGATACCGCCCAGAGTGCGATCAGCAGGAAGATCGCGATAATGAGGACGATCTGGGCTTGCTCGGTCAAGGGATGAAAACCTCCAGGTGCTCTTGCGTCGGCTTTTTCGAGGCGAACACCTTGGCGTAGGCGCAGCGATTGCCGGGCAGCACTTCCATCTGACCGACATCATCGAGAATGCCTGTCCCGTCCAGAACTGGAATCTCCGCCCTCAGCGCGGGCTCGGCAGCGGCCCCGACCAGAGAGACTAGCCCGCAAGCCGCAGCAATGACCTCGGGAACATCGCTGGTGGTGTTCTTACGCGCCGCGCCGATTGCCGCCGCCGGTCCAGCGCAGCCGATGCCCAGCCATTTCAAGATGCGCATGCTCCAGGAACCGAAAGTGTTATCGCTGGCGAACTGGAGAGCACCCAACGCAGATTCCTTACCGATGACACCAAGGGGAGCCCCGGCATTGTAGATCTGTCCCTTGTCGATCACGCGGGGAATGTTGCCACTATTGCAAACGCGACAGTCCCATTCTGCGAGCCATCGCACCGGCCCCCGGTTGATCCTGGTGACCTCGCCGGGGACGCGCAGAAACACGATCTGAATCGGCGGCGGCGCGGGCTGAGGGTTTGGCGGAGCCTGGGCACGCAGCGCCCCAGCGAGGAGCCACACGATCGCAATGGCGCCGAGGGTCTGCATGGTCAGACCGTCACACGCTCCCAGTAGGAGTAAATGAACGGCCCCCGCTGCTCATTGCGTTTCACGAATTTGATGTTGCCGCGCCAGAACACCGCTCCGGCCGCCAATTGATCCCCAGGAGCCGGATTAAACCAGCCGGGGACTCCCAGGGGCTCACCGACTGGATCGGCCGGGGGGATTGGCTTGGGCGAGTCATCTGGCAGCGGCGGCACCGGCACGCCGGATTGCAGCGAGAGACTGAGCAGAACGATGTCCTCCAGTGCGTCCTCGTCTCCGTCGAGCGCCATGTAAATTGCACCTGGCACCCGGTAGACCGCTCCCGGAAAATGGCTCGACCGCACGTCGTAGTGGTCGTAGTAGGCCACGCCGCCGACCGGGTTGGAGCCGGGAAGGCCGACGCGCTGGCGCTCCAACTCGAGCGTCACGCCGCGCCGGGCGGCCAGCGCCGCCATGGACTTGATCCAATCCTCGAAGAACTCCCAGACGGGTTTCCCCGAGGCGTTGTACTTCTCGATCGCCTTTTGCATGAATGCTCCTTTTTACTGCGCTACCGCTGCGGCCACGAGTAGCTGTATGTCCCTGATGTCGCATTGTCCCGACTTGTCCAGATCCGCCGATCCGCACGGAGCGCGCCCCAAGCCCTGATCCACGCTTATCTGAACATCGATGAGGTCGATCTTGCCGTCCTGATTCAGGTCCTCCGGCGCCCCCAGAATCGTGAACGTCACGGGCGGGCCGGCCGTCAGGGCAGCCGCCGTTCCATCGGGAGCCGCCGCCAGCACCGACTGCAACTGCATCACACCCTGGCCGAACTCCGCGTTTGGCAGGACAAGCAGATCAACCGTCAGCACATTCCCATTCGGGATCACGTTCCGGTTGAGGCCAACCACCACGCAACTATTGTTTTCGCAGTGCAGGGCCTTGCCCAACGTGGTACTCACCGGAGCCGCCAGAACGCGGTTCGCCAACGAGAACCGGGAGTTTGGCAACTCCGTAAACTGGACCGCCGCGACGTTGGCGGTGCCGACGAGGCTGTAGGTCAGGGTGACCACCTCGCCCCGCTTGAGCTGTGTTTTGGGCGCAGTGATGTTCAGGGTCTGCGCCGTCGCCAGGGAGCCACAGATCAGTAGTGCCAACAGTCTCAAGATGAGCCTCCTTCTTCGCCCGTCACCATCCCGCCGCCGGTTGCGGGTTGCCTATTTCTTCGCTTCCTTCAGTGGGGCGTTCAGTTTCCGCACCCAATCACGCCAGCCGGACCAATCCCGAGGCCACTTTGCACCCGCCTGACACAGCAGGTCTACCAACCGCTCGTGAATCGGATCGCCGAGTTTCTCTAGGCTCAAGCGAAGCACAATGGCCCCGTTCTCGTCATAGAGAACGAATCCGTCGGCAAGAGAGGCTACAGCCGCTGCCCTGGCGATGGATGGACGCTCATGCCATATGATCGACGACGAGCCTGCGGGGATGACTCCATTCACCGTGAATAGCTCCGTCTTCGGCTGCTGACCGAACATCGCAGCCGTCGCCATCAGACACAGCAGCAGCTTCACTTAGCCCCCTTCGCTTCCTTCGCCGGAGCCGGGGCTGGCGCTCCGTTGGCCTCGGGCTTAGCGGCCTCCGGCGGTTTTCGCGCTACCAGCGTTCCGTCCTGCTGCAACTCGCAATCCTCGGGCAACCCGACGCGCTTGCAGGCCGCCTTGGTGACATCCACCCGCTGCTCCTGTAGAGACTTGAAGTCTCGCTCGATGATCTGCTGCCGCAGGTTGATGTTCTGCAACGTGAGCAGTTCCACTTCAGTGAGGCGCTTCGGAGCCTCTGTCTTGGGAGTTTCCGCGAACGCAGCGAGGGCAAACGCAATCAGAAACAACAGCTTCATGGGCTTCTCCTATGTGTCCAAATCTGGACGCTGATCACCCGTATTCTACTACTGCACCGTGATCGGGATTCTATCCGAACGGGCGATCACGGCCCCGCCTCCATTCAGAAATTCGTACTGATACCACATCTTACCGCGATAGTGCGGGACGTTCACCTGGGCGCGTTGGCTGACAAAGCTCGCCGTCACCTTCGGGAAATCGAATGCCCGCGGCGTTGTGATGGTGAACGTCTGGCCGACCGAGGACCCGCAGGCGCTGGCGTCGAACGGGATGGTGAAGCGGGCGTTCACCACGAGGGTTGCGGTCCACACGCCGTTCGCGCCGGCCCAACAGCCCGTCCCGCCGCTGATCGTCACTGTCGGGTTGACGCCCTTCTCAGGATCGAAGTAGCCGCTGCGAATGTCGAACATCAGCGGGTTTCGGTTGATCGCCGCTGTGGTGACGGTCCCGCTGAACGCCTCGAAGTCGCTCTCGATTCTCCGCCAGTTCTCGCCAGATGTAACATCGGTGGTGAAGCCGGCATCCAGCGTGGCGGTGTCAGCGGTGGGAACCGCCGTCACTTTGCGAATTTCGTTCGTATCGCTAGCGCCGACCGCCCACACGAAATCGCCGACCGAGAGACCATGGGCGACTGAGCTAAAAGCGGTCGCAACCGTGGTGAATGTATTCGGCCCAAGCGGTGTCAGGCTCACGGCGTCCAACTCGATGAGAAGATCATTTCCACTAGTGATGTTCGTGTCGGTGACGTTTACTTGTGTCCAGTCGCCAGTTCCGCCACTACCGACAAATGAATCGCCCGTGAACAACGGTGAGCCATAGTAGGGAATCGAGAGCGGATTCGGGAAGAACAGCACCTTGGCCGAGGAGCATCCACCGCCACTGACACAGTCGGCCCAAGTGGAGCAGGCTGATGTGTTGAGTGATGGACTGACCGGCGTGAACTGATTGTCCAGCGGTGCATCATTTCCGGTACCGATCGTGTGCGCCCGGCTCAGGGCGGTACGCCAGCACGAATCCGAGATGTCGCCGATGAGAACCTGCTTCGAGTTAACCGGAAAATTATTCGGGCGATTCAGTGTCACAACTGCCGCCGTTGAAACGTTGACGGTGTTGATCGTCACCGTTGGGCGTTCCAGCGTCACTTCGATGGGTTGCGCCTTGATTACTACGGCGTCATTGGACAGGCCATAGAGCACCCGCACTGTAGCCGCGCCGGTCCCGCCATCATGGAAGGCCAGCGTAACGGTCTTGACATCGCGGGGCCGCCGAACAGTGAAGGAGGCAAAGCGCGAAGCCCCACCCTGGTTGTTGGGATGAATAGCTATCCGTGGAAATACACTCGCTTCCCCGATTGGCTGCGCGACTTGCGCGTTGCTTCGGTCGGTTGTTAACGAGATTGTCCCACCCGCGTATGTTCCAGTTGCAAGCGGAGTATCAAGCGGGTTGAAATTGTCGATGACCTCGTAGGGGTCGCCTGAGACAAAGCCCACTTGCGAAAGATCGACATTCACACTGGTTGCGCCGTCATGAACAAACACGTCGATCTTGCCGCGCGGCTGCTCAAACATATTCTTCTCGTAGTAGGTATCTGGCGTCGAGGAAGTACTGCGACTAGCTGAGTAGGTGTTGCCGGTGATTGCCGTGTTAGTGGCTGCGTCGATGTTCCCGCCGTAATACTTATTCCCGGTGTGACTTACCAGCGTTACGCGATCTTCCCCATCCGAGGCCGTGGCATTCGGCCCGACCACGATGTGGTTGTTCAGCACCGTCATCTTCTTGCAACCACGGGTGGAGTACTGAATACCTGTGCCGCGAGCCGCCCCTGGAACGCCCCAGATATAGTTCGCCTCGATGATGTTGTTTTCGCAGCGGGCATTCTGTCCGAACAGTGTGTAGTCGGCATACGGGTTCGTATCGTCCGCACCTTGCCAGCGCCCGCAGAGAGTCGCAGTGTTTCCCTGGAAGATGACATTGACATTCTTCTTGCCACCGCTGGCGCTTGCCTGCAACTGATGACACCCGCCGAAGGTCTGGAACATGACGTTGTGCATGGCGCGATTCCACGCGCCGCCGTCATGCTCCATGTACATCGTCTGGCCCTTCGCGAACTCGTCATCGGACAAGACGCGAAGGCCGGATTCGGTAAAGGTTCCATCCGCTACATTGGTCGTCGCACAGGTAAACGTCGTGGTGGTCGGCACTGATGCGACCGTGCAGGTGGCGTTCAGGTCGGTGTCCACCGTCGCGCCGGAGATCACAAGCGGAGATCCGATTCCGCCAACCGTGAGACCGTGTGCCCAGGCCGTCGTCACCGTCGCGACGTTGCTCGCGACGGCGATTTGCGTGAGGGAGCTATCGGACCGCTTCCAGTCGGTCGTCCGCATCGCTCCTTCGTTATAACGGATGTTCCCGTAGTTGTAACTGTCCTTGTTGGGGCCGGAGAAGTCCCCGCCCAGATCGTGGATGATGTTGTTGATGAGGTTCTTGCCTGTTCCCGCTACGTTGGCGAAGGAAGGCCGGAACGGCAGACCCGCGAAGCCCGACGGATGCTGGCGTGACTGCCGGGTGTCTTTGTGGCTGGAAAACCACCGCGTGTCACGAACCGTCAAGTGATCGCCCGTGAGCCGCAGTGCCTGCTCACCGCTTTCTCCGGTGTTGGTGGCAAGATCGAAGACGGCGGCTTCGCCGGGATAGCCGACGAATCGAATCGGCTTGTTCAGCGTGCCGCTGCACGCGATGGCCCAACCGGTTCCTGGATCGGCGTAGGTCCCGCCCCGAAACCAGACTGTTTCGCCAGCCGCGAGCCCTCCGCTGAAGCAACCCGCTGCTGTGGCAAACGAGGCTGGATCGTCTCTGGTGCCTGCACCCGATGCCCCAACAGCCACAAAGCGGTCGGCCCCGTAAACTGCTTGCAACATAAAAATAACAGCAAGTACCCATCTCATTGAGATTTCCCAGTGATTGTGACCTTTCCAGTAATAGTACGGGCCACTCCACTGACTACGAACTGGAACGCGCCACGGCTGGAAGTGCGCGTGACGCCGTCCATGTCCACGTTGTACGGCGCTCCCAGTGGGGTCCAGGCGTTCGTGTCCGCCGCCAGATGCCAGTTTCCGTTTGGACGGTCCACCCACGGCTCGCTGGAACTGGTCTGCTTGTTTGGTTCGGATGGAGAAGCGCCAGAGCAGTTCAGATAGTAGTTGTAGTCGTTGTCTACCTGGGCATCATTATCAATGCCACAGATTTGCTCCACAATGTTGTTCTTCGCCACGTTCCCGCTGCCGTTCGCGTTGGTATAGATCCAGCCGAACGAGAAGCCGTTTAAGACATGATAAAGCGTATTGTTGTAGATCTTCCATCCCACCAGATCTGTCGATCCCGCTCCAGCGATTGCCGCGTTCCCGCCCGATGATTGCCCGATACCGTTGAGGACGTTTCCATATACTTCCGTGTTGTCCATGTTGCCGCCGTTGCTGGCGATACAGGCTGTGCCTTGACACTGTTCCGTGTAAGACCAACGAATCGTCGATCCCGTACCAGATAGCGCCCAGACTTCGCCATGGCAACTGGGATTAGTAGAGGCTCCCTTGGAGTAGTGATACTCCCAGAGAACGTTGTTCACGCCACTGAGATTGGTTCCTTGAAAATCCGTGTGGTTGTTCTCAGCATAGGTGTGCGAGAAAACCATCCCGCTATCAGAACTCGTGACGTTGAAGAATCTTACTCCAAACTGGCAGTTGGCCGTCCCTGGTGTACAGTTGTTTCGTATCGAAACATAGTAGAGCCGGTTGTTGATCGCCTCCATACTGATGACAACTCGCGGCGTAGCGGCGCATGATGCCTGGCTCTCTACGCTGAATCCGTAGTTGGATGGATTTCCGCCGCCAGTGCTCAGTGGCGTTGCCGGTCCGCAGGCCCCATTGAAGTCCCAGTACTCTGTTGAGAATGTGATGTCATTGTTCCAATAAGCCTGGGTTGTGCCGTTACAGACAGCGTAGGAATCCTGCCAACCGGTGTCCGTCCCATGATTTGCAATCGTTGCTCCTTGAAGTATGATGCGGGTCGTTCCAGAAGTCGCTCTGTTGAATGTCCGCCCAGCGTAGGTCCCGCCCGCGACGTAGTACGTGTCGCCCCGCACCAACGATCCCACCGCGCACGAGCCGGTGAAATCTGTATAGGCGTTGGTCCAGTCGTTTCCGCTGCCCGTGCCGGTTGCGCCAGCGCGGACATAGTGATTGGCGGCTAGTAGTGGCGAGCAAAACAGAATAGTGAGCAGCCAGCGCATGTTTATTGAAAACGAATCTGCCTTCTACGTGGTGGCGTTGGCGCAGCTCCGCCAGTACCATCAAAATTCCAAGAATTCAGGGTCTCGCCGGAGTCTAGCGTCGTTCCGGTTGCCGTCAGGCTGGAGGCATTCCCGGCCAGGTCCACCGCGCTAGAACCGGCAACGTTTAATTCGACCAGGAACTTAGGCTGTCCAAATGCGGAATTCCATAGATCGCTGGTGCGCCAGTTATCATCAAGCGCCTCCTTCTGGGCATCGGACATTGCGCCTTCCCAAAAAGCCACCACGCCGATCCATCCGCTGTAGAAATCGATTGCCTCCCATGCCCCGATCTCCAGCATAGTCGCGGCGGTACGGTTCGCCTGCGTGCCGGAGTAATTCTCGTGCGTCCATGCACCGCCCGAGCCGTTTTTGAATCCGATTCTTGGGGTGACTGTGCCGGCCCCTTTGGAGATCACCAGCATGTAGGGATTGGTCGTATTCGTAAGGGCCGTAGTAGATGTGACGGCGGAGCCGAAATCGAGGGTTGTCACACTTGTGTTTGTAAATGAAGCTCCGGCCTCCGCAACACCATTGCCAGTGCTGGATAAGAGATAACTTATGGCACGAAATGATCCCGTCGTATCCCTCTTGAGCACGACGCACATGGTCCACGCACCGTCCGATACCTGGGAGAGAACAGTTTGCAGCGTGGTCCATTTCAACTTGTCGCTGGTTCCGTTGAACTTGAGAGTGCCGGCGCAAAGCGAACACAAGGGCACAGCCAAGGCTATCAATACAGATAGCAGCCTCCGCATTTCTATCTCCGAGGCGTCAGGGGCAGCAGTGCGTTAAGCTTCGCAGCCGTGTCTACTGCCGTTGAAATCGCCGTGGCGCGGTTAGCGATGGCGGTTGCGATTAGGCCACCGCCAGCGGTAGTGACACCGATGGATTCGAGATACTTCAGGTTGGCGAGATCGTTGACAGCACTTATGTAGGTAGTTTCCGCTCCCGATCTTCCTGGTGGAGGAGCCTGTGGGGTGATTGCGCCAATGGCTACCGATTCTCCGGATTGGAGTTTCTGCTGCTCTTCGTAAACAACCCTGGCGAGTTGCGCCGGAATATCGCTGCCAGAAAGGTAGTATTCCTTATCCACTGTGTTTTGCGGCGTGGCGTCATCGGTGAATGTGACGCGGATCACATAGACCAGTTGTTCTCCGCGCCTGTCCACCGTGCGACTTACTACCTGCGGTTGATTCGTTGTCCAGTTTCCCATTTGACATTCTCCTTATTGTGCTCTTCGCAACGTGACTTCCAATCCCACCAAGGACGCTGTCGCGGCCAGGGTATCGGAGGCGTGAGCCGGATCGCGCAAGATGCGAAGATGCATCAATTCTCCAGCGGCGCAACCCGTTGTCGTGATACCTGTGATCGAGAAGTCATTCAGCTGGTTCGCCGTTCCTTTGGCGGTGTCTGTGACCGTGTTCGCGGTGTTAAAAGCAGCATCATCCACTTCGGCGTCGGCGCGGCAGACAGTGGATACTTGCCAGACCACAGAGTTTGTGGTGACGGTCGTGCGCCACTTTCCAGTAACATCGATTGCCCCCGTAAAATCCGCCGGAAGCTGAATCGGGATCTGCATCTGAGCGGTTCCCGTATCCAGGAAGTCGGCGACGCCGCGAATCAGGTTCGTTTCGGTGGTGCCCGCCGAGCAGGTTGCGGTCGGCTGCTGCGTAGCGATGGTGTCCCACAGAAGAGCCCCAGTCGTCCCCTGGCAGGAGGCAGCAGCAAGCCAGACCTTGCTGACTGTCGTAATAGTATTCCCGGTTCCCTCCACATCAATCGTCTTGTTTGTCAGCGTGTGTGTTGAGGCAGCCAGCAGGACATTCGCTCCCACGTCGATCGTCGGATTGCCGGACACGCCGTCACCATTGGTCACAGTGATCTGGTTCGTCGTTCCGGTGATCGTCCGGTTTATCCATGTCGCGGCACCGGTTCGAGCCGCGATCCCGTTGGCCGTCATCCCGGACAGTTCGTTAGCGCTACCGATAGAGTTCGCGTAGGCTGCGTACTGGAGTGCCGGAGTCGCCGCGTTATCGCAGTACTGAAGTGGCGTCGTATGAACTTGCATCCGGCCTTGGGTGGAAGCACCGCATGTAAGAGCACCTGAGGCCAGAAAGTCCGTCTCGCCGGAGGCGGTTGCAATAGTGCGGTCAGCGGACAGATCTCCCAGCGCCGCGATGCCTGCCCCACCCGTTAACGCCCTGCCAGCTCCCAACGGCGCTCCACCGCCAGACGGAGTAGTCGCTACGAAGTTCGTTCCATTACCGGCCAACACGGCGTTGCTCGCCGCGGCTCCGCCGATTCTGAATCCCGTCACTACGTCCAGCACGCCGTTCAGCAAGAATCGCGCCGCCTCCGCCGTCGTTCCATCGGTGCGAGTGCGGATCGCGAAGAAGCTCGACTCATTCGCGCCGGAAGTGTAGTCCTCGGTCTTGCCCCAGCGGAGAAGACCGGCCTCCACGCCACCAAACAGGAACCGCATATCGGCAGCTTCGTTCGTGGAAGCCCCGACATTCGCCTGCGAGTTCTCAAGGGTCATCAGAACCGCCGACCCGTCAATCGCTCGCTGGAACAGGCTCAGGACAATGTCGGCATCGGCCGCGGTGACCGCGAAGAGCGTACCGGCGGTTGGATTTCCGGTCTGCTGGCGAATCAGGAACTGATTGCCGGCGGAGAACGCCGACTCAAAGCTGAACGTAACCGTCTCGCTGGTCCCATCGCTCACGAGGGAAGTGGCGCCGGTCGGGGCCGTAAGGGTATCCCAGGCCGATGTACCCCCGGTCGCGTCCGCCTCGCACGTCCATGTGCCGCCTGTGTTGAACTTGGCTACTTCGCCGTTCGCACACGTATCAGAGGTCAGGATGCCGACCAGCGCCACGCCAGCAGTTCCGTCGAATCCAAGGAACGCCCCCCGCCCAGATCCCCAGTGGTTGGTATCCATGGCGATCTCACCAACCGCGTCCACGGTGGGAGCCGTGCCCTGGGGAAGCGTGACGACGCCCGTAAAGGTCTTGTCGCCGCCAGCGACCTGGTTGCCCGCCAGCGACATGATGACGGCAGTATCGGCAGAAGGAGTAACGGCGGTTCTTGTCTTCGCCAGCAGGATTCCGCTGCCGGCGACCATGCGATTCGAGATCGCCTCGTAATTTGTCCCGTCGCTACGGATCGCCGCGTCTTCGCCAGTGGACAACACGATGCTGGCTGCCCCGCTGATCGTGCTTGTGGTGGGCGTGATCGTTACATCGCCCGCCCCAATGTTCTTGACGATCGTGAACCACCCGTCCTCAAAGCCCGTCCCGGCTTGCGGAAGCGCAACGGCAATTGCCCCGGCGTTGCTGAACGTGAGCACCTTCCCGCGATCGCCAGTCAGCACCGTGTACGACGTCCCGATCTGGGCGTTCGCCACCCACGCGCCCCGAATCGTGCCGGTGGCCGTAATCGGTGACCCGCTGGCCGTCTGAACGCCTCCGGTAGCGTCAACCGAGGTAACGGTGCCGGAACCGGCCCCCAGGGAGACAGAGACCCCGTTGATCCGTGCCCGCAGGAGATTGCCCGTGGAGTCGTACCAGAGGTCGCCGTTCGTGGGCGTTGAGGGATCACCAGCCTGAGAACCGACGTTAATGCCCGCTACTGTCGCGCCGGGATTGAAGGTGATGCGAACATTGTCGGTATATGTCAGATCACTGGCCGCGCGGTTTGTGATCTGGGTGATGTTGGTGAGGGTGATCGTGTCGGGTACATCCGCGTCCGCGATAGCTCGATAAGCCACCGCTCCCGGCGTTGCCGTGGCGAAGAGCGCGTGTGTGGCAGTCGAGGATGTCGCCGCTACGACGATAGGGGCCGTGCCATCCGCTGTTGGTGTTGCTGCCGCCACACACAAGAACCCATTGGCGTCGGTGCAGGGATACAAGAAGGCATCGCGCTTTGTGGTGTGCGAGGACCGCAGGTAAAGATACGCGGGCTCCGTATTAGACGCTCCGTCGCCGGAGTTGATCTTCAGGAAGCTTGCCGCCGTATCGCCCGTGTTGTTCCCAAGTTCGATGGAGCCGCCAGCCGTGACTCCAGATCCGCTAGTGACGGTACCGGGAGTCGAAATATTGCCGGAGTCGTCTATGTCTACCAAGCTGCCCTGCGCGCCACGCGCCGTTCCATCCGATCGGAGCGCTCTGTTGTCCGTCCCGAATGTCGAGGCCGCTGTCACTTCCGTGCCACTGCCACCGGTGTCGATATCCGTCACCGTCCCGTTTTGGCACTTCCGAATCGTGTTGGTGGTCGAGTTGGCTTTGACCCAAAAATCTCCGGCCGCGCAGGTTGCGTCGCCTGCCGTCTCGGTAAAGAAGATGACGTCGTTGACGGTTACGTCTAGAAGGGTCGGATTCGCCGCCGAGTCAAATAATGCCGGGCCCGTTCCATTCTCGTCGCTCAACACTGTCCGCAGGTTGGCGCTTGTCGATGAGGCCAAATGCGAGATACCGGCGTCATACGTCCAGTTTCCCGAGGCAATCCGCGGAACGCCGGTTGTCCCGCTGGTATCGTCTCCTGTGCAGCCCCGGGCTGGTTCGCACTGGCCAGTCGACCAGAAGGCTGTGGCTGAGTCGCCGCTGGTCGATACATTCGTCCCAGTACCGATGACGGTCAGCGCCCCGGCTTGGGAGACCTGGATGCCGTTCGTTCCATCTCCGACACGCAGAACGATGACATCCGCGTCCGCAGCCCGGATATCGACCAACGCGCCACCAGTTGGATTCCCGGTCTGCTGGCGAATCAGGAACTGATTGCCGGTCGTAAACGCAGATTCGAAGCTGAAGATGACCGTTTCACCAGTCGCATCGCTCGTGAAGACCGTGCCGGCGGTCGGGGCCGTCAAGGAAGACCAGGCTGTCGCGCCGGCCGCCGTATTGACATCGAACAGGCTGCCGTTTTCGCAGCCGCGCATCTTGCCGGACGTGGAATTTCCCTTGACCCAGTAATCCCCAGCGCCACAGGTCGCATCGCCGGCCGATTCCGCGAAGGTCAATAGGTCATCAATGGTCGCATCCAGGAAAGTTGGATTCGCCGCAGAACCGAAGAGCGCTGGTCCCGTGCCATTCTCATCGTTGAGTGTCGCCCGCAGATCCGCGCTGCTGGATGCCGCCAGGTGAACGATCCCCGCGTCGTATGTCCAATTTCCGGACGTGATTCGCGGAACGCCGGTGACGGCGTTCGTGTTGTCTCCGGTCCCTCCCGCGGCCGGGCTAACGATACCTCCCGGCGCGAGCGACTCGAGATAGTCGCGGATTGCATCTTTCTGCGGCGCTCCGGTGTCGGCGTTCCAGCCCGTGGCGTCATATGCCTCTGCCACCACAGCCAAGGCGCCGGTCATTGTACAGCCGGCGAGAGCGCAGTAGTTGGATGCCGTGATCGTGTCGGGTACGTCGGCATCGCCGATCGTGCCTACGGTGAAAGCCCCGCCCAGGGTAGACTGCTTGACAAACTGATTCGCGCCGCCGGTCGCTGAGCCATCGAGCCCACTGCCGCCTCTGGCCACTCCAAGTTGACCGGATACGATATCCGCCGCCGCGTGCGTATGGCTGAGGAGCGCCTTCTCGGTGTCCAATTCATTGATCGCCGTCTGAACCGTCACCGCCGCGATGCCGCCCGCCGGCGTATTGGTGACCATCGCGCCAGTCACTGTCCGGCCCAGCCACTGAGCCCCATCCCATCCCAGGAACTGGTCTGTTGACGGTGCCCCGGCATTGACCGTCCGCCCGCGGATCCGTTCGACTACTGTTGTCCCGGAAGGACCGGTCACATCTCCAGCAAGAGTCACGGCGCCGCCGAGGCTTGGCGGAATATAGAAGTCCTTTGTCGCACTGTACGTGGCGGTCGCCGTTCCGCTGATGTTGAACCGGAGCCAGGGATGATAGCCGAAGGCTACGCCGATGCAATCCGTTGCTGTGTTGGCCACTGTGCCGGCGCCGCCGAACGCCACCCAAGGGCCAGTCGAGGAACTGTCCGAGTACTCCAGCGCCACCGACCAGGTTCCCGTGCCCGTGGCACAGAAGGTGTGCATATTGTTCAGTCGTACAGCCGGACTCCGGTTGTCGATCGGAACGTTATGCCCCAGATTGGCGAAGCGGGTTACACGGAGGGGGACCGGATCAGTCTGGGCGCCCAAAAACAGAGGCACACCCAGCAGGAACAGATAAATAAGGACGTGTCCCACGGAGACAGTTTAGGGCCAAACACCCATGGAATACAAGAACTTATGAGAAAGAACTCGTATTCAGCTTTAGCCTATTCAGGCTAAGCCGTTGATTCTTTTGGCTAGACTTCTACGTGAGGGTCTTGTTCGGTGTGTCTCAGGGCATCTCTCAGTTGTGGGGCAAAGACACGGATCTCCCCGGGCGGCCCCCAGAGCCGGCGGGCCATCTCCCGGAGCCGGTTCATGGCCGCGGCAACGTCCGGCAAACCGTTTGCACAGTTGAATGTCTCCATAGCCGTGTTGCTTTCGCCGGCGCCGTTCGGCGTGTACAGGAGTTTCACGCAGCCGACTCCTGGACTACTGATGATGTTCCGAATCCCAGTGATTCGAACGGGGTTTTCGTTCAGCTTGACGTCGATCGAAATCGAGGATGGCGTGTAACGCTCCAGGTGGGAGATGAGCGTCGGGATGTCGATCGGGTCCGGAACCTCCGGCTTGCGCTTGGGCGTGACGATCTCTTCGCCTGGCAGGATGATCAGCCGGCCCTCGTCGCCGGCTGCGGCCGGACTCGACTCCGGTTGTCTCTCTGGAGGCTGGCTCCGCCGCGCCTCCCGCTCCAGGTCTTCCTTGGAAGCAGCTACCACCGAGCCTTCCTGGGACTGCGGTAGTGGCGGCAATTCAGTCCTGGGCGCCGGCGCCCAGGACATCAACAGCTCGATACCATCGACGATCGCCTTCGCCATGACGTCAAGCTCTTGATTCTTCGTCCGTTCAAGCGTGAACCGGACCATCCCGAGCAGCTCATTCCGGTTCATAGGCCATCCCTGAAGCG
>Ga0187893_10005544_pt1 | contig 22546 bp, 20 predicted proteins | sample MA1701074metaG_FD_139574 | JGI IMG/M metagenome (GOLD analysis project Ga0187893, IMG submission 139574) | White microbial mat communities from a basaltic lava cave in the Kipuka Kanohina Cave System on the Island of Hawaii, USA - MA170107-4 metaG ...
ACCTCGCCCAGATCCGCCATGCCCGTCGAAATGATCAGCGGCTTGCCGGTCTTGGCAGCGCGTTCGATGAGCGGCAGATCGACGACCTCGAAGGAGGCGATCTTGTAGGCCGGAGCGTCCAGCCTCTCGAGGAATTCGACAGCAGTCGGGTCGAAGGGCGAACTGAAAACGGTGATCCCGAGCTCACGCGCCCTGGCGAACAGCTGCGGATGCCATTCCCAGGGCGTGTGCGCCTCCTGGTAGAGCTCGTAAAGCGTGCGGCCCTTCCACAAGCCATCCTCGATCCGGAAGCCGGGTCCGTCGTGGTCGATGGTGATGGTGTCAGCCGTGTAGGTCTGCAGCTTGGCCGCATCGGCCCCGGCATTCTTCGCCGCTTCAAGCAATGCGATGGCCCGGTTGATGTCGCCATTGTGGTTGCCGGACATCTCGGCGATGACGTAGGGCGGATGGCCAGGGCCGATGCGACGGCCGGCAATCGTGATCTCGGACATGCGGTCGTTCCGCTCGCTCCTTGTGGCCGCCTAGAGATAGGCGGAGCGCTCCCGTCAGGCAACCGCGGGATTGGCGAGATCGCGCAGCACGGCGCAGACGCGCTCGACGCCCTTGCCGTCGACAAGCCGCCGACCGGTGTAACTTAGCTCCCGGCGCCGGCCGGAACTCGCCGCCAGTGCCGTCACAATCCCCGGCAGATCGCGCCCGACCGTTTCGCGGTCGAGGGTGGGGTAGCCGTCGCGGGCCATGGCCTGGACCGCGGCGCGCTGGTTGTCGGCGATGACGACGGCAATGAAGGGTACGCCCATGCACGCCATCTCCCACATGGTGCTGCCGCCGGCGCAGACGGCCAGGTCGGCGGCGGCCATGAGGTCGGGCATTTCGTCGGCGGCATCGTGGATCAGGCGGCAAGCCGGAAGCCGCTGGGCGCGGACGCCGATCGCATCGGCGTGCGGGTTGCTGCCGCCGACGAGGACCACGACCTCCGTCGCGGCTGAAAGAGCGGACCCGAGGCAGGCGACGACGTCGCTGGTGACATTGTCCGGATCGGCGGCCCCGAGCGTGACCAGAACCCGGCGCGCCGCCGCCGGGAAGGACCGGGATGGACCCCGCCAGTTCCGGAATTCCCGCCGCAGCAGAGCATAGTCGGTGCCAAGCAGCAGGCGAGTGTGCGACGCCCGCTCTCGATAGAGCTCCGGCGCCGCATGGCGGTTCTGGTTGATAACGAGGTCGTCGGGATACCTGCCCCTCTCACCGTTGTCGTCGAGCGCGGCGACCTTCAGGCCTGCCTGGCGTAGCCTGCGCCGATAGTCTGCCGGCAAGTGGTAGCCATCAACCACGACGGAGGACGCGCCGAGAGCGGCCGCCGCGGCGACGGTCGCGTCGGCATCGCCAGCGGCGCCAGCGGCAGCCCCGATCTCGAAAACATCGAAGTTCTCGCAGGCCAGGCGTTGCCGCAGCGACGGCGACAATATGGCCGCGCAGAAGCCGACCCGCCCGCCCGCGTCACTCCAGGCCTGCGCCAAGGCAAGGCAGCGCATGACGTGACCGCCGCCGATATTCGGCCCACCGTCGGTGCGCACTACCAGTGCCGGAGTTGTCGTCATCGCCCCATCGCGGCTAGGTGGGCCACAGCGAGGGGTTGAGCAAGTGCGGGTCGTCGCTGGCAAGCGCCGCGAGGCCGTCGGGCAGTGGGGCAGCGTCCGTTGCCGCGCCGACGATCTGCTGCAACTCTACCAGCGACGTCACGCCGACAATGACTCGGTCGACGACCGGCTGCGCCAGGACGAAGCGCAGGCACAGCGCCAGACGCGACACTCCGCCGCGATCGGCTGCGGCCCCGACCCCAAGCAGCCGGTCGCGATGCCGCGCGAAATGTGCCGGCAGTCTCGCCGGGTCGGCCAGCAGGGCACCCTGCAGAAATGCGGACCGCGCATGGATTTCGACGTTCCCCCGCTTGAGGCGCTCCAGCGTACCGTCCTGCAGAAACCTTTGGTCGAGCAGATTGACGGGGACCTGGACCGCGTCGATCGGCAGGGCCGCCTGCGCAAGATCGATCTGCGCGCTGTCGTAGGCGGAAATCCCGATCTTGGCGACGGTGCCGGCGCGCTTGAGATCGGTGAGGAGAGCCACGAGGCGCTCGGCTCCTGGTTTCCGCAAGTCGTCGGGCCGATGCAGCAACAGCGCGTCGAGCGACGTGCGTTGCAGTCGTGCGAGCGAGCGATGGACCGCGTCGCGGCATCCGTCGACCTCCGACTCGCCGATGCGATCGCTCGGGACCGGCGGCAGCTTGGAGACGATACGAACGTGCTGTTCGGTTCCAAGCGCACGGCCCAGCATGTCCTCGCTGTCGCCGTAGGCGGCGGCGGTATCGAAGAGGTCGATCCCCGCGGCGCGAGCGGCGGAGACGATGCGCTGGACCTCGGACTCCGGCACCTGGCCACGCGCGTTCGTGACACCGTAGGGAAGGCCGAATTGGACGGTTCCGAGTCCGAGTTTGCCGATGGGGGCGGCGTCGTTCACAAGATCAAGATACAGGCACAGGATACGGAAAGATCGGCACAATAGACGGTCCGACCGCCGGAGCGATAGCAGGTCGCTTCTGCGCCGCGGCTTGACCGGGCGGCGGCCGCGACCTAGAAACCTGCGGCGTTCTCGGCGTGCGTCCCAGCCGTGCGTCGATTCCCGACGACTGGGAGACGGACCGCGGCGGCGCGGCCGAGGCACCAAGTTTCGAATGCTGCAAGCGAAAAGCCCGAAGACCCGATCACCCGGCATTATCCGGATCTTCTTCACGGCGTCGCCCCTTCGCGCGACGATGGTATTGCTGGGCCTGGTGTTCGCTGGTTTCGCCGAAATGGTCGGTTACGGCACCCTCTTGCCGGCATTGACGATTGCGGTCGGCAATGACACCAGCGGTGATCGCTCCTGGCTGCAGGAGACGATCACCATGGTCCTGACGACGTTCGGAATCCCGACCGAGAACTTGGGAGTTCTCCTGATCATCGTGCTGGCCGCAATCATCTCGAAGAACGTTCTGATGACATGGTCGGCCAACTTCGTCGGCTATGAGGTCGCCGACGTCGCGACAGGCCTGCGGTTGAAGCTGATCGACACGCTGCTCGGCGTGCGTTGGAGCTATTTCGCCCGTCAGCCGGTCGGACGCTTCGCCAACGCCGTCAGCAGCGAGGCGGCGCGGGCTGCCGAGGCCTATTCTGCGGTCGCGAGCTTGATGGCCAACCTTGTGCAAGCCGTCGTCTACATCACACTGACCCTCCTGGTATCGTGGCAGCTCGGGATCATCGCACTCGTCGTCGGCGCCACCATCACCTATGCGCTGAGGCCCGTAGTCCGCATTACGCGCAAGGCCGGCCGTCGCCAAACCCAGTATACCCACGACCTCGTCGCACGGCTGACGGATACTCTGATCGGCATCAAGCCGCTGAAGGCAATGGCACGCCATGTGCGCTTCGGCGCGCTGTTTGCGGCGGACGCGTGGGCCGTCAACAAAGCGCTGCGCCGGCAAGTCTGGGGAAAGCAGGCGGTGCGCAGCGGCCAGGAAGTCATGCTGTGGGGGATCGGCTGCGGCCTGCTCTACGTCGCCGCGACGTTCTGGAAGCTGCCGCTGCAGGAGCTGATCGTCATGGCTGCGCTGCTGTTCCGCACCGTCCTGATGTTCAACCGGTCGCAGCAATGGTACCAGATCGCCTCACTCTCCGAGAGTGCGTTCTGGGGCCTGCGCGAGACCATCGCAGAAGCGGAGCGCGAACGCGAGACGTCGACGGGCACGGGCGCGCCGAGCTTCCGAAGAGCCTGCAGCTTCCATGACGTCACCTTCGGATATGGCGACAAGACCGTGCTGCGCAACGTCTCCCTCACCATCAAGGCAGGAGAGGTCACGACCCTGACGGGGACGTCGGGGGCCGGCAAGACGACGATTGCCGATCTGCTCCTGGGACTGCACCGGCCAGACAGCGGCGAGATCCACATCGATGATATGTCGCTCGGCGACGCAGACCTGATGCGCTGGCGCGAGATGGTGGGCTATGTGCCACAGGAGGTGATCCTGTTCCACGACAGCGTGCTCGCCAATGTCACGCTCGGCGATCCCGAATTGGGGCGTGAACACGCGCATGCCGCACTGGTCGCAGCGGGCGCCTGGGACTTCGTGTCGCAATTGCCGCAGGGCCTCGATAGCATCGTCGGCGAACGGGGCACGCTGCTCTCCGGCGGCCAACGTCAGCGCATCGCCGTGGCGCGGGCGCTGATCAACCGCCCGGCGCTGTTGATTCTCGACGAGGCGACGAGCGCCCTCGATCCGACGACCGAAGCCGCCATCTGCCGAAATCTTAAGGACCTGATGACACGGACGGGATTGACGATCGTCGCCGTCACGCATCAGTCCGCCTGGGTCGAGGCGGCGCATCGCGTATACCATGTCGAGGGCGGGCACGTCACCGAGGCCCCGCCCGTCGCGGCCGAGTAGGCCAACCGCGGCCTGACGCAGGGGCCAAACAGCTTGTCGGTCGGGGATTGATTTGATAAGACGCGCCCGCCAAGCGATGTGACCGAATCGTTGCATCGCATCGACATGACGTTCAGTTGCGGATGACGCCCACTCCCACCAACAACAGCAACGTGCCTCAGCGCGCCGGCGGTTTCCAGTCGCTTCCCGAGGCGCTGGACTACGCCGCGCGCGGCGCAACGGGGTTCAACTTCTATTCGGCGCGCGGCGACCTGGCGCGGGTTCTGACCTACGCGGAACTCCGCGACCGCGCGATCGATACGGCGCGCGGACTGGTCCAAGCCGGAATGGAGCCTGGCGCGCGAGTCGTGCTGGTTGCGGACACCGACGCCGATTTTGCGATCCTGTTCTTCGCCTGCCAGTACGCCGGATTGCTGGGCGTGCCTGTGGCCCTGCCGACCACGCTGGGCGGCCGCGAAGCCTATGTCGCGGGGTTGCGGCGACAGCTGGTCGGCAGCGGTGCCAGCGCCGCTGCGGCACCCGCCGAACTGCTGCCCTTTCTGCAGGAAGCAGCCGATGGTCTCGATCTCGCCCTGATCGGCGCGCCGAAGGACCTCTACGACCTACCGAAGGGGAACGCGGACCCGCGGCCGTTCGGCCCCGGTGATCGCTGCTATCTGCAGTACTCATCGGGGAGCACGCGGGCGCCGTTGGGTGTCGACATCCCGCAGCGCGTACTGATGAGCAACTGTCACGCCATCATCCATCATGGACTGAAGCTGATGGCGGGAGACCGCTGCACATCGTGGCTGCCGCTCTACCATGACATGGGGCTCGTCGGATTCATGCTGACGCCTCTCATGTGCCAGCTTTCGATCGATTACCTGGCGACGCGCGACTTCGCGCGGCGCGCCCTGATGTGGCTGACCCTGATTTCGCGCAACGGCGGGACGCTGTCCTATAGCCCCACCTTCGGCTACGATTTGTGCATGCGCCGCGCCGGCACCGGGACCAAGCTCGACCTCGACCTCCGGACCTGGCGCGGAGCCGGCATCGGCGGAGACATGGTGCAGGCCGGCGTGCTCGCACAGTTCGCCGAGACCTTCGCACCCTACGGATTCCGCCCGACGGCATTCGTGCCGAGCTACGGCATGGCAGAGACAACGCTCGCGGTCAGCTTCGCGCCGCTTGATACAGGCGTTGAGGTCGATCTCGTCGATCGTCGGCGCATGGCCGAGGAGCATATCGCGGTCCCCGGGGACAGCCACAACCCCGAGCGGGTGCGCGGATTCGTCGCCTGCGGGCGGCCGATGCCCGGCCACGTCGCCGAGATTCGCGACGACACCGGCACCGTGTTGCCCGAGCGGCATGTCGGACGCATCTTCGTCAAGGGCCCGAGCGTCATGGCCGGATACTTCGAGCAGCCCGAGGCCACGAGACTCGTACTTGATGCCAGCGGCTGGCTCGACACCGGCGACCTCGGCTATCTGCTCAAGGGTCAGCTCGTCATCACCGGTCGCGCAAAGGATCTCATCATCGTCAACGGCCGCAACATCTGGCCGCAGGATCTGGAATGGGCGGTCGAGGAATTGCCGGAGCTGCGGCGAGGCGATGCCGCCGCGTTCTGCATCGACGGCGAGGACGATCAGGAGAACGTGATCCTGCTCGTACAATGCCGGACTGCGGATCCGGAGGCGCGGGCCGCCTTGGTGCGCGCGGTCCAGGGCGTCGTTCAGCGCACGGCCGCCATCGAATGCACGGTAAGGCTGATCGACCCCAAGGGGCTGCCTCAGACCTCTTCGGGAAAGCTCAGCCGGTCGCGCGCCAAGACCAACTACGTGTCCGGTCTCTACGGACTGCCGATCCCGGATCAGTCGGGCTCCAATACCCGCGCGGCCGCGCCCGCCGGATAAAGCGCCCATGACCCGTGTGGTCGCCGTCACCGGCGCGACGGGTTTCGTCGGCAGCCACATCGTCGGACAGCTGAACCGCGCCGGCTGGCGGGTCCGTATCCTGACGCGGCGCCTGCCGGTGAGCCCCCACTATGGCGATGCAGCCCTCGAAGCCGTCATCGGCACACTCGAAGACCGGCAGGCGGTGGCGCGCCTGGTCCACGACGCCGACGCCGTGGTGCATGCCGCCGGAAAAATCAAAGCCCGCTCTCATGCCGAGTTCTTTGCAGCCAACGCTACCGGCACCCGGCTGCTCGTCGAAGCCGCCATCGCCGGCGGGAAGCGCCCGCGATTCCTGCTGATTTCGTCCCTCGCCGCACGGCGGCCGCAGGTTTCCGACTACGCCGCGAGCAAGCTCGCCGGCGAAGCGGAACTGCGGCGCCTGGACGGGGAACTGCCGTGGTCGATCCTGCGGCCCCCGGCCGTCTACGGTCCCGGCGATCGCGAGACGCTGGCGTTCTTCCGGACGTTGAAGCTCGGCATTGCCGTACTGCCGCCGGGGCGCGACTCGCGCCTTTCGCTCATGCATGTCAGCGACCTTGCTGCAGCCACTACTGCAGCCGTGGAGTCGACGGCTATCGATTCGCGGATCTTCGAGATCGATGATGGTCACAGCGGAGGGTATGGCTGGGACGAACTGGTTGGCTTGGCGGCGCGGCATCTGGACCTGAAGCCGCTGCGGCTGCGAATCCCCGGCCTGCTGCTGACGGCGTTCGCGCACGCGAATGCAGGAGTTCACCAATTGACCGGCGGAACGGCGATGCTGACCCCCGGCAAGGCGCGCGAGTTCCTTCATCGCGACTGGACGAGTCGCGATCACGCGTTGACCGATGCGACAAACTGGCAGCCGACGATCGATCTCGACAAAGGCTTCGCCGAAACAATCGCTTGGTACCGACGCCACCACTGGTTGTAACAATCGGAAACAAATTGTCATTTCACGGATTCACCAGATTTCACGAGTAATGCCCTGAGATTGGGCACGCCGACGATTCGCGCGCAGGGGACGCGACGATCGCCGGCAGCAACAAAGATTGCAGTTGATGGTTGGGGGAAGAGTGGCCGGTGCGGAAGACGAAGTCCTTGGCGCTGTCACGACTGCACTCGAACCGTTCCGCAAGGGCGGAGCCCCCATCACCGTCGACACCGACATCTCCCAGGACCTGAACCTGGATTCTGTCGCGGTGTTGGACTTGCTGATGGAGCTGGAAGAGAAATTCGACGTTTCGATTCCGCTCAATCTGGTGCCGGAGATACGGACCGTCGGCCAGCTCGCCGCAACGGTTCGCAAGCTGAAGGAAGGTTGAGTGCACATGGCTCTGTTCGACCGGTTTCAAGACCTCATTCGATCGCATGCTGCCGTCAAGGCCGTCGGCGCCGATCCATTCGGCGTCAAGATGGATCGCGTCGTGTCGCCGACGGAGGCGATCGTCGAGGGTCGGCCGACGATCCTCGTCGGCACCAACAACTATCTCGGCCTCACGTTCGATTCGTCTTGTATCGAGGCGGCCGTCGAGGCGATCGAGACGCATGGAACCGGCACGACCGGATCGCGGATCGCCAACGGCAGCTATGGCGGCCACACCGCGCTGGAAGACGCTCTGGCGCGGTTCTATGGCCGTCGCAGCGCCATGGTTTTCACGACCGGCTATCAGGCCAATCTCGGCATCATCTCAAGAATTGCCGGGCCGAAGGACTACCTGATCATCGACGCCGATTCGCACGCCAGCATCTACGATGCCTGCAAGATGTGCGACGGCACGGTGATTCGATTCAGACACAATGACGCGGCCGACCTGGACAAACGCCTGCAGCGTCTTGCTGGTACGGACGGCAACAAGGTCATCGTCGTCGAGGGCATCTACAGCATGCTCGGCGATCAGGCGCCGCTCGCGGAGATCGCGGCGGTGAAGCGCAAGCATGGCGCCTACCTGGTCGTAGACGAGGCCCACTCGATGGGCGTGCTGGGCAAGACCGGCCGCGGTCTGGCCGAGGCCGTCGGCGTCGAGGCCGATGTCGATTTCATCGTCGGGACGTTCAGTAAGAGTCTCGGCGCCATCGGCGGCTTCTGCGTTTCCGACCATCCCGAGTTCGACGTCCTGCGGATCGCCTGCCGCCCTTACATGTTCACGGCATCGCTGCCGCCTTCGATCGTAGCCTCGGTCGCCGCGGCACTCGACGCGGTCGAGCGCCGGCCCGAACTGCGCACCCGCTTGTGGTCCAACGTTAACACGCTCTATGACGGGCTGAAACGTCGAGGCTTTTCGCTGGGTCCGCAGAAGGGTCCGGTCGTCGCGGTACAACTGCCGAATCCGGAGATGGGCGTGCAGGCTTGGCAGCTGCTGCTGCAAAGCGGCGTGTACGTAAACCTGGCGCTGCCGCCGGCGACGCCGAACGGACTCTCGCTCCTGCGCTGCAGCGTTTGCGCCGCGCATAGTCGCCACCAGCTCGAACGGGTGATCGACGTCATTACCGACGTCGGCCACCAGATCGGCGTGCTCGGCGAGACCGCACGCGCGGCGGCTGGGTAGCCGGCGGCTCGCGAGGACTCAGCGAAAGGCACCGCGGCGGTAGAGACGCCACGCCAGCCCTGGCGCGGCGAGCAGCGGGTGGCGGCGCTGCCATGGCGTGGCCATTGCCCGAACGCCGCTGTGACGCTCGATCTTCCAGAGGATGTAGTCGACCCCGCCATCGAATGTGAAGGCTGCTTTGGCGAGGCGGAGCACAGACAGCACCTTGCCCAGCACGCGCCGGCGGCGCCAGGCCGCAGCTGATCTTCGCCGTGCTGGCGCCGGCAATGCGACGGACAGATGCTTGTCTGCTGTCGTCTGAACCTCGATCCCGGCGACCTGCAGGGCGACCGCGGCAAGCCGATCGTAGCGCTCACGGTCGGCTTGGTAGATGAGGTCGGCACGGTCGCTCCGCTCGGCGCGCAACTCCGCGCCGTACGTCGCGCGGAAGGCACACGTCCACAGCTCCGCCGACGAGAAACCGTCTTTCAGGAGTCCGACCGTATGTCGCGCCAGCGTCGAGACCGCCTCCGCGAGGGCGTCGACGACGGCCGCGCGTGTGCGTTCGTCGCGCACATGGGCAAGGCGGACAGGCTGCGCGAAGCGGGCCCAGAAGTAGGAATGCGCGGCCCGCGGCGATATCGCGCGGCGAAACTGCGGCAGGGCGACGACGGCATACTTGGAGCGCAACGTGCGATCACGCCAAGGCGTCTCGAGATAGAAGACGTTCGGTGGCAGCAAGGCGTTGGCAAAGGCCGCCAGGCGGCCCTTGTACATGCGCCGATAATCGTCAACGAGGACATAGAAATCGAACACCGGATCCTCGGCAGCCGTCGGGTCCCCCCGCCGAAGGCACGAGCCGTAGAACAGCACCGCATCGACCGCCCCGCCGTGACGCCGGACGATCGCATCGACCAGGGCGCCCGCGGCCGATCCGACGGGCTGCGCCACTTCGGCACCGATGAGCTCGTACATCGACTCACGCGGCGAGATCACGTCAGCACCGCAGGAAGGTGACGCGGCGGTCGGCACGCAGAACCACGGGAACGCCAGCCTCGGGCCGGAAGATCTCGCCATCGAACACGATCGGCGAATCCAGCGTCAGTCGACATTCATCAGTCCGGCCACTCAGATAGCCGCAAGCCCCCATCCACGGCTTCGGGCGACCGCGCATGGCCGGAATCAGTGCGCGCCACAGGCTGCGCGGCGGAAAGCCGACGCTGGTGTAACGCAACGGACCGGCTCCCTCACCCCAGAACGGCATGACGCCGAGTATCAATCGCTCCAACGTTGTCGCCATGAACAGCAGGTAGTCGCACGGTTGCGGCGGGGCATCGCCCAGGTCGACGGTCATGCGTTCGCCGTGCAGCAGCATATTCGGCCCCCGCCAGCCGGTCACCAGACGGAACAGAGCGAGCGCGAGCGCCATGGCGGCGGCAAGGTGATGCTTGGCCCCGAGCGGATGGACCTCGTCCCGCGCGGCCATGATGCCGTGATAGAACGCCGCGGTGCCGAGAAACATGCCATGCACCGGTGGTTCGCCGGGTGTGCGCTGCATCGACAGCACCGGGCGGACGACGGTTTCGTGGATCCTGACGCCGTTGGATCGGGCACCGCACAGCCGGTCAAGCGACTGCGCGGGGTCGCCGCGCAGACCGACGTCGGCCGCGATCAGGTTGGTCATGCCGCCGGGCAGAACCGCGACACCGGGCAGCCGGTTGAACTCGGAACCGTTCAACAGTTCGGTCAGAACCTTCTGGACCGTGCCGTCGCCGGCCGACACGACGATGAGATCGACCTCTCGCCGTGCCAGATCGCGCAGCACCTGCGCCGTCGCCTGCACGTCGTCGAGTTCGACGTGCAGCAGATCCGCATGTCGCGCTGCTGCGTCGCGCATGGCCGGCATGCGTTGCTTGTTGCGCTGGCTGCGGGGATTGCTGATCAGGGCGATCCGGGTCATGCGCGTCCGGTGGGCGCGGCCAGCCATGAGTCGATCCGTTCACCCGCTCGTTCGCCGCGGATGGCTTGTCCGAGGCGAACGAAATGGAACAGCAGACAAAGGACCGTCCATGCGGCGACCGCTAGCAGCCCGAGATCGGGACGGCCGGCGATGACGGCGACCGTCATGATCGCCAGATTCGGATTGCGGCGCGCAGTGAACAGCCTGAAGGCCGAATCGACCGGCCGCCAGGCATGAAGCTCGATCCGGTAGCGCCACAGGAAAAACCCCTCCTGCAGGCGGCCGATCACATAGCCGATCACAGTCGTCCAGGCAGCACCGGCGAGCAGCAGCGTTTGACCCTGCGTCGAGTCGGTAGTGAGGCCGAAATACCAGGCCATGTACCAGAAGGGCGGGTGCACGAGGTCGATACCGTGATCGAAGATGTCGCCGAACTTCGACGAGGTCAGCGTGACGCGCGCCAGCTTGCCGTCGACGGTGTCGAGGAAGGTCATCAGCCAAGCGACGGCGATGCCAATCGCGAAGTAGTTCCTGGCAAACAGCCACATGGCCAGCAGCACGAGGACGAGGCTGGCGGCCGTCACCAGATTGGGCGAGATGCCGCGGGCCGCACACCAGCGCGTCGCCCAGAAGGCCGGCCACGGCCACAGCCACTTGGTGACGAAGTCGGTGACGCCCTTGTAGGACGCACGAAACATCCGCCGTTCGATGGCGATCGGCGGGTTGTCGATCAGCGACATGACGAAGGGTTTCGCCCGCTTCCGCAGCGCGTGGTTGTAGCTCGATCCCAGGCGAGCGGGACTGAACACGCCAACGCCGGCGGCAGCGATCTCCTCCGGTGTGCTTCGCAGCTGCCGCATGAGATCCAGAACGCGTGACGCCCGGTCCGAGCGAACGTGGGCTGCAACAACGGCTTGGCCGCTGTCCGCAACGGGGGCAACAAGCATGCAGTCGGGCGTACGGACCAAGGCGCGGACGAGGCCGTCGTCAATCGCGAAATCGGTGCGTATAAGCACGACTTTGTCGCCGGCCGGAGGAAGCGGATCAGCTTCCGCGCGGACATTATCGATGCCGGAGCGCGCAAGGCCCCGCCGCAACCGGTCGTCCTGCGCAAGGCTCCACAAGCGGACGCTGCTTCGGTTGACGAGGATCGCCGTCTTCGGCCCGTCGGGCATCGCTGGTGTGGGGGCGTTGGCGTGCTGCGGATCGGTCATTCTGAGGCGTCGGGCGGATGAGCGCAGAAGTAGCGGCCTGATGCGGTTGCTTCAAGCCCGTTGGCGACGGCACTTGACCTGGGGGGCGGTGCAGGACATCTAGACGAGCCGACATCCTCGACCTCGCACCGAATGTTCACGCTCGCTCACTTATCCGACCCGCATGTGAGTCCCATGCCCCGCCCGCGCCTCGCGGAGCTGATCGGCAAGCGGGCGACCGGATTCCTGTCGTGGACGTTTCGTCGCAACGCAATTCATGGCGGGCCGGTCCTCGAGCGCCTGACGGCGGACCTTCGGGACACCGCGCCCGACCACATCGTGGTGACCGGCGACATCATCAACATTTCGCTGCCTGGGGAGTATACCCAGGCCGAGGCTTGGCTGCGCAGTCTCGGTCCGCCCGACCGCGTTACCATCATACCCGGCAACCACGACGCCTACGTCGTCACCAAGTGGCCGGAATCGATCGGTCTGTGGGCGGCGTACATGGCGGGTTCGTCGTCGGGGGGGACCGACAGCGAAACGGCGGTGGGTTCCAATGAGGACTTTCCCTTCGTCCGGATCCGCGGCCCTCTGGCCATCGTCGGCGTCACGACCGCCTGCCCGATGCCGCCATTCAGCGCGGCCGGACGGATCGGCCGGCAGCAGCTTGAGAGACTGAAGCCGAGGCTGGAGCAACTTGGACGAGAGGGCTTGTTTCGAGTCGTACTCATCCACCATCCGCCGTTCGACAGCCGTGACCAGTGGCGCAAAGGCCTGCATGACAGCGCGGTCTTTCGCGCCGTCATTGCGGAGGCCGGCGCGGAGCTCATCCTGCACGGCCACACGCACAGATCCGGGTTGGCCAAGCTGCCGACACCGGACGGCTTCGCCCCTGTCATCGGCGTTCCCTCGGCCTCTGCGATGTACGAGCATGACGGTCGTGGCCACGGCCAGTACCACCTCTACCGCGTGCAGCGGGACGGCAATGGCTGGAGCATCGACGTGGAGGTGCGCGGCGTCGTGCCGACGCTCGACCGCTTCGAACGCGAAGGCCGATTCTCCCTCGCGATCCCGCACGGATGACCACCGACCTGACGGGCAAGATTGCCCTCGTGACCGGCGCCGGGAGCCCGACGGGCATCGGCTTCGCCTGCGCGCGCCTCCTTGCACGGCAGGGTGCGCATATTGCCATCAGCTCGACCACCGAGCGGATTCAAGAGCGTGCTGCGTCATTGAAGGCCGCAGGCACGCCCGCCATCGGCATCGCGGCCGACCTGACCGACAGCGCGCAGGCGAATGCGCTGATCGACGGCACGGTGTCCGCCTATGGCCGCATCGATGTCCTCGTCAACAACGCCGGCATGGTGAGCGTCGGCGAAGCGGAGATCCATCGCGATCTCACGGCCATCTCGGACGAGGAATGGCGACATGGGATGGACATCAGCCTGACGACGGCGTTCCTCGTCACGCGCGCCGTTCTTCCGGGAATGATTGCGCGCGGGCATGGCCGGATCGTCAATGTGGCGTCGGTCACCGGGCCGGTGGTCAGCAACCCGCGCTCCGGCTTCTACAGTGCGGCCAAGGCCGGCATGGTCGGGCTGACCCGCAGCCTGGCAATCGAGGTAGCGCGCACGGGCACAACGGTGAATGCCGTGTTGCCGGGCTGGATACAGACCGGCTCCTCATCGGAAAACGAGACCGCGGCGGGACGGAACACGCCGATCGGCCGCTCCGGCACGCCGGAGGAAGTGGCGGAGGTCGTGGCGTTCCTGGCATCGCCGGCGGCAAGCTACGTGACAGGCACGACCGTGGTCATCGACGGCGGCAACAGCATCCAGGAATACAAGGGCCCGAGCGAGGGTTACTACTGATGGCGCCGGCGACCGGTAACTGGTCTGCCAGGACGATCGTTATCTCCGGTGGTTCGGGCGGCATGGGCCGGGCCATCGCCGCCCGGTTCGCTGCCGATGGCGCCCGGCTTTACCTTTGCGACATCAATCGCGCCGCGCTCGCGGAAGCCGAAAAGCTACTGGGCAATCAGGCGGCGAGTGTCGAGACCGACGTCACCCGAGTCGCCGACTGTGCCCGCGCGATCGAGACCGCGGTCGGCGCGACCGGGCGCCTCGACCTCTTGATCAATGCGGCCGGCGTCTGGACCGAAGGTCCGTTGGAAGCGGCCGGCGAAGCCGAGTGGGATCGCGTCGTCGACGTCAACCTCAAGGGCGCGTTCTTCATGTGCCGCTACGCCATCCCGCACCTGGAGAAGACCGGCGGCGGCATCATCAACATCAGTTCCGACGCCGGCGTCATCGGCAGCAAGGGCGCGGCGATCTACTGCGCCTCGAAGGGCGGGGTGAACCTGTTGACGAAGGCACTCGCACGCGAGTTGGCGGAGCGTGGGGTCCGCGTCAACGCGATTTGTCCATGCGATGTCGAGACGCCGATGCTCGACTACCAGGCCAACACCTTCGGCGGCGGCGACCCGGACGGCTACCGGCGCGCCCTGCTCTCGATCTATCCGCAAGGGGCCAAGGCGCGTTTCGCCAAGCCGGAGGAGATCGCGGCGTTCGTCTACTTCGTCGCCTCGCCCGAGGCGGCGCCGATCACCGGCGCCTGCCTGTCGATCGATTTCGGCACGACGGCAGGCCTGTGACTCATTTGACGGGCTTCAACCGAAAGGGCAGCAACTGCTTCGCTTTGGCGAGCTTCGCCCGGAGATCGCGCCGATCGCGCGCGCCCAGGTGAATGAGGCCGTAGCGGTAGGTGTAGCTATCCTGCACCGACTCCGACAGACGCATGCCGGCACCGGTCGTGACCTGGACGTGCGCATCGGGAATGGCGACCTTGAGGCGGGCGATATCACGCGCGTCCGGCACCCGCTCGACGAAGCGGTCGCCATCGACGCGCAACACGCAGCTGGCCGCGATGCGATGGCGACCGTGACGGCGGGTCAGAGCGGGCCGGTCGCCGGTTGCCATCTCGACGACATATTGGTGCGACAGCGTGCCATCGACCTTCTCAAACAGATCCGAGAATTGCGGGCTGAAGCGCGGATTGATCTCGATGATCATCGGCCGCTTGCCTCCGTCATCGATGAAGAACTCGATATTGAAGAGGCCATTGTCGAAGCCGATGCGGCCGAGAACCCGGTGCGAGATCTCGCCCATTCTCGCCTGGACGGATCGCGACAGGCTCGACGGATAGTCGAATCGCGTGAAGCTGACGCGATTCCGCAGCCGCACGGAATCGACGATCCCGATGACCGTCAGCTCGCCTCGATGCATGACGCCGTCAAGCGTGCACTGCCGCCCGCCGAGCAACTCTTCCGCGATCAGCCAATCGGCTCGCCCCCGCGGAGTCTCGGGTGGCAGTGAAGGCGACGACATGTCCATCAGCTCCTGGAACGCCGCTGTGTAGGCGGGCAAGCCCGCCCGGGACAGCGCCAGCGCACGCTCGAATTCGGCGAACGAGCCGATTCGAAAGCCGAGGTAGGACATGGATGACTTGACCGGCTTCAGCCAGAAGGGAAAGGCAAGCTCGAGATCGTCGGGCGCGTAGGAGCCATGCGGATCCAAGACCTGGAAGCGAGGCACCGCTTGCGGCACCGCCGCGCGCTGAATCGCACGGCTCCAGCCCTTGTTGTTGCAGGCGACGATCGCGGCCAGCGACGGCCCTGGCAGCTTCAGCTCTCCGGCAATCGCGACCCCCAAAAGACTCGCCGGATAGTCGTCGAAGGCGACGACGCCGCACGGCGGCTCATTCAGCCGTCTCGCTTCGTCGACGGCAGCAGCAATGAAGGCCCGGGGATGACACAGTTCTGGGTTGTCCGCCTGGGTGAAATCGCCGATCGGCACGAACCGAAAGCGCTCCGGCCGGTCGATCCGGGCGAGCCAGTGCGCGTCGTCGTCGGTCATCCCGACCGTCAGGACGGTACGCACCCGGATTCGCGCACTTGTCGAGATTTGCCGAGAATCGGCAACGCCATTGCGCGGACGCACAGGGTCGGTGTCGTTGTTCATCTTTGGCTCGGATCCTTGGCCGAGGACAGGACCAACGCGCGGCGGTTTCAGCTGACGGATCAAGCGGACGACAGACCCGGGTAGGCGACAGCCAACCATAGCACAGCGGCCGTTCCATGCCGACGCCTTCGGAGCAGGAGATGTGGGTTGGCACCCCGGTCAACCCCCGCTGGACAAGCGGCCGGGCCTGGCGTAGACCCCGTCCCTGCCGGCCTCCCGCCCGAGACCTTGCGAGATGAAGACGCTCGATCGCTACATCCTGGCGAAGACGCTGTGGCCCTTGTTCGCCTGCATCGCGATTGCGCTCGTGGCGATGCTGCTCGAGCGGATGCTCAGGCTCCTCGACCTCGTCGTCAATCGGGGCGGCCCGTTCTATCTGATCCTGAAGATGCTGGCCAACCTCATCCCGCACTATCTTGGGTTGGCGATTCCGGCCGCTTTCTTTGTCGGCATCTTACTGGCGGTCATGCGCCTGAGCAGCGACAGCGAGCTTGACGCCATTCACACGATGGGCGTCGGTCTGCACCGATTGCTGGCCAGCCTCATGGGACTTGCGGTCGTGCTGATGATCATCACGGGGATCATCATAAGCGTGCTGCAACCCTACACCCGCTACGCCTATCGCGCCCTTGTCTACACGGTGACGAACACGGCCTGGAATGCTGCGCTCGATCGCGGAACGTTCTTCACCGGCCTCGGCAATCTTACGGTCATGATCGATGACATCACCGACGGTGGACGCAAGCTATTGGGAATCTTCATCCATCAGGTGGAAACGGACGGTTCGACGAAGACCATCACAGCCAAGGAAGGGCGGCTCTACCGCACGCAAACCGACTTCCGCCTGGTCTTGCGATTGAACATGGGCGCTTCGGTCGAAAGCGACGCCGACGGCGGCAAGCCGATCGTCATCACCTTCGATCAGTTCGACCTGCCGCTGGATCTCGCCAATGGACCCATCCGCTTCAATGAGCGTGGTGAGCGCGCGTCGGAACTCACGCTGTTCGAGTTGTGGGGGTTCCTCGGCGCCCCGCCCCCTGGCGTGCCCGGTGACAAGATCCAGGCGGAGTTTCATTCGCGACTCGTGCGCATCGTGTCCCTGCTGGCACTGCCGTTGGTCGCCATCCCCCTGGGAATCGTATCGCGCCGCGCCCGTCGCAGCGTCGGCGTCGTTGCCGGCCTCATCCTGTTGATTCTCTTCCATTACATCCTCCGGTTCGGAGAGGGCCTGGTCGAGACCGGGAAGTTGTCTCCGCTTCTTGGCCTTTGGTTGCCCTGCGCAATGTTCGCAGCACTCGGTCTTTGGGCATTTCAGACGACAAGCAAGCGACCCGGATACAACCCCGTGACCGCTGCACTCGACCGTGCGAGCGAGGCGGTCGAGGGTCTCCGAGGCCGATTCGTGCGCAGGGGATCGGCAGCGTGATAACGACGACCGGCCGATACGTCTCCCGGACATTGCTCAGCCATCTGGCAATCACGTTCATCGGCTTTGTTGCTCTGCTTCAGATCTTTGATCTTCTGAACAGCGCCGACGACGTCATACAGCGTCACGGCAGCTGGGCTGCCATCGCACCATATGCGCTGCTGCGGCTGCCGGAGCTGGCAAGCTTCATCCTGCCGTTTGCCATGCTGATCGCCACGCTGCTAATGCTTGCAAAGTTGGCGCGCAGCAACGAGATCATGGCCCTGAAGTCGAGCGGCCTGTCGTTTTATCGCCTGCTGCTCAGCCTGGTCCCGGTAACGCTCGTGATCGGACTTTTGCATTTCCTGGTCAGCGATCAGATCGTACCGCGCACCGCCCAAGCATTGCAGGAGTGGGACGCTGCCGCGGATGCGAAACCTGCCCGCCAAGGCAAGGGCGACGATCCGGGCGTGTGGGTCCGCGATGGCAGCTCGTTCATCCATCTCGATGCGATCGTTGCCGAGGGAACCGAGCTGCGCGGCGTGACCATCCTCGATCGCAATGGCAATGTGCTGAGCAGGCGAGTGATGGCCAAACACGGCGTCTTCGGCGACACGGGCTGGCGCCTCTTCGATGTGCAGATACTGTCCTTGGTCGAGGGCGACGATCGCCGACCGCAGCAGCTGGCGGAGATGGCCTGGGAGACGTCGCTGACGCCAGGGCACCTCGCCGATCTGGCCGCCGATCCGGCGAAGCTCTCGGTGGCGGAAGTCTGGCGTTTCGTCGCCAGCCCCGATGTCGGCAGCCGGCCGGTCGACTTCTACGAGACCTGGCTCTTGCGAAAGATCGCCGTTCCTTTCGTGACGCTCATGATGGTCCTGCTGGCCGCGCCGGTCGCGCAGGGTATGCAGCGGCATGGTGGACTCGGCACGGGCCTCGCCGTCGGGGTCGGCATCGGTTTCCTGTATTTCGTCGCCGACGGGTTGCTGCTGGCGCTGGGAGAGATTGGCACGATCCCGCCGGTCGTCGCGGCGTGGAGCCCGACGGTCCTGTTCGGAGCCGTCGGCGTCTCGGTGCTGCTCAAGATCGAGGGTTACTAACCCCAGACTTGTCGGCAATGCGTTGTATTGTCTCGGTTTTCCAGGACGAATACCCTTGCACCACCGTCGCCTCGCCACTACATTCTGGGCGCGCCGCGGCCGATTCGCGCCCGCGCAAGCCAGTCTGAATGGGAGATCTCGTTGGCAGCAGGCAGCAACCTCTGGAAAACGCGCACGCACAATCTCGGCCGGATGACGATGGACGAGTTGGTGCGCGCCTATTTCACCTATGGCGCGATCCAGACCTATATCGCCCTGACCGTCATCAGCGCCGCGCTGGCAGTCTTTCTGGCCACGGAGGCGATTCCGCTCGCCGTCGCGGCGCTCCTGGCCGTGCTCGTCTATCCGTTTGTCTGGTATATCCTGCACCGTTACGTCCTGCACGGGCGCTATCTCTACAAATCGCAGTGGACGGCCGCCGCCTGGAAACGCATTCATTTCGATCATCACCAGGACCCCAACGACCTGCGTGTCCTCTTCGGCGCCCTCTATACGACGCTGCCGACCATCGCCATCGTCACCGTTTCGATCGGCTGGGCGATCGGGGGACCGGCCGCAGCAGCGACCGCCTTTGCCGCCGGGCTCGTCACCACCTGCTTCTATGAATTCTGCCATTGCGTGCAGCATCTGAACTACACGCCGAAATCACCATTCCTGCAGCGCATCAAGCGGCTGCACCTGGCCCACCACTTCCACAACGAGACCGGCAATTTCGGCATCACCAACTACCTCTGGGACCGCGTTCTCGGTACCTACTATGGCAAGGCGAAGGACGTGCCGCGGAGCGCCACAGTGTTCAACATCGGCTATACGGCGGCGGAAGCCGAGCGCTTCCCGTGGGTGCAGCAGATGTCCAACGGCATCCGGCGCGACGGCAGCCCGCGGCCGTTTGGTCCGCGGGGAGCCGAAACGGAGCTATCGGCAGATCGTTCAACGGTAGACGGCATACGCCCCAGCGGCGCATGACCGCCCGCCCCCCAGGTGCGGACGATCCGCAAGCCCGCTCCCGCAACCTCCGCATCGAGCCGGTCCTCGGCCGCCGCGATCTCGATCGTTTCATCCGACTGCCGGCGCGACTCTATGGGGATGCTAGGGGATTCGTGGCGCCCCTGGTCATCGAACGGCGGGACACGCTGCGCCAGGACCAGAACCCGTATTTCCGACACGGGACGGCCCAGTACTGGCTGGCGTGGCGCGGCGAACGGGCGGTCGGCCGCATCAGCGCCCAGATCGACCAGCTCTATCTCCAGCGCCATGGCGCCGACACCGGCCACTTCGGCTTCCTCGATGCCGAGGATGATCCCGAGATATTCGGCCAACTTCTGACAGCTGCCGAGCGATGGTTGGCCGAGCGTGGCATGCGCCGCATGCTCGGTCCGCTCAGCCTCTCCAGCAACGAGGAGTGCGGTCTTCTTGTCGACGGCTTCGATGCGCCGCCAATGCTCATGATGGGGTTCGCCCCGCCTTACGCCGCTGAGCACCTCGCGGCGTCCGGTCTTCGCAAGGCCAAGGACCTTGTCGCCTATGACCTAGTAATCCCCGATCCGTCGCCGGCGGCCATCCAGCGGCGGATCACCAAGCTGCAGAGCAGCAGCCGGGTCCGCATGCGCCCGCTCGACATGTCGCGCTATGCTAGCGAATTGATGACGGTGATCGACATCTTCAACGATGCTTGGTCGGAGAACTGGGGGTTTGTGCCGTTCACTGAGCCGGAAATGCGGCATGCGGCCCGCAGCATGAAGCCGCTGATCCGTCCCGATCTGGTCTGGATCGGCGAGATCGACGGCGCCGCCGCCGCCATGATCGTCTGCCTGCCAAACCTGAACGAAGCCATTGCCGGGCTGAACGGCGAGATTCTGCCCTTTGGCTGGATCAAGGTGCTGTGGCGATTGAAGGTGGCCGGCCTGAAGACCGGACGCGTGTTGCTCATGGGACTGCGCAGACGTCATCACAAGTCTGCGGTCGGCACCTTGGTCATCTACGCCCTGCTGGAGCACCTGCGCGTGGGCATGCTGCGCGCCGGGCTTCGGCGCATCGAGCTGTCGTGGGTACTGGAGGACAATCTGCCGATGCGGCGCGTGATCGAGGACGTCGGCGCGCATGTCTACAAGACGTACCGCATCTTCGAAAAGGAAATCCGGTGAACGCCGACGCTCGCCGGTTCACGGCGCTCGTCTTGGCCGGCAGCCGCGGCCCAGACGACCCAGTGGCACGCGCTACCGGCGTGACGCACAAGGCGCTCGCGCCCCTCGCGGGCGTGCCGATGTTGCTGCGCGTCGTGCGGACGCTGCACGCCTCACCCTCGATCGGCGGTCTTGCGCTGTGCATCGACAGGGCTGCCTTCGCGGAGCTGGAACAATCCGTTGCGGCCGAGCTCCTGACAAACGTGCAGTTGGTCGTGCCGGACAGGACGCCCAGCGCCAGCGTGCGGCGGGCGATCGAGCAACTCGCGGACGCGATGCCCTTGTTGGTGACCACCGCCGACAATGCTTTGCTATCGCCGCAAATGATCGAGCATTTTTGCGCCGCCGCCCCCGCCGATGCCGACTTGACGGTGGCGATTGCCAGCGAGGCGACCATCCGGCGCGCCTATCCGCATTCGATCCGCACCTACTATCGCTTCGGCGGCGAAGGCTACAGCGGCTGCAACCTGTTCCTGGCCAGAACGCCGGCGGCCAGGAAAGTCGCAGCGTTCTGGTCGGAGATCGAGCGGCACCGCAAGCGGCCCTGGCGCCTGGTCGCCGCCATCGGTCCTCTCACATTGCTGCGATTCCTGCTGGGAACGCTCAGCCTCGAGGCGGCATGCCGGCGCCTGTCCGGAATCGTCGGCGCGACCGTGCGCGCGGTCGAGATGCCCTTCGCCGAAGCAGCGATCGACGTCGACAAACCGGCCGACCTCGTGCTCGCCGAGCAGATCCTCGAGCGACGCGGCGGATAGTCGGCCATCAGCGCAGGCGGCCGTCGCTGACGAGTCGCTCGGCGCGCTGCAGGTCGGCGGGGAAGTCCACCTCGCCCCAGGCCAGCCCTTCGATGCTCGCAGTCTCGACCCGATGCGACTTGGCGAGCTGATCGATCACCCGCAGGTAGAAGGACTTCAATCCTTCGCTCGTATGCATCGCACGATCGGCGGCAGCGACGAACAACCGTGGCCCGTCGTCCCGAAACAGCAGCAGGCCGATCGACTCGCCGTCCGTCCGGCTGGCCGGCAGCGTCTTGCCGATCTCGATCAGGCGCGAGCCGTCGAGATGCACCTTCATGTCATCGGCGTCGTAGGCGTCCTTGCGGTCGATGGTGACGGTGATCGGCGCCGGCGGGCTGCCGAGCACTCGTTCCAACACGGCCTGCTCGAACAGCGTGTCGCCGTTCGCCAGCAGAAACTCCCCGGTCATTTCGTGCCGCGCCATCCAGCAGCTTCCGAGGTTGTCGGCGACGTTGAAGAAGGGGTTGAAAACACTTCGGACACGCAGCCCGGGTCGCACGAGCCCCGCCAGGACGGAATCGACCAGGGCGGCCCGGAATCCGACGACGACGACGACGTCGTCGACGCCGCTGCGCGTCAGCATGTCGATCTGCCATTCGAGCAGGGTCTTGCGCCCGAGCGGCAACAGACACTTCGGCCGGTCGGCGGTCAGCGGCAGCAAGCGCGAGCCCTGCCCGGCGCTCAAGATCACGGCTTTCATGCGATGTGCGACGCACCTTGGGGGCGCGTTCCCGCCCTGTCAACGCCTGCCCCTGCGGTCAAGAGGATGGTATGCCGGCCGATACCGTGCCTGCTTGGCGGTCGGCGGCAATCGTTAAGACGTGGTTGACAATCCGGCCTTTGCACCCTTTAGACCGCTTTGCTATAACCGCGCGCCGAAACGTCGGCTCTGATCCCGGGTAGCTCAGTGGTAGAGCAAGCGGCTGTTAACCGCTTGGCCGGGGGTTCGAATCCCTCCCCGGGAGCCA